>OBLU010001109.1_pt1 | contig 25096 bp, 16 predicted proteins | sample 1518681 | NCBI WGS metagenome assembly OBLU01 (sample SAMEA3539304, study PRJEB22396) | soil metagenome | biome: tundra; feature: field; material: soil | place: USA | collected 2010-05 | depth 0.15 m
TACACGTGGAAATACGCTTGACGACCAGCGATTTAAATTAAACCGGACAGCAGTGAGTTGAAGTATAAATTGAGACCGGCGATGTGAAAGCGTGCGACCAATGCACCGAGGCAGCAATGGTGCTCGTCAGATGATTTACCTCGGTGGATGGGGTCGAGGCTCCTTCGAGCGAATCGGTCGGGCTGGTGAATCCCCACTCGACGCCTGAGTTCAAAACCCCCTCAAGCTTGCTATCATCAGAAGAGTCAAGGCGCAATTTGAGCGCTCCCGCTGAGGCTTCATTCATCCAGATGATTCCCGCTTCCCAGGCCGTTACACCGGCAGAACTTGACACCCCCGCCGCGGAGCACGCATCGCACGCGGCTCACGTGCACGTGCCGAGCCCGGGTTCGACGGCGGTGCTGATTCACGACTTCCGCGAGTTGTTCAAGGTACGGGTCACGGGAATGGTGCTGGTCACCGGGTGGGCCGGCTTCTACCTGGGCTCAATGCAGTCCGGTATTTCAAGTGTGCAACGGGGCCTGCTTGACACTTTGATCGGCATTGGGCTGGTCTCTGCGGGAGCCGGGGCCCTGAACCAGGCCTTGGAACGCACCACGGACGCCCTCATGATCCGCACAGCCGATCGCCCCTTGCCCTCCGGGCGCATTTCGCTGATGCAGGGCATCGCAGCCGGGATCGGGTCACTGGCGATTGGCTCGTGGTGGCTGCTGCTTCACACCAATCTGCTTACCGTATCCCTTGCGCTGCTTACGGCATTCACGTATGTGGCGGTCTATACGCCGCTCAAGCGTGTCACCAGCATGGCAACGTTTGTTGGAGCATTCCCGGGGGCCATGGGCCCACTGCTTGGCTGGACCGCCGCCCGCGGACGCATCGAGTGGCCCGCCGTGGCTCTTTTCGCCATCCTCTTTGTATGGCAGTTTCCCCATTTCATGGCGATTGCCTGGCTCTATCGCGATGATTACGCCCGCGCGAACATCCGCATGTTACCGGTTGTGCAGCCCGATGGATTCTCCACTGTGGCCGAGGCCTTGTTCTATGCCGTGCTGATGATTCCGGTGAGCCTTGCTCCCTGGAAACTGGGACTGGCCGGCCCTACATACGCTGTAGTGGCCACTTTGCTGGGAATCATTTACCTGGCCTACACCATTCGCTTCGCGCGAATCCTGCGCGCCCCCACACCGACCGAGAGCCGCATGGTGGCGCGCGACCTGCTCAAAGTGAGCGTCATCTATCTGCCACTGCTGCTAACGACGCTTATGGTCTGCGCGAGAGCAGCTCACTAAGGAACCATGACGACCATCGCTCCCGCCTCGAGTTCTCAGTCCGGTGCGCGCTTGGCCATCGCCGCTATCCTGGCCATCAGCGCGGCGGCGACACTGTTCCTACTCTGGCTGATCTATATTCATCCTGCCGCGGCGGCGAGCTCGCAGTACGCATTCCTGCCGGCACTGAATGCGGTGTTCAACGGGCTCGCGGCCACGTCATTACTCATCGGCTACACGTTTATTCGCGCGCGCCGGATTCGCGCCCATCGCGCCGCAATGATCACGGCATTCGGCTTTTCCACGTTGTTCCTGATCAGCTACATTCTGCATCATTATTTGCACGGCGACGTCCATTATCCAGTCCACGCCGCGTTCCGCACGTTTTATCTATGGCTTTTGGCCAGCCACATCATTCTGGCGGTGGTTGCCCTCCCTCTGGTTCTAGTCACCTTCTTCTTCTCCCTCTCAGGCCGCATTCCGCAGCACCGGAAAGTAGCTCGCTGGACCTTTCCTTTGTGGCTTTACGTTTCAGTCACCGGCGTGATTACCTACGTGATGCTTCGTTTAGCGCAAGGATCGTGAGTTCGAAATGCCTCCCGTCAGCCCAGGCCATCAACCCTCCGCTTCCAGTCGCACAGCACCCAATGACGGCACACGTCAGTTGCTGCAATGGGGCGGTTCCATGGCGGGTGCGGGAGTGATAGCCGCTGTGCTGCTTGTGACGGTGTTAGGTGGTTTTACGCGCACCGGTGCCACCACCAATACCGGGTGGTTCGCGCTCATTGTCGCGCTGATGTGCATTCCTTTCGGCTGCCTGCTGCTGTCTCTCGGGATAGCCAAATGGCTGCGCAATCGCTCCATCGCTCACCGTAGCCGGTGACCTGGCAGGGCTGGTTCCATCGTTCATCCCAGGCCACATCTCCATGACGGGCTACTGTTTCGCCGGAGTAAACAGTTCATCTTCCAGAGCGGATGGACAACCAAGAGACATCAGGAGCCATCACACCCGCTAAATGCAGGGGGAATCTATGAAGGCTGTTCTGCTTTATGAATATGGCGGCCCGGAACAACTGCGATATGAAGACGTTGCCGAGCCGCAATATGGCGAGGATGAGGTGCTGGTGAAGGTAAGAGCGACCAGCATCAATCCCATCGACTACAAGCTCAGGAGCGGCGCGGCCAAAGCGCGGATGCCTCTCGAACTTCCGGCGATTCTTGGACGCGATCTTTCCGGAGAAGTAGCGAAGATGGGCCGAAACGTCAAAGGGTTCAACCAGGGCGCGCGTGTTATGGCACTAACCAACCACACTTATGCCGAATACACCGTCGTCAAGGCTGACTTACTTGCGCCCATACCCGATGGTCTGACCTTCGAGCAGGCGGCAGCGCTTCCCCTTGTCACCATTACCGGGTCGCAACTCATTGAGCGCGCCATCAAAATTCAGCAGGGGCAAACGGTCCTGGTCACAGGGGCATTGGGCGGCGTGGGGCGGACCGCCGCACACGTTGCCCGCAAGCACGGAGCGAAGGCACTGGCAGGCGTCCGGTCCTCTGAAAAGGAGAAAGCTGCAGAACTGCACACGGATGGAGTTGTGGCGATCGATAGTGAAGAGGAGATCGGTCGGCTGCACGATCTGGATGCCATCGCCGACACAGTTGGAGGCGAGACCATCAAGAAACTTTTCAAGACGCTTCGTAGCGGCGGAGTCATTGGCTCAGTTCTCGGCGAACCAGAGGGCGCCAAAAAGCTCAATATTCGAGTTGAATCCTTTATGGCGCAATCGGACCCACTTCGCATGCATCAGCTGGCCGAAGACGTAGCGCGCCACGAGTTCTCGATTCCCATTGCCCGCGTGATGAAGCTTGCGGAGATCCAGGAAGCACAGCGGCTTGCGGAAAAGGGCGCAGTCGGCGGAAAGATTGTCCTTGTCCCGTAGCCGCGCCGCTCGGGCGGCGCTGCCTGAGCCGGTCGCAACATGAACTTCTGCCATTCTGCATCGTGACCTTTCATGGGGAGAAAGGCGGTGCGACAGGTCTGTGCGATTGCCGCGGCCGCTCGCATACACTGGATGGTTGCGGGTACAAATAGGGCGGCGACGCCCGATTAGGGTGGAGATCACGTTGGGAACGAGATTGATGCGATCAGGCGGTTGTCTGGCCCTTCTATGTCTTGCGGTCACGGCCGTACTGGCGGGGGCAGAAACCCATTTCGACTCTGAAGCAATTCGCCTGAACAATCGAGGCGTGGCGCAGATGGGGCAGCAGTTTACCGAACGCGCCGCCAACTCCTTTTCCGATGCTTTCAAGAAAGATCCGAAGCTTGCACAGGCCGCCATCAACGAAGGCATCGCGTTGATGACTCTGCAAAAGCTGGACGAGGCAAAAAAGTCTCTGAACGCGGCCATCGCTCTTGATCCCCAGAATCCGCAGGCATGGTACAACCTGGGCCTGGCGCAGCACGCAGACAATGAACTGGACGCGGCGCTGGCCAGCTTTCAGCAGGCGGTGAAGTTTGACCCGAAGGATGCGGACTCCTATTACTTTGAGGGCGTCTGCTACCAGGAGATGAAGCAGTTCGACAAGGCCATTGCGATTTTGCAGCAAGCGTTGACGATCAACCCGCTGCACGCCTCATCGGAGTTTGCCTTGGCGCGCGCACTGCAGCGCTCCGGCAACGTTGCTGCAGCGAAAGAGCACTTCAAGCTCTTCCAGCACATGACAAGCACGAAGATTTCTGCGGCTATCGGGTTGGCTTACGGTGAGCAGGGACACTACTCGACGGTGACGCCTATGGAAGAGCCGCAACAGGTTGAGCAGAAGATGATTCCCGTGCGGCTGGAAGCGCAGACGCTGCCCGCCGCAAAAGGCCAATCCAGCGAAACGGGTGGCGCCTGCATGATGGACGTGACTGGCTCGGGCAGCATGGACCTAGTGTTGATGGAGTCGGGCGAGCAGGCGCTTCGCGTGCTGCATCGCCGCGCCGATGGCAGCTTTGAAGAACTGGATGCCGCGGTTGCCGGCCTGAAAGTTTCAGGCCATGGTGTTGCGTGTGCCGTGGGCGATTACGACGGGGATAGCTTGAATGATCTTGCCGTGGCGACGGACGAGGGAGTGCGGTTATTTCGGAATCTCGGGAAAGGGAAATTTGCTGACGTGACCGCGGAGGCCGGCCTTATGCCGCGCAACCGGCCGACGGGCATCACGTTTGTGGATTTCGATCACGACGGCGATCTGGATCTGTTGCTGACAGGCTCGCCTATGAATGCCGGGGATGAATCGAATGTGCTTTGGCGCAACAACGGCAACAAGACGTTCACCGAGTGGACGGCGCCCACAGGATTTGGTGGCAGCGGCAAGACGGCTGCGGTCATTCTGACCGACTTCAACAACGATCGTGCGGTGGACCTGGCCATCACCGGTGACAGCGCGGCACCCATGTTGTATGTGAACCCGCGCGAGGGCAAATATCCTACGCAGCCTTTGTATGAGAATGCGAAGCTTGCGGCGACTGTGGGCATTGCGGTTCTTGACTACAACAAGGACGGCTGGATGGATATCGCCGTCACCCACGAAGGTGCGCCGGGATTGACGTTGTGGCGCAATGTTGCGGCGCCGGACAAGGTTGGCAGGCAATTTGAGCGCGTAGAGCTGTCAATCCAGGGCGCGTTGCGTGGATGGGGTGTGACGCCGGTCGACATCGACAACGATGGGTGGATTGATCTGGCAGCGATTGTAGACACCAACGCGGGTCCAAGGATTAAGGTGTTGCGCAATCGAGGCGATGGCAGCTTTGAAGACGTGAGCCGCGCGCTGGGTTTGGATAACGTGAAGCTCCATGCGCCGCGTGGTCTGATCGCGGCCGACGTGGACGGTGACGGCGCGCCGGACCTGATCGTGACGCAGTTGAACGCGCCGCCGGTGCTGCTGAAGAATTTGGGCGCAAACAAGAATCACTTTGTGCGCCTCGACTTGGCCGGCTATGCCGATAACAAGACAGCACTCGGCGTGAAGGTCGAGATTTTCTCGAGCGGCCAGTGGCAGAAGTGGGAGTTGGCCGGCGCCGTGGGATATCAAACTCAAGGTCCGCCGCAGCTTCTTGTCGGCCTGGGCAAGGCAGACGGCATCGACTTGTTGCGGATCCTGTGGCCTACGGGCGTGCTGCAGGATGAAATCGATCTGCCGCATACGCAGGTCATTGCAATGAAAGAGGCGGATCGTCGCGGTAGCTCGTGTCCGGTGCTATTTGCCTGGGATGGTCACAAATACAAATTGATCACAGATGTGATCGGCGCGGCAGTTCTTGGACACTGGTTTACTCCGACGCGACGCAACACGCCCAATCCGGGCGAATGGATCAAGGTGGATGGAGAGCAGGTTGCGCCGATAAACGGAAAGCTGAGCCTGCGCTTCATTGAGCCCATGGAAGAAGTGAATTACATCGATCAACTGCGGCTGGTTGCTGTAGATCACCCGGAGAACGTAGAGGTGAATCCCGACGAGCGATTCCTCGATGATCCGCCTTTTGCCTCGGGCCGGGTAGTCGCGTCGGAGGGTGCGAGGCTGCCGGCGGGCGCATGGGATGGCGATGGTCACAATGTGCTGGATGAGTTGAGGCAGCGCGATCATAAGTTTGTGGGTGGATTTACACCATCGCCTTATGATGGCTTCGCGAATGTGCACACGCTGACGCTGGACCTTGGTGATGTGCAACCCGGCGCGCCGCTTCGTTTGCTGATGACCGGCTATGTGAACTATTTCAGCGCTACGTCGCTCTACGCCGCATGGCAAGCGGGCGTGAAGCCAATTTCTCCGTATGTCGAAGCGGAATTGCCTGACGGTACATGGCAGCGCATTCCCGGTGAGGTGGGTTTTCCGGCTGGCTTGGAGCGCACGATTGTGGTGGATCTCACCGGCAGGTTGCCTGCGGGTGTGCGCCGCATTCGTCTGGTCAGCAATCTTGAAATCTATTGGGACCAGGTGCTCATCGATAACAAGGCAGCCGGCGAGATGCGTACGTCTGAAGTGCTTCTGGCGCAGGCTACCGAGCAGTTCCGCGGCTACCCGCTGCAGATCGAAGGTGCAAGCCCCGGCGATCTGAACTACGACTACAACCGTGTGAGCTTGACCGGGCCCTTCCAACATCAGCGCGGAAACTATACGCACCTGGGCGACGTGACGGCCCTGGTAAAGGGCGTGGATGACCGCTACGCCATCTTTGGCAGTGGTGAAGAGATTGCCACGGAGTTTGATGTTTCGAAACTGCCCGTACTGCCCGCGCACTGGAAGCGCGACTACTTCTTCTATGCGAACGGGTACGTGAAGGACATGGACTGGTGGGATGCGTCGCCTTTTACGGTTGCGCAACTGCCGTTCCACAAGATGAGCGCATATCCGTATCCGACGCGCGAAGAATTTCCGGATGATGCCGATGCGCTCAACTACCAGTTGAACTGGAACGATCGCTTCGACACGGGTGAGCCGGTCCGATCGTATCGATTTGACTACCAGGATCTGCCGTCGTCGCCGAAGGACGATGGCACAACTGCTGCGAGCAGGCCATGATCTTCGCATGTTGGAGCAGCGCGTTGCTGCGCGGCACAAGGACAGCGCGGCGATGAGTGACGTGGTGCTGATGCCGGCAACTCGGCAGTTGGAATTGCTGCGAGCGGGCGACATTTCGGTGGTCGATCTGGCTGAAGCGCACATCCGCCAGATCGAGCGACTGAATCCGAAGCTGAATGCATTTGCCGATTTCGATGCCAACCGTGTACGCGTGCAGGCGCGGCTGATGGATGAAACGCGCAGCCCGCGCAGACCGTTGCACGGGCTTCCCGTCACCGTGAAGTCTTCGATCGCAACCGCGGGCTATCGCTGCGAGATTGGAAGTCTCCTTCATAAAGGCGATATTCCGCACGAGGATGCGGTGGTGGTTGCGCGGCTGCGCGCGGCGGGAGCGCTGATCCTGGGCACCACCAACTGCCCCGAGTTCCTGATGGCGTATGAGACGGCGAATCTGCTGCATGGACGCACCAATAATCCGTGGGATCTGGAAAGATCACCGGGCGGGTCGAGCGGCGGCGAAGCAGCGGCCATTTCAGCTGGAATGTCTGCGGCGGGACTAGGCAGCGACAGCGGCGGCTCAGTCCGCGTGCCCGCACATTTCACCGGCATCTGTTCTCTCAAACCAACGCCCGGGCGTATTCCGGGAAGGGGCCATCTGCCGCCGTGCGTGGGGCCGTTCTCTGTGCTTGGCGCCATCGGGCCCATGGCGCGCACCATGGCGGATGTGGCTCTGCTTTTTCGTACGCTGTGCGGCCAGGACCCGCATGATCCCGTCAGCCCGCCAGTCGCACTACGCGAGCCGAGTCAGGACGAACTGCGCACGCATGTGATTGGTTTCTTTGAGGACGACAAGCTGATTCCTGTCACGCCGGAGACGCGGGCCGCTGTAAACGCCGCCGCGCAGGCTCTGCGAAGTGCAGGCTTTGAAGTGGAAGGGTTCAGGCCGGGGACACTGGAACAATTGCGCAGATTGTGGTGGAAATTCTTTGTCCAATGCGGCGCGATGTTCTACGCGCCGGCGATCGCCGGCAAAATGCAACAATTGAGCCCGATCTTCAACGAGTTCCTCGGCATTGCGGGATCGGTTCCACCATTAACGGCTGTCGAACTGCTGGATACGTGGGCCGAGCTTGACATGCTCCGCGCCAAAACGCTCGAGGAGATGAGCCGGCATTCCGTTTTGTTGTGCCCCGTGTCCAGCATTCCTGCATTTCGCCATGGCGAGCGTACATGGATTGTCGAGGGCCGTACCGTTGACTACCTTGATGCAGTAAGGCATACGCAGTGGTTCAACGCGCTTGCCGCGCCTGCCGCAGTGGTTCCGGTGGGCCGTTCGCCTGAGGGGCTCCCCATCGGCGTGCAGATCGTAGCCCGGCCATTTCAGGATGAAGTCGCGCTCGGAATCGCAACCATTGTGGATGCGGCGTTTGGGTATCGGGTGCCGGCAATGGCGCTCCATCCCTGATCTCCCAAAAGTCAAGTTCATCCGTCACAGACAGATGTTCATGCCTCAGATAAAACCACAGAGGCAGGTGCGGCAAGACGCACGTTTCGCACCTCCACCTTTGGATGGAGGCGTGAGATGCACGATCGCGATAGTCTGGCGCTTCCCCGGATTGGAGCGCAGAGGGTGCGCGAAAGCTGGCACGAACGTTTTGCCGAAACCCCTGATGTGCTGAAGAGTTCAACGCGCCAGCAGACGATTGTGCCGGTGCTTGATCTCGAAATCGGCGGCGGAGATTTCATTACCATGGCTGGGCCGTGCTCGGTTGAGACCGAGTTCCAGCTCATGGCGACTGCCCATCATGTTCGTCGCGGCGGCGCGCGCATTCTTCGCGGCGGCGCCTTTAAACCCCGCAGTTCTCCCTACGCATTTCAAGGTCATGGATTGGAAGGTCTCAAGATGCTGGCCCGCGCCCGCGATGAGAGCGGCCTGGCCATCGTGACCGAGGTCATGTCGGAGTGCGACGTTCCGATGGTGGCCGAATACGCCGATATCCTGCAGATCGGCACGCGCAACATGGAAAACTATTCACTTCTCGAAGCGGCGGCGCGCTCGGGCCGGCCCATTCTGCTGAAGCGCGGAATGATGGCCACAGTGGCCGATTTGCTTCGTTCGGCGCAACTGATTCTCGATCACGGCAATCCCAACGTCATTCTCTGTGAGCGCGGCATCCGCACCTTTGAAACGGCCACGCGTAACACGTTCGATGTGGCTGCCATCGCGCTGCTGAAACATATCTCGCATCTTCCGGTCATCGCTGACCCGAGCCACGCGGCGGGTCAGCGCGACCTGGTGCCCGCACTGGCGCGCATTGCCGTGGCTGCTGACGCCGACGGTCTTCTGGTCGAGGTGCATCCCAATCCGGACAAGGCATGGAGCGATGGAGAACAATCGCTGGACTTCTCCGAATTCGATGACATGATGGCTTCGCTTGAACCCTTTCTGGCACTGCGCGGGCTTGCTGCAAGCCAGCCTGCCGGCGTGCGGTCCATGGAGGCGGTTGGATGAGGTTTCAGGCCAGAGTATCTTGTGCTGCCGCCTGCGTTGCGCTGCTGTTGCCGATGTGCGCTTTGGCACCCGATCCGGCGCAGAAAATTGGCTCGGATTTGATTGTGACGGCCGCCCCGGTCTACGAGCCGCTGGCGGAGTTGCGGGGTCAGGAGCGATTTCCCAAGGGTGCGCAATTGCTCATGGTGCACGAAGGCAACGCGCAGTCGCTGGTGAATGGCTTCGCAGCCACAGCGGACGCCAATGTTTCATTCGACGGTACGCAGGTGCTGTTTGCGGGGAAGCAGCACGCAGGCGACCCATGGCAGATTTGGGAACTCACGCTTCAGGATCGTTCCGTGCGCAAGGTGGTTGCCACTGCAACCGACGCCGAACGCCCGTTCTATCTGCCGGGTGGACGCATGGTCTGGGCAGAGCGGACGGCGAGAGGATTCCAACTGAAGTCTGCCGAAGACGGTCACCAGTTGAAATACCCGTACTTGAATCCGACGGCGGGTCCCGGAGTGTTGCCCCTCACGTATTCGGAGATCAGCGCGTTTCCCACGGATGTGTTGCAGGACGGGCGCATTCTTTTTGAAGCTGGCTTCCCATTGGGCTCGGGATCGATCCCGGAGTTGTACCTGGTCTATGCCGATGGGTCGGGTGTCGAGTCCTACCGCTGCGATCACGGCCGCGCACGCTGGGGCGGAAAGCAGTTGGCTTCAGGCGACGTCGTGTTCACGCACGGAGCTTTCCTGGCGCGATTCACATCGCCGCTGGCACACGAAGAGAACATCACAGCTCCCCATGCAGAGTACGCCGGCGCGATTGCGGAAACAGCTTCGGGCGCGTGGCTGTTGAGCGCGCGAACCGCTGCCGGCGTATCTTACGCGATCAAACTATGGAAGCCAGGCGCCCTTTCGATGGAAACTGTGATGGCTAGGAACGGAGCGAATCTCGTCGACCCGGTACTGGTTGCACCGCGCGCTATTCCGAGGCGCCACCCCTCAGGCCTGCACCCCTGGGACTACGCAAACCTGCTTGCTCTTGATGCGCGCCTTTCACGCGATGGGGCGTTGAAGCGAGTGCCTGCATCCGTGCGCATGGAGACAGAGGACGCTGCGGGTCATGCAATCGAAATGGAAACAGCGCCTGTGGAGCAGGACGGCTCATTTTTTGTGAAGGTTCCGGGAGACAAACCGATTCGGTTTGCGCTTCTCGACGACAAAGGCACGGTCTTGCGGCAGGAGCATGGCTGGTTCTGGGCTCGCGGCGGGGAGCAGCGCATTTGCGTGGGTTGCCATACGGGGCCCGAGCGCGCAGCGGAAAATCGTGTGCCGGCGGTACTGCTGCGCACGACCACGCCCGTGGATCTCACCAGCATGAGTCGCGGGGGCGAGATGCAGCATGCCAACCTGGGAGGCCGCTGAAGTGATCATGCGCTTTTTTGTCTTGTTCGGCGCAGTTTCTCTAGCCGCGTGGCCAGTTGCGGCGGCTGCTCAGTCGGTTCCTGTGGCACCCGATACGACGGTCGCTCATGCCAAGTCTGCAGAAGTGCAGGGGCCCGTAATTCGCTTTGAAGACGCCAGCGACAAAGCGCACGTGAATTTTGTTCATAGCTATGGCTCGGCGCAATTGGGTTCTCTGCTTGAAGGTACCGGCGCCGGTTGTGTGTGGTTCGACTACAACAATGATGGCCTGCCCGATCTTTACGTGGTGAACGGCCGCCCATTGGACGATTCCATGCATCCGCATCCGCTGAAAGTGAAACCGGATCCGCTGCCGCACAATCATCTTTATCGAAATGATGGCAACGGCCAGTTTACTGACGTGACGGAACAGGCCGGGCTTGCGCCGGATTTGTATGGAATCGCGGTCACGGCAGCCGACTACGACAACGATGGTTTTGTCGATCTCCTGGTGACCGGCTACGGCCGCGTGATTCTCTATCACAACGATGGCAATGGGCACTTTACCGATGTGACGAAGAAGGCAGGCCTCGATGTGGATGGGTGGTCGATCAGCTCCACATGGCTGGACTACGACAAGGACGGTTGCGTCGATCTGTTCGTGGGCCGCTATGTGAAATTCGACCCGAAGTATCGCGCCTACTACGCTGCAGATAACTATCCCGGGCCGCTGGATTATGAAGGCGAGACCAATCGGCTGTTTCACAACAACTGCGATGGCACCTTTACCGATGTGACCGATAAGTCGGGTATTGGTGCCTTTATTGGCCGCACCATGGGCGTGGCAGCGGCGGACTTCGATGGCGACGGGTGGGACGACATTTACGTGGCCAACGACCGCACTGAAAATTTTCTCTTCCACAACAAGCACGATGGAACCTTCGAGGAGATCGGCAACGACTCGGGCACAGCTTTTGGACAGAATGGCGAATCGACATCCTCAATGGGTCCTGTATTTGCCGACTTCGAAGGCAAGGGAATGCTCGACTTGTGGGTCACCGACGGGCGCTATAACCGGATGCTCAGCAACACAGGAAAATTGAGCTTCGATGACATGGGCGCAACGAATGGAGTGTCGCAGACCAATGCGCAATATGTGAGTTGGGGAACGGGCATCTACGACTTTGACAACGACGGACTGCTCGACATTCTCATCTTTCACGGCGGCCTGATTCACCTCATTCCGCAGGAGCACACGCTGTTTCGCGGGCAGGGCGGCGGTCGGTTTGACGATGTATCTCGTCAGGCCGGAGAAGTGTTGAGTAATCGCACCGTCGCACGTGGCGCCTGTTTTGCCGACTACGACAACGACGGCAAGATGGATGCATTCCTGGTGAACCTTGGCGCCAAGGGCACGCTGGTCCACAACATCTCAACCAACACGGGTCACTGGGTGGCGATCAAGCTCAAGGGCACGAAGAGCAATCGCGACGGCATCGGCGCACGCGTCGAGCTATACGCCGGCGGCAAGCGCTTTATGCAAGAACGGGTAGCAGCATCGGGCTATCTTTCCCAGAACGAGGACCGCTTGCATTTCGGATTGGGCGCAGCGACCGTTGTGGACAAGATCGTGGTCCATTGGCCCAGCGGGCACGAGCAAACGCTGGAGAAACAGGCCGTTGATCGCGTGCTGACTATCGAGGAGCCGAAATGACTCGGCTCATTCAAAGTCCATGGCGCGCTGGCCTGGCGACAGGTCTGGCTGTGCTTGCCACCGCCTTGTTTGCCTTGGCGACGTGGACTGGCAGGGCTGCTCGCGCGGTTGTAACCGGCAGAACCAGCGAGCCGTTGCAATATGCTTCTCCTGTTGAATTGCTTTTCTCCGCAGACGGAGCGCGCCTTTACCTTCTCTGCCAGCAGAGCGGTGAAGTCAGGGTGCTGGATGGAGCGAGTTATGCGCCCATCAAGAAAATCGCAGCGGGCAAAGTGCCGCGCGGATTCTCGCTTTCTCCTGATGGTGGCCGCCTATATGTCGCGAATTCATGGGATGACACGGTGTCGGTAATTGACACGCACACGCTGGAGGCGGTGGCAACCTGGCCGGTGGGCGCGGAGCCTTCCAGCGTGGTGGAGGATCGCGCTGGCAAACACCTGTTTGTAGCTAACCGCGTCTCGAACGATGTAGCCGTGCTGAACCCCGAGACTGGAGCGGAAGAGAAACGGCTGGCAGTCGGGCGCGGCGCAAGCTACATCACGCCTTCTCCGGATGGAAGCCGGTTGTATGTCACGCACGTGTATCCGAATGCCACGCCTTTCCGCACCGCTCCCCAGTCGGAGATCACTGTGATCGATGCGGCGCGCGCCGAAGTGGTCGATCGCATCCCGCTTCGCAACATTGCCCATGGCTTCCATATTGCGTTCTCGTCAGACGGGCGTCTGGGCGTTGCTGCAGAGTTACATCCGAAGAATCTAATTCCACTGGCGCACCTGGAGCACGGCGGTGCTTTCGTGGATACGCTCACGCTGTTTGGCGCGGATGTGGGCAACCAGCCAGTCGAGGTGCCTTTAGATGAACTGGAGCGCTATGCGTCCCGGCCGTTCGGCGTGGCGATCACATCGGATAAGTCACGAATGTATGTGACCAGCGAGGGCTCTGAGATTGTGACCGTGATCGATGTGCCGCGGCTGCTCCGCTATATTCGCACGCATCGCGGACCCTTTGCGGAGGATCTCTCTGCGAGCGCGAATTACGTTGTGACGCGCATTACGGTTGGCCACGATCCACGTGGCATGGCTTTCACGCCCGACGGCCGGCATTTGCTGGTGGCCAACCGGCTGGAAGATACGATCAGCGTGATTGATACCCGGACCGATCGGCTGGCCTCGACAGTGCCTCTCGAAGGCCCGAGGCAGCTATCCATTTTGCGCTACGGCGAACAGACTTTCTATACGGCGCGTCAATCGTTCCAGGGCCAGATCGGCTGCGCCAACTGCCACATCGATTCCACTTTTGATGGACTCAATTGGGATCTGGAGCCGGACGGATTTGGCCGCGACATTGTGGACAACCGTCCCATCGAGGATGTGAAAGATACCGAGCCTTACAAGTGGAACGGCGGTAATCCTAACCTGCCCACCGAGTGTGGACCGCGAACGGAAAAGTACTTCTGGCGCGCAGAGAACTACGACGATCTTACCCTGACCGATCTTGTTGTCTACATTCGCAGCCTGCCTCCGAGGCCTAATCGCTGGAGATTGGCTGGCTACGAGCTGACGCCGGCGCAGGAACGCGGCAAGGCGATCTTCGAGCGCGCAGTCGACAAGTTCGGCAACCCCATTGCCGAAAAGAATCGCTGCTCCTATTGCCATAGCGGCCCCAACGGCACCAGTCAGAAATCCTTTGAAGTGGGAACGAAGAAAGCGACAGACAATCCGGGTCTGCTCGACACTCCGCAATTGACCAATATCGCCCTAACCGCGCCATACCTGCACGACGGCTCGGCGCCCACGCTTGAGGAGATTTGGACTGTCTTTAATCCGGAAGACAAACACGGCCGCACTAACGACCTGACCAAAGATGAGTTGAACGACCTGATTGAGTATTTGAGGACGCGATGAAAAAAGGCGCCTGGAACCAATTCGTAAAAGCAGCAGCGGCCGGATGCCTGGCGGTTGGCTCGCTGGCGTTTGGCGCGCCAGCAAGGGTGCCGGCCAATGCGAACGCGCTCAACATGCCGCGCTACCGCTTTGAGAACTTCACCACTGCAAATGGGCTGCCCGACAACCATGTGTATTCCGTGCTGGTTGATGGTGATCGCATCTGGGCGGGTACTGACAATGGGCTGGGGCTTTACGAAAATGGAAAGTGGAAGACCTTCAATACCAAAGAAGGGTTGGCACACAGGGCCGTGCTCTCGCTGACATTAGACAAGCGCACGGGCGATGTGTGGGCGGGCACCATGGGCGGGTTGAGCCGCATCTCGGGCGGCCGCATTGATACCTTTACGCAACTCAATTCGGGGCTCAGCAACGACGTGGTGTACGGCGTATCTGTGGAAGGCGAGAACGTGTGGGTCGCCACAGCCGCGGGTGCATGCCGGCTGGATCTGCGCACGGGCCAATGGTCGCTCTACAACGAGCGCAATACACCGATGGTCGAGATCTGGGTCTACGGTGTTTCCGCTACGCCCACCAAGGTGTATTACGCGGTGTGGGGTAGCGGCATTCTGGAGTATGACCAGAAGACCAAGGTGTGGGACAAATACGAAGATCCCGACGGCGAAACGGAGATGGTTCTCTTCAAGGATCAGGGTTTGATTCACGAAATTACGACCTCGGTCAGTTTTGTCGACAATGTGCTGTGGGCGGCGACTTACTTCGGAGACAGCCGCTACGATGGCCGCTACTGGCACAACTTTCTGACCAAAGACAGCGGGCTGCCATCCAACTTCACCAATACGGTGAAGGGCGTAGACGCTAAGCGTGCGTGGTTCGGCACCGATAAGGGGCTTGCTTACTACGACGGCGTGAACTGGGCCGTCTATCGTCCCTCGCTCACTACTGGCAAGCCTGAAATGACAGTGCGCGACGCACGAGGAAATGTATCTCCGGTCGAGGTGACTACCGCGCCGGCCCATCACTATGTTCTCGGCATCGACTTTCAGGGCAGCGATATCTGGGTCGCCACGGCCAAGGGATTAAGCCACGGAATTCTACAACGATAACCATAAGGAGAGTCATCATGATTGAATTTGCTGATGTTTTGGAGACCATCGCGCACACACCCATCAAGAAACAAGCCATGACCAATCACGGCGTGCTCAACGAGGCCTATGCCTACGCCAAACCGAGCTCGTTTTCGCGCGGCATGCGGATTGATTTGAATGGCCTGACTATTCTGCTCATCTCGGGCACAGCGTCGATCGACGAGCACGGCAAGAGCGTGCACATTGGCGACTTCGATGCGCAGCTACGGCGCACGTTCGATAACATCACCGGCCTGCTCGAAAGCGAAGGCTGCACCTGGCACGACATCGTGCGTACCAGCTGCTATCTGCGCGACATCGACCGCGACTACGACGCGTTCAATGCGGGGCGCACCGCGTTCTTCAAGGAACAAGGGCTTGATCCATTGCCTGCATCCACGGGCATTCAGGCACATTTGTGCCGGCCCGAACTGCTGGTCGAAATTGAGGCTATTGCCATGTTCCGCACGGAAAAGACTTGCTGCCACCAGGAGTAGTTGCGATGCGTAAGGGATTGTTGTTAACCGCGGCTTGTGCTTTGGTCGCTGCTGTCGTGGGCGCCGCCGGGCAGAGCACAAAAACAGGAACGTGTGCGTGTGGCGCGCATCCGCCGGGTCCGCCCAAGGATCGCGTGGTTGAGCCTTACGCGGGCGAGCCTGTCGATTTAAGCCCATTCGAAAAATTCACCAAGCCCTACGACCTCAACTACACTCATCCGAACATTTATGCCGGCGCCGGGCGAGACATTCCGGAGCCGAAGAATCTGACCGAGGTGCGCGTAGGATTTTTCGGGCCCATCGAGCACAATCCTGACCAGGTATTTGGAGTGCGCATGCTGCACGGCGCGCAATTGGCGGTAGAAGAAGCCAATGCTCGTGGGGGCTATGGTGGCAAGCCATTTCGACTGATGTTGCACAACGACTACGACAACTGGCAGGCGAAGACGGTCTATGGTGAAGACCGGCCCACCGATCCAACGATTTGGGGGTCGGCCTCGAATGAAGTGGTGAAGATGGTTTACGACGACGAGGACTGGGCAATCTTCGGCTCCATCAGCTCCGAGTCGACACACATTGCGCTGCGGGTGGCACTGAAGGCCGAAATCCCCATCGTCAACTCTGCCTCCACCGATCCTACGATTCCCGAGACGTACATTCCGTGGTATTTCATCGACCTGCAAGACGACCGAGTGCAGAGTTTCGCGCTTTCCCGCCGCATCTTTTCTGATCTCGGCCTGAAGCGCGTTGCGATCCTTCGCGTGAACAATCGCTATGGCCGTTTCGGAGTCATCAAGCTGCGCGATGCAGCGCGGCGTCTGGGCCATCCGATCGTCATCGAACAGAAATTCATGCCGGGCGATGCGGATTTCACGCGTCAGCTCAAGGTGATCGCGTCCTCGCGCGCGGATGGCATCGTCCTGTGGACCGACGAGATTCCAGCCGCAAATATTCTCAAGCAGATGCATGCTCTTGGCATGAAGCAGCGCGTGTTCGGTTCGTATCGCACGCTGGGGCCGGAATTGCTGAGCGAGGCCGGCCCGGCTGCCGAAGGTTTTGAGGCGGTCTTTCCCTACGATCCGACGCGCAAGGATCCGAAATGGCTCGATTTTAATCGTCGCTTCGATGCGCGTTTTCACGAACAGCCGGAGCAGTTTGCCTCACTTGCATTCGACGCCATGAATGCCTTGCTCGATTCCATCTGCAGGGCCGGCCTGAACCGGGCTCGCATTCACGATGCGTTGGCCGATATCGAACAGTACGATGGCGTGACCGGGCACATGGTCTTCGATCCGAATCAGAAGAACGTGGCGCCGATGTTCCTGGGCACGGTGCACAACGGCGAGATTCGCTACCGTGTTGCGACCATGGAGAAGACGCCGGCCCCGCCGCAGGTGGCTTCTGCGCAGCAGATGCCCTATGCGCGCGTCGGCGAAGACGGTGTGGACTACTCAGGTCCTCGACGCCCGGATGTGCCGGAAGGGCCAATGCGTGTGGTGCTGTTTGGACCGCAGGCGAACAAGGTGACGCAATCGGCTGAGTTGCAGACACTGCTGGCAGGCGTTGCCGCAAAGGGGCGGCCGTGGGAACTGCTGCCTGTGGCCAGCAACCAGAACTGGGGAGCGGCCTCGACGCAACTTGTTCATGCTCTTTGGGACCAGCACGCATTCGCCATTGTGGCTCTCGATCGGGATGCCGCACATCTTTCCGAGCAGATGGCATTGAAGGCGTTCGTCCCGGTGATTGCACTGAGCGATGACAAGGCGCTGACTTCTACCAACGTGCCATGGATCTTTCGCTTGCCGGCCGCGACACCGCCCGCCGCCGCGCTGCGGATTCTTGAAACTGCCGCCGCGCGCAGCGGACCCAACTCCGAACGCATGCGGGATGTGCTGGCATCGGGGAATGACTTGGCTGGAGTGGCTTTTTTACCGACTGGGGAGCCAAGAGCGAAGTAGCAGCCGCGATGGCGTTATTGTTCAGGTCACGCAAGAAGGGCAGCCCACATTGTGAGCTGCCCTCTCTGCTTTCGCTTTATTGATGTACCGTTCGTGTTTACGGCAGGTAGTAGCGGAACGAGGTCCAGAACATATTGTCGATACCTTTGGCTCCAATTCCAGGAGTGCCGGCGCCCGACCATCCCTCACGCACCGCATAGCCATACTGAATGCTCTGGCGCAGGCGACCGCGATCGCCCTTGTAAATGTCGTACCAGTAGCCGCCTGTCATTTCCTGTACGTCGCGGGTTTGCGCGCCGCAAGAGCCTCCCGGTATATAGCCGGTAGAACCACCGCCGTTGTAGCCGGGGTTGGCGGTGGTAAGGCAGGCAGAGTTGTTGAGGAGGCGCGAGCCGTAGCCCACGGCTGCGTTGCTCGGCGCTCCCCAGTGGCCGCCCCACTTGCCGCCGGCAGCGATAGCCGCAGCCGAGGAGGCCGTGGCGCAAGTGATTTTGCCCGATGCCGTGTAGCAGAAATCAGCAGAGGGTGCGCCGAGTGAAGTTGTGACGTCAGCCTGGCCCCAATCATCACGGCTGGCCCAGTCGACGCCATAATTCAGATAGATCGCCAAGCGGGGATTCGGATTGGCCTCGATGGTTGCGAGACCGGAGCCGTTATGGAGTGGGGAGAATCCACCCCAGGCGGCGGCAGTGACATCGGAGAGGGTGGAGTTGCCGTAGCGGCCCAGGCCCGCTCCATACATGCCCTTTGCACCAACCGACAACTTATTCCCCGCAATCGGAACGCGGAAGCTGGCGCCGCCGCCGCCCAGGACGATGCTGTTCGCAAAAGCCCCATTTACGGTGAGAGCAGGAGCTACCAGGGCGCCTGTGGCAACATCGGTCAAGCCACCGTACAGGTTGCTGTTGGTCGTTTCCCCAGGGTAGATGGTTTCGTGCGCAAAGCGGCCAATGCCGAAGATCTCGTAATGGCCCCAGCCCGGATCGAATGCGGCCTTGGCAATGATGTCCGGAGCTTCATTGAAGGAGAAGTTGGCGATGTTGGCGCAGCCGTTTACCGTCTTGTAAACCGGTACTGCTAGGTGAACCGTGTTTCCTGCAGAGTCCGTCTGCACCTGGTCGGTGTAGTTCACGATGGAGGTTGCGGGGGTGCAGGTACTGATAGCAGCGCTGTAGTTGCCACCGTTAGTGCCGTCGCTGCCAATCACTGCGTAGGGAGTATTTCCGGCGAGCGACGCGGTGTAGAGGACTTGCGGGTTTTCAGCCGCGATGCCGAACGCCGCCTTCTTGAAGGTTTTGGTGATGCGGAAACCATACTGGCGGGTCCACACGAAACCCACGACGTAGTTCGGGTCAATCGTCTGGGGAGTCATGATGTCGCCGGACAAGTTGGAAATGCCCTTCTTGTCTTCAGTGGCGAGTGACCACAACTGGCCGCCTGTGAAGGCCCAGTGGTTGTTTGTTTCCGCCTGGCCCCAAATTACACGCTGGCGCAGCACGTAGCTGTTGGATTGGTTGTTGTTAGAGGTGATGCCAGTGCCCAACCAGTCAGCCTCGTAGTAGCCGCGCAATGTGCCCCAGCCGACCTTGCCCTCAGCCATTAAAGTAACGCGCGACTGGCGGGCATCGCCGAAGAACTCACTCAATGAATAGGCGTCTGCATGCTCATACGGGAGGGCATTGAACGCTGTTGGAATATCGCCGCCGGTGGCCTTGGTGCGGTAGACAGTTTCACCCGCCGCGTAGCCCCCAGGAGTAATAGTGATGCCCTTGTAGTGCAGGGCGTCGGGGTGAGCGATTGCTTTTTTGATGGCCGAATTCTCGTCGGACATCGTGTTCACGATCGAGGCCGTATTGGCCTTCAGATCCGAAACCGTACTCTGCAAAGTGCTGACCGATGAAGAGTTCTCAGTGACAGCCTGCTGCTGCGCGTCTGCCGCGGCCTGTGCCTTGCTGGCCGCCGACTGGGCGTCGGCTGCCGCCTGTTGCGCTTGCTTCAGCTGCGCGTCCTTCTCAGACAGGTCGGTCTTCAGGCTGTTGATCTGGCCTTCGAGTTCCTCGCGCAGCGACTGAATCTGCTCTTCAACCGTTGGTTTGGGTGGTGTCTTGGCCTTTCTTGCTGGATGCTTCTTCGCAGGTGCTGGGAGTGCAGCGGCATAGCCATATGAGCCGACTAGACTGGCCGCCAAGATTGCAGCGGTAGCAGCTTTGAATCTGAAGATCATTGGGCCTCTCTTTTCCCTCTGGTTTTCTAAATCGTGGTGGAGCCAACCTAACCCGCTGGCACCGTCTCTCCCGCATCCGCCGGAAATATCAAAACGCATGAATGCCGTTCCTTGAATAGAAAACGCGAGAGGAAACCAACGGCCGCAATTGACAGCAAGCAGATGCAGAACTTTCGTCGACCGTTTCTGTTTGAAAGCCTCGCAGAGTTTGATGAATATATGACGAATTCATATATTTTTAACAAGCGTGATCAGAGCGCACTAACTTATGAATAGGCGATTAATTAACCTTCCGTTAATAAAGTATTGGTTCGGCTTATAGGTGAATCGGCGCATTCAGCACGGCGCTCACGAGGGGTTCATTATTGGTGAGGCGGCAATCTATCTTCCTCGCCGGCGCTGAGCAGGTTAGCCAACAAACGATAAGCTCCGGGCACCAACTCGGGTAACTGCCGGTAGAGCGCATAGGCACAGTAAATATAAGTTCCCCTGCCGGGATGCGCTATCAACAATCCGCCGCGCTGCGGGTCTTGTCCGGGATCGGCCGTCTCGGTGAGCGGGGTGTAACCGGGGTCCCAGGTATCAACAAAGGAGTGGCCGCGCTCTTCGACCCAACCGGCAAAATCCGCCGTGGCGATGCGATTGGGCCAGGAGAGCAGGGGATTGTCGGGGGCAAGCAGCCTTACGGGCGCGTCTTCATCCACCACGCGCTCCGCCATGCGGCCGATGGAAAGCGGCAGGGGGGCAGGGAAGTTGGAACTCTGGTACTGAACGACCAACGCTCCGCCATTGCGGACGAACTCATCGAGGCGCGGCTGTGCGGCTGTTAGTGCGGGGCGCACAGAATAAGCGCGGATGCCAATGACGATGACGTTCCATTGCGAGAGGTCGCCGGAGGTGAGTTCTGCGTCTGTGAGCAAATGGGGCGTGACATTGACACTCATTCCCTCAATCGCTTCCGGGACCAGATCGCCGGTCCCCATGACGTAGCCGATTCGCAAGCCCGGAGCAAGCTTTACATCCACCTTGCGCGTCTGCAGCGTCGAGGGCTTGTATTGGTTGTAGGGGCGCAGGCCGGGGTAGCCTACGGCGTGCCACCCAGTTTCATAGGCATGGCCGCCAGCGTGGGCTACGGCTTTGATGGAATAGGCCCCCTCTTTCACGGCAGCCGGGGTGACGGAGAAGAGGATGGGATCGGTATCTCCACCGCCTTTGAGTTGGAAATGTGCCTCGGCTGGATTGGAGCTCCAACCCGCAGGCAGCTTCAAATCAACGGTGCCTTCGATTGCAGCTTGCGCGCGGACGGTGACATGCACTGGCAGGGCGCTACCATTCAGTGGCAGGATTCGCGCCTCCGGTTCCACACGGACTCCGACGGCTGGCGTGACGACGAGCGGCTCATAGATGCCACCCGGTCCGGTTACACGCTGAAGAGTTTGCACTACCTTGCCGATGCGGATGGGCAAGCCGTCAAAGCTGAACTCTGCCCAGGCGGCAAGAGGATAAGGCGCAAACGAGCGTTCGCGCCACCCGGGGTTGGAGATGTCGTAGTAGGGCTGCTTGATGGAGGGCCGGGTGAAGTAAGGCGCGGTTGGTTGAGCATCGTCCGGTACCTTCACCTGAAAGATGGGGTCAGCGGTGGGGGCAGCGGGGTCTATTGCACCTGTGGACAGGTCGCTCTTCCACGGCTCGCCAACCTGGCTGTCGAGCCAAACCTTCTCCAAACGAGTTGCAGTGGTGGCCTGCGCGGCATGAACGCGTACGCGGAGCGTCTCGCCCGGAGAAACACTGCGGGAAGTTTCATCGGCGGTGTTGCCGCGAAATCCGCCAGATTGCACGGTGGTTTCGTTGGTCCTGAACGGAATCATGTCAAGCCCGAGCAGGGCCTGCAACGCGGACTGAAACTGGCTGATCTTCGCGTCCAACTCAAACAGGAGGCTGGCTTTCGCTTGCGGGTCGAGGCCGCTTGCCGCAATTCTCGCGCGAACGTCCAGCGTCTGTTTGTAGACGGGCGCCAGTTCGCGAGCCACGCTGACGCCGGTGTGGCAAGGGCACCTGGATTCAAACTGGGTGAGATCGCTCCCGATCTGGTGCAGGTCGCTACTGAGCCATTCTGGCGCTTGGCCAGGAACGAGCCGCGCGAGGCCCGCGATGCTCGTGTCGATGTCGACCTTGGGATTGTGAAAGAGATCGTCGTTCGTCGCGCCTGATCCCGCTTTGGATGAAGCTTGAGGCACCACGGCCCACAGGTGATAGTTGGCGGTGGCGGGACCGCTGAGCGAGGGATTGGCGCCGCCGTTCTGCGATTTTTGTTCGCCCCAGCCCTGGCGCGCAATCTGCACATAGCTGCGGCCGAGGGTCAGGTCGGGTGTGCCCACGGGAATAGTGGCGTCGGTAGAAGGCACGCCTGTGATCCACTCGCCGGTTACGTAATTCTTGAATTTCGCCGGAGCCCACTTGCCGGTGGCATAGTCGAACATGCCCTTCTCCGTGACCGGCGCGAAGGGAACCATGGAGTAGACGGCCAAGGGTTGCCATGGCGTAAGCCCATCCGTCAGTTGCTCAGGGAAGACCTTCGGATTGCCGGCTGCCTTGAAGACCTCCTGCGCAATTTCACCGGAGACCTGGTGCTGGCCATGGCCGTCCGTGATGCCGCCGACAAAGGTGGAGACGATGATCTGGGGGCGCGTGCGGCGAACCGCCAGCACGGCATCGTAGAGCACGCGGTCATGACCCCAGAGGGCGAAAGATTCCTGCTGGGTCTTAGAGAAGCCGAAGTCGACTTCAGTGCCCCAGAGCTGCCGAGCGCCGTAGAATTCGTCGGCCTTGAGCAGCTCGTTGGTGCGAATAAGGCCCAGCGCATCGTCGATGTCGGCGGACATGAGGTTCTGTCCGCCTTCGCCGCGATTGAGCGTGAAGAGCGTGGCGCGCACGCCCAGGCCGCGAGACAGATACGTGAGCAACGCGCCATCTTCGTCGTCGGGGTGGGCCACGATCATCAGCACGCTGGCGGTAGTGCCGAGGCGCTTGAGCGTCTGTTCCAGCGATGCTTCGCCGCGGTTCTCGGGCAAGGGAAGCGCGATGGAGGTGGGCTCGATGGAAGAAGGAGCGGGCTCCGCAGCTTGTTGCGCGCAGAGGCGAAATGGACTCAAGGCTATGAACATCAGGCCTGCCAGGGCCGCCGGCACTACTGCGCGAGGAACTCTCTGGGAAATGAACATACTCCTCGCCAGTGTACAATCCGCCAGAGTGCCATCCAAAGAACGCATGGGCCAATGATTTCTTCCACTTCCACCAACGCGAGCACCGCGCACCTTGAACGACGCATCGGCCTGCGTGCGGCGGTGCTCTTCAACATGCTCGAAATGATTGGAGTGGGGCCCTTCATCACGCTGCCGCTGGTGATTGCTGCAGCGGGCTATCGGCTTTCGGTGTGGGCATGGCTGCTGGGTGCGGCGATCGCGGTGGCGGACGGACTGGTGTGGGCGGAACTTGGCGCAGCGTTTCCGCGGGCGGGCGGTTCGTATGCGTTCCTGCGCGAGATTTACGGGCCGGATCGCGCGGGGAACTGGCTCAGCTTCTTGTATGTGTGGCAACTAAGTTTTTCTGCGCCGCTGTCGATTGCATCCGGCTGCATCGGGTTGTCAAGTTTTCTGGCGTGGTTCTGGCCGGGACTGAACTGCGCACCAGTAGCGCTCTGGCCCGCGGTGCATTATGCAAACTTTGCCGCGGCCGGCGCGTGCCTGCTGGTGACGGCGCTGCTTTATCGCAACCTGAGTTCAGTGACGCGGCTGGCATGGGTTTTGTTTACGGGCGTGATGGCGGCCTTGGCGGGAGTGATCGCATCGGGGTTTGCACATGCGACGGCAACGGGCGGATGGCACATGCCGGCTTCGCCCACGACGTCTGCGGCAGTGGCCATTGGCGGGCTGGCGCAGGCTACGCTCATTGCGACTTACGACTACTGGGGCTACTACAACATCACGTTTTTGGGCAGCGAAGTGCGGGAGCCGGAGCGGACGATTCCGCGCGCGATTCTGCTGTCGGTGCTGTTTGTCTCTGCGTTCTACGTCACGATGAACCTTGCGGCGCTGCCGGCGGTGCACGATTTTGCCGCGCAGATTTCGAGTGGGGCGGCGGCAGGCGCGGCCGCGCATTTGCAACTGGCGGCGGAGATTGCTCAGTCTGCTTTTGGACAGTGGGCCGGGCGGCTGATGGCGGCGCTGATTGTGTGGACCGCGTTTGCGTCGGTGTTCTCACTGCTGCTAGGTTACAGCCGCGTGCCGTATGCTGCGGCGCGGGATGGCAATTACTTTCGCGTGCTGGCTGCTGTGCATCCGAAGCACGGGATTCCGCACCGGTCGCTGGTGGCGCTGGGGCTGGTGGCTTCGGTGTTCTGCTTCTTCAGCCTGCAGCAGGTGATCACGATGCTGGTGGTTACGCGGATCCTGCTGCAGTTCTTCCTGCAGCAGGTGGGCGTGATGGTGCTGAGGGTGCAGCGGCCGGAGTTGGAGCGGCCGTTTCGCATTCCGCTGTATCCGCTGCCGCCGTTGGCCGCGATGGCCGGGTTTGTCTTCATCCTCGTGAACCGGAGCCATGCGCTGGGCGGCCTCGCGGTGGCGGGGGGCATTGCCTGCAGCGGAACGGTGATTTACCTGGTCCGGGCGAGGAGGCTGGGGCAGTGGCCGTTTGGACAGGTACGCGCTAAAGCATAATTCGAGCCTCCCCCCGGCCTCCCCCCCACTTTTTGGGTAAAATTCTCTGATTAAAGAGTTTATGGCCGATGGGTCGCCGCAAATCCTCATGAGATTCGAGTTAGAGGCGAAATCCTGCTGCAAAAGGGCTTAGCCGCAATTTCTCACAGGTCTATTCGATGAATAAGGAAGGGAGAAAAAATAAATAGCAAAAGGCCGCTGTTTTCATGGCATAACTGCGTTGT
>OBLU010001110.1_pt1 | contig 25087 bp, 19 predicted proteins | sample 1518681 | NCBI WGS metagenome assembly OBLU01 (sample SAMEA3539304, study PRJEB22396) | soil metagenome | biome: tundra; feature: field; material: soil | place: USA | collected 2010-05 | depth 0.15 m
GATAGCTGAGGGGAACGCCCTGGCCCATCGAGTAGAGGGTGCCAAGGATTCCCTGCGCGGTCACATCGCCCTGCTCCGCGGCTTTGCGATACCATTCCGCAGCCTGCACCATGTCGCGGGGAATGGCCTTGCCCCCGCCATCACGGTAGAGCGTGGCCAGGTGTATCTCGCCCGCGATGTCGCCTTTTTCTGCTGCCTTGCGATACCAATCCGCGGCCTGCTTGTAGTCGCGCGGGATGCCTTTGCTTGTCGCGTAGGCTTCTCCCACCAGAACCTGCGACGGAGCATCGCCGGCCTTGGCCTTCGCAAGGAGGGCCGGGTCGATGCCCGCCGGCTGAGAGGTCGCAGCCTGGTCGGTTGTCGCCTGCGCCGAAGCCGGAACGAGCGCCGATGCAAACAGTAAGAGCAGAACGAGTTGCTTACTTTGGCTTCTCACATTGACCCCAATCGAATATCCACAATCCGCTCATACCAGTTTACCCAGTTGGCGTACCTGCGGAAGAGCGGAGTGGTGCGATGTCAACCGGGGGCCGGATTTTTTCAGAAAACGATTCGTTCCGCGAAAGTTTTCCGCATATCAACAGAGGCTTGGAAAGAGCTAGAATTCCTAGTATGACTGACCGCATGTCTCTCTCCCTCGCCCAAGCCGACCCTGATGTAGCTGCTGCTCTGGACCATGAAACTCTCCGCCAGCACGAGGGCCTGGAGATGATTGCCAGCGAGAACTTTGTCTCAGAGGCAGTGCTCGAAGCCGCCGGCTCGATTTTTACCAACAAATACGCTGAGGGCTATCCAGGACGCCGCTACTATGGCGGTTGCGAGTATGCCGACGTGGTGGAAAATCTGGCCCGCGACCGCGCCAAGCAGATCTTCGGCGGCGAGCATGTGAATGTGCAGCCGCACTCTGGGTCGCAGGCCAATGCTTCGGCCTATGCAGCCGTGCTGCAGACGGGCGACACGATTCTTGGGCTCGATTTGGCGCACGGCGGCCACCTGACCCATGGCCACAGGCTCAGCTTCAGCGGCAAGCTCTACCGGCCGACGTTTTACCAGGTTCGGCGCGACACTGAGCTAATCGACTACGACGAGCTTGAGGCCATCGCCGTTCGGGAGAAGCCGAAGGCCATCATCGGTGGCGGCAGCGCCTATCCGCGGCTGTGGGACTTTGCCCGCATGCGGCAGATTGCGGAAAAGGTGGGCGCTTTTTACATCTTCGATATGGCTCACATCGCCGGCCTGGTCGCGGGCGGCGTACACCCGTCACCGGTCCCGCACGCGCACATCACCACCACGACGACCCACAAAACGCTGCGTGGCCCGCGCGCTGGGCTGATTCTCTGTGGGCAGGAGCTGGCTGTGGCCGTGGACAAGGCAGTGTTTCCCGGCCAACAGGGCGGCCCGCTCATGCACATTGTGGCAGCCAAGGCAGTGGCCTTTGCCGAGGCTCTACGGCCGGAATTCCGTACCTACGCCGCGCAGACGGTGGCCAATGCCAAGGTGCTGGCATCGGCGCTGCAGGATGCCAGCTTCCGCATCATCTCCGGTGGCACGGATAACCATCTGATGCTGGTGGACGTCTTCGAAAAGGGCATTCTGGGCTCTGAAGCCGAGCTGGCGTTGGGCAAAGCCGGGATCACGGTAAACAAGAATTCCATTCCCTACGATACCAATCCGCCGCTCAAGCCGTCGGGCATCCGTGTGGGCACACCCGCGCTTACTACCCGCGGAATGAAGGAACCGGAGATGCGCCAGATTGCGGCGTGGATCTCAAAGGCTCTGGACGAACGGAACAACGATGTGGCCCTTGAACGGATTCGCGGCGACGTGGCGGAGCTGGCAAACCGGTTCCCGCTTTATGCGTGGAGACGCGCACCGGTTGCCGTTGAGGTCTAAAGCAGCTTGAATGACGGCGTTGCCCAAGAGGGACGCCCCCTGCCCAGGGTCAAGAAATTCTTCAGAACACAACTTGACTCGATGTACCGGGTTGCATCTAACGTAACTGGAGATGACTCGCCAAGGGATACGGGCTGCAGAGAAAGAATGGCATCCCTCCCTCAGGGCATCCGGAGGAAAACATGAAATCCATTCAGCTCGCATTGGCCACATTGCTCGTTCTTTCTGTCCCAGCGTTTGCCCAGCACGATAAACCGGGTGGGGGGCATCAGGCTCCTCCAGCGCACGGGCCCGCTGCTTTGAAGGGCACACCACACGCCGTCGAGCCAAATCGAAACTTCAGCGATAAAGAAGGCCACCCCAATGCGCCACATGTCGATGGCAAGGTCTGGGTTGGTCATGACACCGGCAGAGACGATGCGCGTTTTCACATGGACCACCCCTGGGCGCATGGCCGGTTTAGCGGCGGCTTTGGCCCTGGACACATATGGCGTCTTGGCGGCGGTGGCCCTTCGCGCTTCTGGTTCAACGGATGGTACTGGGATGTTGCAGCCGCTGACCTGGCCTACGCCGACGGATGGCTGTGGGACTCTGACCAGATCGTGATCTACGAGGACCCCGACCACATTGGCTGGTATCTGGCTTACAATGAGCGGCTCGGCACGTATGTGCACGTGGAGTATCTGGGATCGTAAGCGGTCAACTCCAGAACTGAAAATTCACAACACAAGGGGGCAGGCCACTTGGCCTGCCCCTTTTTAGCGTGCGCAAGTATTGGGCAGTTGTTGGCTCAATGTACAGGCTTGCCCGCAAGGCGATAAGATTGCCAGTCAATCTGGATGACCTGCGACCGCGCAACGAAATGCGGTCATGGCTCTCCTCCATTCCAAGGTGTCCGAGGCACTTCCATGAAGCATCTGTCTGCACGCCCTTCCGCAATTCTTCTTGCCAGGATTTTTCTTTCGGCACTAACTGTGATGATGCTAACTGTCCGCTTGGCCTGGGCCGAGCCTGCCTCTGCGCACGCGCCGATTGTGATGACTGGCGCGGACCGGCGGCCAGCGATGTCGCTTGAAGGCGAATGGGGTTCGATTGTCGATCCTTACTTTGCCGGGCTTTACAGCTTTCATCACGAGGAAAAGAAGGATGGTTGGTTCTTGAATCGTAAGGCCAAGCCAGGGGATCCTTTCCCGATCGAGTACGACTTTGCGAAGGCGCCGAAGATCAAGGTGCCGGGGGATTGGAATACGCAGCGCGCGTCTCTCTTCTTCTATGAGGGACCGATCTGGTATGAGCGCGATTTCAGTTACCAGCCCAAGGAACATACGCGTATCTTTCTGCACGTAGGCGCCGCTAACTATCGCTCGTATCTCTGGGTCAATGGGCAAAAGGCCTGCGAGCACGAGGGTGGATATACAAGCTTCAACTGCGATGTAACATCGGCTGTACATGCGGGCCAGAATTTTGTAGTGGCTGCTGTAGACAACACGCGCCACGAAGACAACGTCCCCACGCTTGAGACCGATTGGTGGAATTACGGCGGCCTGACGCGCGAGATATCGCTTATTGAAGTTCCCGATACATTCATTGACCAATACGATCTGCATTTGAAACGTGGAGAAGGTTCTGCATTTGAAGGTTGGGTTCATGTGGAGGGAGGCCAACCCGGCGTAAAGGTCGAAGTGGAAATCCCCGAGTTAGGCGCAAAGACATCTGCTGTTGCAGGCGGCGATGGGCGCGCAGCGATTCATTTCGTCGTCTCCGGATTGGAGCGCTGGTCGCCGGATTCGCCCAAGCTCTACAAGGTCCAGGTGCGTGCGGGCCAAGACTCGATCGATGAGCTTATGGGCTTTCGCACGGTGGAGACGCGCGGGACTGAGATCCTGCTGAATGGCAAGCCTATCTTTCTGCACGGAGTTTCGATTCATGCTGAGGCGCCCTATCGCACGGGCCGCGCCTACACAGATAAGGACGCGGAGACACTGCTGGGTTGGGCCAAGGAGCTTGGATGCAACTTTGTCCGGTTGGCGCACTATCCTCACGACGAAACGATGCTGCGCGCGGCGGATCGGATGGGACTGCTTGTGTGGTCGGAGAATCCGGTGTATTGGGCGCTGCAGTTCGACAATCCCAAAGTCCTGGCCAAGGCCGAGCAGCAGTTAGATGAAGAGATTGGAACCTCCCGCAATCACGCTGCAATCATCTTGTGGTCGATGGCCAACGAAACGCCCGCCACTGAGGCGCGTACAAATTTCATTGAAACCCTAGCCAGCCGCGCGCGTGCGCTTGATTCTTCACGGCTGATCACTGCTGCACTGCTGGTGCGCGCCGAGGGACACACCAAGATCGTGGACGACGCGCTAGGCAAGGCGCTGGATGTAATTGGCACCAACGAATACATCGGCTGGTATGAGCAACACCCGGAGACCGCGGATGTGACCGAGTGGCGCATCGACTATCAGAAGCCACTGATCATGAGCGAGTTTGGCGGAGACGCAAAGGCAGGCCTGCACGGCGGTGATAACGACAGATGGACTGAAGAGTACCAGGTCAATATCTATCGCCATCAATTAGGAATGCTGAATCGGATAGCCCAACTTAGAGGAATGAGTCCATGGGTTCTCATGGATTTCCGCTCGCCTAACAGGCCGTTGGTGGGCATTCAGGATGAGTTCAATCGCAAGGGACTTATCTCCGATCAGGGAGAGAAGAAAGCAGCGTTCTTTATTTTGCAGAAAGCATATGAGGAAAATGCTGTCGGGAAGCCGGAATAAAACATTCCGGCTTCTACTTTCGTAACCCAGTCAAATCATTAGGAAGCTGTGCAAACCTGAGTTTCTAAGTTATTCTTGACCTATGTCCATCGATTCGATTCTTGCTCTAATTGACGCGGAAATTGCAAGGCTCAAGCAGGTTCGCTCCCTGCTGGCCAACACCGGCGAGGTTGCCGTGAAGGTCACTGAGCGCAAAACCAAGAAGAAGTCGGCCAAGGTGAAGAAGGCCAAGAAAACCCGCGTGCTGAGTCCCGAGGCGCGCAAGCGGATTGCCGATGCGCAGCGCAAGCGGTGGGCTGCACAGAAGGCCAAGGCAAAGGCCTAGATAAGAATCCAGGGAACGAATCTGGCCCTCCGTCAGCGCAATGGGAGGCTCACTCATGGGCCGCCGGCGACTTCCCCAAAAAAGACAGCCACTGATTGTGCTGCGAGATTTGGCGGCTTCGGCGGATGGTCACCAACAGTGGTTGCCATTCTGTGGCTGAGGTGGTGTGTCAAGATACGGTCAGTGTCCTCATGACCCGTGATGCATCCGCGATCCATTACGAAAGCTGCGAATGAATCGCAACGGACATTTAGCTCAAACCAGAAATGACTAACATGCGTGGCTCCGTCATCTCCTCGATGGCGGAACGGATGCCTTCGCGGCCCAGGCCGGAGTCCTTGATGCCTCCGTAGGGCATTGGATCGAGGCGCCAACTTGGAGTGTCGCCGACGATGAGTGTGCCCACTTCGAGTTCACGATAGGCGGTGAGGATGCGTCCTGCGTCGCGGGTGAGCAGACCGGCCTGAAGCCCATAGCGGGAGTGGTTCACGTCGGCCAGAGCCTGCTCGAAGTCGTCGTAGGGTTCGATAGCTACTACCGGGCCGAAGACCTCTTCGTCGCGCACCTTCATGCCGGGCTTGGTTCCGGTAAGGATGACGGGCGAGATGACGGAGCCTGCGCGCTCGCCACCTGAGACCAGTTTCGCTCCGCCTTCGACGGCTTCCTTCACCCAGGATTCAACGCGCTCGGCCTCGCTGAGGCGCACGAGCGGGCCCACTTCAGTGGCTTCATTGGATGGGTCGCCGGCTGCCAGCCTCGCCGTGGTCTCGACCACCTTCCACAAGAAGGTCTGAAAGATTTTGCGCTCGACAAAGACGCGCTGGACACTGATGCACGACTGTCCGGCAAAGCCAAACGCAGCGTGCGCGGTGCGGGTAGCTGCTTCATCGAGGTCGTGCCAGTCGCTGTGGACGATGAGCGCGGCATTGCCGCCGAGTTCAAGCAACACACGCTTGCGGCCGGAGTGGGCTTTGAGTTCCCACCCGACTTTGGCTGATCCGGTAAAGCTAACCAGCTTGATGCGATCTTCCTTTTCGGCGAGCCAGGTGGTATCGACATTGCTGAGGGGCAGAACGGCCAGCGCTTCACCGGGCCAACCGGCTTTCAGAATCACTTCGCCGAGAGCCAGGGCTGTGAACGGGGTTTGCGGAGCGGGCTTGAGGATCAGTGGACATCCGGCGGCGAGGGCGGGCGCCACTTTGTGCGCGACGAGGTTGAGTGGAAAATTGAACGGCGTGATGGCCAACACTGGGCCGACTGGGAAGCGCTGCACAAGCCCCCAGCGGCCTTCGTTGCCCTCGGTCAAGTCCAGTGGAAGGCTCTCGCCGCCGAGGCGCGCGGCTTCTTCTGCGGCGGTCTTGAAGGTAAGCACGGCGCGATCGACTTCGGCGCGAGCCAGGCGGATGGGCTTGCCGGCTTCTGCGACGATGAGCTGCGCAAAGCGCTCCTTCTGCTCGATAAGCGCGGCAGCTACGTCTTCGAGAATTTCGCGGCGTTTCCAGCGGGGCAAGGCTCGAGTGCGGCGCAGGCTGGCCACGGCGTGGTTCACGGCCTGGCGCGCGTCGGCGCGGGTGGCAATGGTCACACGGCCCACCAGACCCTGATCCCAGGGGGACCGTACTTCTAGCGATTCCCCTTCGATCCACTCTTTGCCGCACAGCAGAAATCCTGTTTGCGTTCCTGGCCGCATCTTCATTATCTTGGTGCTCCTGTTTGATCCCTGACATAAATGTTACTAGGGCGGGGGGAGTGGGGTGGAGATTCTGTGTGAATGCGGACGCTGGGTTTGTGTTCAAGTCCCGGCAAGGTACACTGTTCGCCTATGATCCATGATGGCAAAAGCCGCAAACTTCCGTTTGATTCTGCCGAGGCAATCGCGCATTTGCGCGCGAGCGACGCCAAGCTGGGCGCGCTGATCGACCGGGCGGGTGACTTCACGCTACGGCTCGATCCTGCGCCGTCCCCGTTCGAATCGCTGCTGGAGTCGATTCTGTTCCAGCAACTGCACGGCAAGGCGGCGGCCACTATCCATCGCCGGGTGCGTGAGTACTTTGGCGGCGATCCGGCCCCGGAGTTACTGGTTGCCACGCCGGATGAGCCGCTGAGGGCGTGTGGGGTTTCCGGCAACAAGTGCAAGGCGCTCAAGGACCTGGCCGCACGGACGCTGGATGGCACTGTGCCCAGTCACAAAGCGATCAGCAAGATGTCGGATGCGGAGATCATCGAGCGGCTTACGGAAGTACGCGGCATTGGGCCTTGGACGGTGGAGATGCTGCTAATTTTCCGCATGGGCCGGCCGGACGTTCTGCCGGTGAGCGACTACGGGGTGCGCAAAGGCTTTGCGCTAACGTTCCTGCGATTGCCGAAGACGCGGCCTCTTGCCGCGGAGGATTTGCCCAAAGCTGAAGTCTTGCTCAAAAGGGGAAAGCGGTGGGCGCCGTTCCGTTCGGTGGCCAGTTGGTACCTGTGGCGGGCGTGCGACCTGGCCAAGGGCACGGCCCCTTCCGGGCGCTCCAGCCTACAATAATCAAACGCAGCCTCTAGCTACTAGCCTCTAGCTTCTAGCGATTGCGGTTGTCAACAAAAGCCTGAATGAGCATGGGTTCGGATGCAGGAGCGGCCTCTTGAAGGTTTCTGCATTGGGGGCCTACAGCTAGAGGCTAAGAGCTAGGAGCTGTTTTCATGGCCGCAAGCAATCGTTTTATCTGCATTCATGGTCATTTTTACCAGCCTCCGCGGGAGAATCCGTGGCTGGAGACGGTGGAAACGCAGGACACGGCTGCGCCCTACCATGACTGGAACGAGCGCGTCTGCGCGGAGTGTTACGCGCCCAATGGCGCTGCCCGCATTGTGAACATCAAGAACCAGATCATGCGCATCGTGAACAACTACGCGCGCATGAGTTTCAACTTCGGGCCGACGCTGCTGAGCTGGCTGAAGGAGAATGCGCCGCGCACCTATCGCATGATCCTTGACGGCGAGCTGCGCAGCCGCAGGAGCTTCAGCGGCCACAGCTCGGCAATGGCGCAGGTGTACAACCACATCATTCTTCCACTGGCCAGCGAGCGCGACCGGATCACGCAGATTCGCTGGGGCATTGCCGACTACGAGCACCACTACGGCTCGCCGCCCGAGGGCATGTGGCTGGCGGAGACCGCTGCCGACACCGACTCGCTGGAACTTCTTGCCAACCACGGCATCAAGTTCACTCTGCTGGCGCCGCACCAGTGCAGGCGCATTCGGCCACTGAAGGACGGAGAAGGCTGGACTGACTCCGATGGCGCCTCGGTAGACACTACGCGCCCCTATCTGGTGCGCTTCGACTCCGGCGCCTCGATTGCAGTGTTCTTTTACAACGGTCCCGCTTCGCGAGCCATTGCGTTTGAGGGTCTGCTCAACTCCGGGGAAAACTTTGTCGCGCGCCTGAAGGCCGGATTCAAAGACAGCACGCAGGCGCAGCTGGTCCACGTGGCTACGGACGGCGAATCCTACGGCCATCATCACAAGCACGGCGAGATGGCGCTGGCGTACGCGCTGCGCATGCTTGAGGCAGACAAGGCCGTGAAGCTGGCAAATTATGGCAGCTTTCTCGCACAGTTTCCGCCCGAGTACGAGTGCGAGATTGTCGACAACACGTCCTGGAGTTGCGTGCATGGGATAGAGCGCTGGCGCTCGAACTGCGGTTGCAACGGGGGTAAGCCTTTCAACCAGCTGTGGCGCGCGCCGCTGCGCCAGGCCCTGAACGAGTTGCGCGACGCCGTGGCGCCACTCACGGAGCAAGAGGGAAGCAAGCTCTTCAAAGACGTGTGGGCCGCGCGCGACGCTTATATCGAGGTGGTGCTCGACCGGAGCACGGAGTCCGCGGACCGATTCTTCCGCACGCACGAGAGCCACATTCTTTCTGAGTCAGAGCGCGTGCGGGCACTGGAACTGATGGAGATGCAGCGGCACACACAACTCATGTACACCAGCTGCGGCTGGTTCTTCGACGACATTGCGGGCATTGAAACGGTGCAGATCATCGCTTACGCGGCGCGTGTGTTGCAGCTGGCGCAGGACCTGTTTGCGGAACAGGCGCAATCGCTGGAGCCGAGTTTTCTGGCGCGGATGGCAGAGGCAAAGTCCAACGATCCGATCGCCGGCGATGGCGCGCAGATCTACCAGAAGTGTGTGGTTACCATGAAGCTGGGCCTGGAACAGGTTGCGGCCCACTACGCCATCAGTTCGATTTTTTCCTCGTTTGCCGAGGAGACCGACCTGTTCTGCTACCGCGTCCGGCGTATCTCTCACGACATCTACACCTCGGGGCGCGGGAAGCTGGCGCTGGGCCGGGCACGCATCGCCAGCGCCATCACCGGGCAGCAACAGAGCTTCTCCTTTGCGGTATTACATTTTGGCGACCAGAACATTACCGCAGCGGTAAAGCCCTACGAAGAAGCCGATGCAGCCGAATTTGAAGCCTTTGCCAAACAGGCCGCCGAGTTCGTGCTGCGCGCTTATTTTCCTGAGGTGATTCGCCTGCTCGATCGCTATTATGGTCGCGTGGACTATTCGTTGACCTCGCTCTTTACGGACGAGCAGCGGCGCATTGTGCAGCTCATCCTCAACTCGACGCTTTGGGATATTGAGAATTCGCTGACCACCATTTACGAGGACCACGCGAGCCTGTTGCACTATCTGTCGCAGGCCGGTCTACCTAAACCACCGGCGCTGACCCTGGCGGCGGGCTTTGCCGTGAATGCGGGACTGCGCCGCGCACTGGAGAGCGATGCCATCGACCAGGCTTTGTTGCGCTCATTTCTTTCGCTGGCCAAGGCAGACCAGGTCCCACTGGAAACGGCCACGCTCAGCTACATTTCCGACCAGCGCATGAAGCGCGCCATGATCGAACTGCAAATGTCTTCGGGGTCGCTGGAGATACTGGACCGTGCGCTGTCACTGGCCCGGACGCTTGTGGAGTTGCCCTTCGAGCTGAATTTGTGGCAGGCGCAGAACATCTGGTACGAGATTCTGCGCACCTCAAGCTATTCGCTCACCGCGCTTGGAAAAGCCGACCGGCCGCGTTGGGACAAGGAGTTCAATGAACTGGGTGCCTGTCTCACGATCGACTGTGCTGCCATCAGAGACCAGGATCCAGCGGCGGTGACGACGGGCAACTAATGCCAAGTACCGGCTTGCCCGCAGAGTTGGACTAATCGCAAGCGGAAACAGGCACCGACAACAGAAAGCTCTGCTGCGATTGCTTTGCGGAGATGTATCCTTGACACCATGCTTCCCCGGGCATTGCGCGTCCTGATCGTCTTCGCCGCTGCTCTTGCCGATGCGTGGGGGATGCTCCACGCGCAGACCTTCGATCTCTCCCATCCGCATGAGCCAATCATGTCGATCGATGGGCTTTGGCGGTTCCATCCGGGAGACAACCCGGCGTGGGCGGACCCGAAGCTTGATGACTTCCAATGGCCGCTGCTGCGCTCAGACATGGACTGGGAGTTGCAAGGCTACAAAGGCATGAGCGGATTTGGATGGTATCGCTTTGCGGTTGTAATTCCCGCAGGGCTCGACGACGTCTCCATTACGCTGCCGCGCATCAACGATTCCTACGAGGTGTATGCCAACGGAAGTCTGATCGGCACGTTTGGCAAGATGCCTCCAGACTTTGTTTCATACACCCGCTCCGGTCCCGATCAGACCTGGAAATTGCCCAGCAGCGTGATTCACTCGGCGCCCAATGGTTCGCCTCAGCAGAGAATCGAGATCGCGCTTCGCGTTTGGCTCCGGTATAGCAACGTGCGCCAAATCGGAGGCGGGCCCGAGCGCGCGGGTGGCATCGTCGGCGCCAGCGCGGAGGTGACGCGCCAAAGCACAGCGAGCCGCTCGGCAAGCCTGTTCCACTACTCCCCTGCAATGCTGGTCATTCTGCTTGAGCTTCTGGCGGCCGGGGGAGCGTTCTTTCTTGTCATCCAGCAACGCTCAGAGCTCGAGTATCTCTGGTTTGGCATTCTTATGCTCAGCAGGGCAGGTTACGACTTCGCCGTCATGTACCAGGACCTGTTTGTTGTGAATGACAATTTGATCAATCCGATTCGCGTCGCCCTTTCATTTGGCGCATTCTCATTGGCGGAGTTGTACTTTTACCAGCACTTGCTCAAGGCGAAGAAGACCAGGTGGTTTCGGTTTGCGGTCGCTTGCGTGTTGATGAACTTTTTTGTTGCACTTGTCTGGCCCTTGGAGAGGTCAGACTATGACCTCATCGCATTGCAGTCTTCGGTCACCCTTCTTCTTATTCCGTATTACATATGGATTCTGGTGCTTCTCTTCGCGCGGGCGCGAGAGAAGTTCATGGATGCACAGTGGCTGCTGTTGCCGGCGGTGCTGCAAAAGCTGGCCCAAATATGGAACCGGATCGGATCTACAACCTTTACGCTCGGCTGGCAACACAGGTTTGGGCTCTTGACGCAGCTTACGACGGAGCCGGTGCGCGTGGATCTGGTGCAGCTGGTCAACGCCATCTTTCTGGTGGCCGTGTTTGCCATCCTCATTCGCCGCTTTACGCGCACGCGCAGCCAGGAGGAGAACTACGCCCGCGAGTTTGCCGATGCGCGCGAAGTCCAGCAGTATCTGATCCCCGCGCACCTGCCGGCAACTCCGGGGCTGGCTATCGAGAGCCAATATCTTCCCGCGCGAGAAGTGGGCGGAGATTTCTTCCAGGTGCTTCCCAATCCGGCCGACGGCAGCGTGCTGATCCTGGTTGGCGACGTTGCCGGCAAGGGATTGCAGGCAGGCATGCTCGCGACGTTGATTGTGGGCGCGGTTCGAACAGCTGCAAGCTTTACGGGCGATCCGGCGCGAATTCTCGCACTGCTCAATCAGCGTCTGCAGGGGCGGGGGCTGGTCACCTGTCTGGCCATACGGATTGAGAAGGACGGAAACGCAATTCTGGCAAACGCGGGACATCTGCCGCCGTATCTCAACGGAAATGAGCTGGAGATGGAGGGAGCGCTGCCGCTGGGTGCGGTGGGAGGGATTGAGTTCCCGGTGATGCACTTCCAGTTGAGCGAGGGAGACGCGCTCGTCCTGATGACCGATGGGATTGCTGAGGCGCAGAACGCGGAGGGAAGGCTGTTCGGGTTCGAGCGGATTGCGGAGCTGCTGCGAGAGAAAGTGACGGTCGCCGGACTGGCTGTCGCGGCGCAGAGCTTTGGGCAGGAGGACGATATCACGGTGCTTGCAGTGACTAGGGCGGCTACAGCATATTGAACTGGCCTAGCTTCGCCAATGCAACTGCGTCGGGCCGTCCATGGGATGTTTGGGCGGGACGCCGGGTGGAGTTTCAAGGCGCGCCTGTTTCAGCGCGAAGTACCATTTGGCAGGCTTGTCGGCGTCGTCGATGAGCATCAGGCTGGGGTTGTGGCGCAGGCCTTCAGCCTGCTGGATCATTGTGACCTGATCCTGGCGCACAAACTTGGCGCCAAAGAACTTCGCAATCGGCGTGACAAACGGCACGTGGTAGAAAACGTTCCATGCTGCCACGACGTCGATGCGGCAGGTTGATGCAGTGACCGGGGTGACCGTGGTGAGCGAAGAAAACCATTTTTCGCCGCAGCGAATGATTTCGGTGCGGCGATTGGGCAAAGAGAAGTCGATGGTCGTTTCGATTGGCTGACCATAGACGCCCAACAACTTGTAGGGCGCGGAGTTGCCGCTTGGAGCGTGGGCGCTCATGCGAAACCCTTCGGGGATGGGCTCGAATTGTTTGGTCTTCTCGCGAATGCTGGCCCGGGATCGCCACCACCAGGCCTGATGCACAAACGGGCCGTGCGCCGGATCCATCAGGCCGATAATCCCGTGATCCACATTGCAAGGCAGGTCAGCAGTGAGAAAGGCTGTCCGGTAGCGTGGGCCAAATTTCGCCAGTTCCGGGACAGGGCGGCGGCGCTCCGCGCTCTCCCCTTTTCGTCCCGCGCCTACGGCCGGAATATAGACCCAGGCATGGCCGTCCCGTTCCTCGCAGGGAAACGCGGTGGCGAAGATGCGCGTGGCGTCCAGGTGGTCACTGCTGGAGAGCGACGGGATGAGCGCGCATTGGCCGCTGCACGGCTCGAACTCCCATCCGTGGTACCTGCAGGTGACGTTCTCGCCATCAAACCAGCCAACGCTCAACGGAATGCCGCGATGCGGGCAACTGTCGCGCATCGCAAAGACGCGTCCGTCGGTGCGCCGCCCAAGCACCAGCGGGATATCCAGAAGCATGGCCGTGGCCAACTTGCCGGAGCGCAACTCGGATGTCCGCAGCGCGGGATACCAGTCATCGTAAATGAGCGTGGCAGTCGGACCCTGGATGGGGGCGCCAGCTTCCGATGTAGTTAGCGGCGGCATTTGGGACTCACAATAGCATTGTCGCCGTTGCTGGCGCCAACCGGCAATCGCGGCTCAGTGCCGAGGCAAGGTTACGATCTCAACGAGGCGGTCTTCATTGAGGCTGGTGGCGATCCCTTCCTCGTGCCAATGCCTTTGGCAGCCAGGATAATCAAGTGGAACGCATTGCGAGGCGATTCTGCGTGCTCGCATCTCATACCCGCCAGGCAGGATGTTCAACATGCAGGCGACCGCGATGACGCTGACTTCTGGACTGCGTTGCCAACGTTCAAGCCACCGGCTGAATCCCGAGGAGTGCGGGATCAGATAGACCTCAGCTCCGAGGCTTCGCATCAGGCGGGTGATGCGGTTGACTTTCAGCCGGGGCTGCACCCTGCGCACTGCATGTCAGTACCGGTTGCAGGCGCACGGCAGAATGTGTCGTATGGGCCGCGCATGCAGCCAGGGACCAGTACGACCCTCTCCATCTTGCTTTCAAATTCGGGACGAAGTCCCCGATTCATGATCTCGGCCGCGACCATGTTCAAGTGGTACTCGACCGGCAGCTTTCCGCAAAAGATCTGATCTTCGCGGCAAGGGCGAGCGGCATATTCGCCGGACAAGAATTTTAGAACTCTCTGGGTGTACGCACCCAACGCACGGTCGGCCTCTTGCTGGAACCAATCAAACAGGCTGATGGCCGACTCGATGCATTCACCGGCTTCCGATTGTGGGAGGGTTCCAAGGTAGGAATTCCAGTGGTTCAGGCGCGCAATCTCCTGTTCGAATTCGCCCGTGGCTTCCAGCCATTCGACCAGGCGGGGCAGTTGGTCTGCGGAGATTGGTCCCGCTGCCTTGCGGCGCATGTTGGGCAGGAGAAAAAGCCGGGTCATCCACGCGCAGGAAGTCTGCCGCAGGCTTCATGCGCGGCTTCTGTTGGCGCAAACGGAAGAGTCCACGACACCCCCGCACAACCCATCCCGGTGTCGTGCAGGCTGCGCCGGCGTAGAGCTTCAGCGCCATGCCCAGGGTGAGGAACTCGATGGAATACTCGCCCAGACTACGTGGAGGCTCTTTCAGTTCAGATTGAGCATAATGGCCGTAGGTGAAGACGGCTTGTCCAGCGCGCAAATCGATTTGATTGAGCAATTGATCTGAGAATTGGGAGACATCCGCGTAAAAGCCGTCGGAACATTCGCTTGCCAGCCGCAGGTCATAGACCAGATCAGAACTGAACTTTGCAGGAGCGATGCAGGGAGCAGAGGACTGCGGCTCATGGTTGAGCCCGTCGTGGCGCTCCGGCGCATTCTTCAAGCTCTTGTTGTCCAGGGGTTCTTGCATCGCCTGGCTCTTTCCGCGATTCCACGCTTTGCCCTGTTTGGGATGTGGAAGACCACAAAGCATAATACTCCCACCTGATGAAATGGTTCTAGAGCCCGCCGCACTATTCTTCCGAGTTGCCCACGCTCTGCAGCTTTCCGCCGTTGAGCAGGAACCGTTCGCCGCGCCAAACGATGGTGTTCCCGGCAAAGCCGGCAACCCAGATGCCCATGGCTATCAAGTCGCGCAGGGGCAAGAGCCACAGGCTGGGTAACACCTGGCGGTCTCCGAGAACCTGGACGCCGACCGTCATGGCCAGCGTGAGGCGAAGAAAGAAGCTCAATCCCAGGAGCCATAGACTCAGGGGGCTCAGTCCGCTGGCCACCACGTTCAGCACCGACCAGGCCAGACCATGCGTGAAGATCAGTCCTGCGTAGCCCCAGGGGCGTGCATCGCGGACGGTTCGGGCCCAGCGCAACTGGTGATCGAAGAAACCGCGCCAGGTGTAGGCAGGGATCGCGGTCTCGACGACATCGCTGCTGAGCGCGATGCGGTAGCCGGCCCGGTCGATGCGGGCGCCGAGTTCGTAGTCGTCGGCCAGGTGATCGACCAGAGCTTCAAGCCCGCCTATCTGATTGAGAGCCTGTCGGCTGACGGCGAGCGTGGAGCCGAGGCCGTAATGAATTCCGCCCTCAATCATTTTTGAAAGCAGAACCCCGGGCTGGAAGTCGGTGGCGATGCCCAGCGCCTCAAGCCGCGAGGGAAGTGTTCCGTGTGGACGCCCCCGGTAGAGCGCGGTGACCAGGCCTACTGGGGCCGGCGGCTTTCCAGAGTGAGCAGGCGGAGGGGCGAAGTGGGCCATCACTCGCGCAAGGTATCTCGAGGAGACAGTGATGTCAGAGTCGTTGATGAGCAGGAAGTCGTGGCGAGCACGGGGAACGAGTTGGGCCAGGGTGCTGACCTTGCCATTGGTTCCCAGGCGGGCCGGACAATGGATCAGTTGAATGGAATGAAGCGGGAACTCCTGCTGCAGCCGTTCAACGGCAGTCACGGCCGGGTCGGAAAGATTGCCGATGCCAAATAGCAACTCAAACTCGCCCGCGTAGGACTGGGCGCAATGGCTGCGGAAGGCCTCGGTCATTCCCAACTCAAGTCCTTTGAGAGACTTGAGGACGCTGACGCCGGGCGCAAACGGCGGTAACGGGGCGCGGCGGGCCGCCAGAAAGGTGAGCGCCCCGATCATTGCGGCCAGAAAGTAGCCCATGCCGGCAACAGCCATCACCGTGGTGAGGATTTCCACGGATTGGGCCAAAACGTGCGGCATCACAGGGGTTAGTGTAGCGGAAAACCGGGAAACAGGGAGCAGGGAACAAGGCCGAGTCGCTTATGAAGATGGACTCTGGTCAGCCGGCAGGATGGTCACTGTGGCTGCGAAGAGCTTGTAGTTCGAATACCGGTGCGTTTCATCTCCGGTCCTGTCTCCTGAAAGCCATGTGGTTTCAACTTCGCTTGGCAGCCAGAGCGAAAGATTCAGCTTGGGTATCTTCACGTCGCCGTAGTTGAGTACCGAGCGAAGCTCGGTCAATTGAATATCGGGCAGCGGAGACAGCAGGTCCGTTTGCATGCGAACGATCTGAAATGTGGATTGGTCTATCCAGGCCAGGCCCTGACTGAAGGTCGAGCATTGGCCGTTGGGCGAACGCACGATCGTGTCCATGTGTGTCTTGCCTGGAATCTGGGCAAAGGCCACGACGTAGGTCTCGTGATTGCTGACTTTCTGCTGTCCAAGATAACGGAAGCGAGACTCCTTGAGGTTGCTCGGCACAAAGAAGAGCCATGAGGTGGCGAAGCCGGTGCTGCGCGGGGCGTCAGGATCGTTTGCAGTGTTACGAATTGGACGATCATGTGCATCCGTCCTGTACTCATCGATCACGCCGTCCATGGAGGAGTCCTTGCCGGGAACGATGCGGTATCCAAAAACATGGGTCCGGTATTGCGTAGCGGGCATGCCCTGAACGGGTGATCGCATGCGCCTGCTATTCTGCACGCCGCTGCTCAGATCCACCGTAGAACCAGTTACCTGTTCAACCTCCTCCCTGGCAATGAGATTCGGCATTCTGTGCAGCATGTTCGCGGTCACTGCGCCGACCTGGTCAAGAATCGATGCGGTGTGGATCGGTGTGGGTTCCGCTGCCATGCTTTCCTTTGCATCCGTTTCCAGCTCAAACCTGATCCCGTGCAAGTTCGGCACTGCCCTTTTCAATTCCTCCACCGACTGATCCACGTAAATTGAAACGGGCGCGCCATGCTTCGATGACGTCTGCTTGACCGAACCCGGCGAGTCGTCCGGGAGACCTCCACAGGAGGGAACAGACGACGATTGGGATGGAGTCGGCTCAACGGGAGGGGCCACAGCGGCGACCGGAGCGCTGAGACTCACAACCTTTGCAGCGACATCGGGATCTATCTGGCGCGCAGCTGTTTTATCAGACTCGGCTCCGGGAGCATCGTTCATCTTCCGCTTGGTAACACCGCGCGCGTAAAGTGCATTGGCATTTCCTGGATTCATTTGTAACGACTTGTTGAAGTCGTTGATGGCGTCGTCGTAATCGCCGCTATTGCTGTATGCCATGCCGCGGTAATAAAAGGCATCCGCATCATCCGGCATGATGTGGATCTCCTCATTGAAGTCCAGGATTGCAAGGTTGAAATCGCCCGCGTGGATGTACGCGATGCCACGATCGCTCAAGGCGGAAGCATAGTTCAAGGGAGTTGGATCTTTCGAGCCGGAACCATGTCCGGGCTTGATGCGGATGGCTGCGTTGAAGTCCTGAATTGCGCGCTCATATTCATGCCTGCCAGCATACGCTTTGCCGCGGTTGTTGAAAGCGGCCGCCAGCTCCGCAGGCGGGTCTCCATGCGCGTCAATGATCGCCGTACAGCCCTTGATGACGATATCCGAATCGCTGCTCAGGCAATTCGCCCAGTTTGCGTCATGCTCACTGCGAAGCGAGTCAGCCCCACCGGGACTCTGCGCCCATTCCGGCGTTACGACAATTGCCGTTGCCAGAGCCACAAGCACGAAGAGACGAATCCTGGCGCGTCGTCCGATTTGTACGTGCCTTCCTCTTCGCATTGGAAAATACTCCAGCTTTGCCGGATCATCGTTCTGCTTTCAAGCTAAGGAACCAAATTGCCACGAAATGGCACTGCCCGATCAACTGTTTCCAGGCGCGTCCTACTCGTAGCGGAGGGCTTCGATGGGGTCCATGGAGGCCGCCTTCCATGCCGGGTAGATGCCAAAGATCAGGCCAATGGCGCAGGAAACACCAAAGGCGATGAGTACCCACGTAATGGAAAGAGCGGCATGCAGGAAGGAAACGGCAAAATGCAAGATAAGCGTGAACGCCGCGCCAGCCAGGATGCCGATGAGGCCGCCGACCACGCAAAGAGTGACAGCTTCCAACGTGAACTGCAAAAGAATATTCTTCCTGGTTGCGCCGATAGCCTTGCGGATGCCGATTTCCCTGGTACGTTCAGTCACTGAGACAAGCATGATATTCATCACGCCAACTCCGCCAACCATCAGGCCCACCGAGGAGACGGCAACCATGAACAGAAAGAGTCCACCTGTCAGCTGATTCCATAGACGTGTCAGCGAGTCCGGCCCAAAGATGGCAAAATTGTCGTCCTGTTCAAGGCGAACGTTGCGCCGGCGGCGCATCAGCTCGCGAATTTCGTCCACGACCAGCGCCTTGTGCGATGGGTCGTCATACTTGACGGTGATCCAGAAATCCTTTTGTTCGGGATGTATCTTTTGAAAGGTTTCAACGGGAAAATACGCTGAGTTGTCCTGCGTGTTCCGGCCGCTTCCAAACGGCTGGGGCTGGACATCGAGCACGCCGATCACTGTGAAAATGTCGCCTTCACAATCGATATCCTTGCCGATAGGAGATTCGCCCGGGAAGAGGTCCTCGGCCGCATCATGGCCAAGTACAGCCACATTGGCGCGGCGCTCTTCCTCGGAATCGGTCCACATGCGGCCTTCGATCAGCTCGATATCCTGCGTTTCTTTCACCGCCGAGGTGCTGCCGTTGAGGATGGTATTGGAAATCTTGTGTGTGCCGGCCCTGATCGACACGCTCCCGAGCCCCGTTTGAAAGTTCTGGTACGTGAGACCGGGATCGACAGCAAGGACATAGGGAAGGCTGCGCATCGCAATGCCATCCTCATATGTCATCTGCTTGCGGTTCAGTTCCTCGGTTGTTGGGCGTTTGCCAAACGGAACGAAGCGGAATACCCAAAGGTCGTTCGTGCCCAGAGACTTAACGAAGGAATCGATATTGCTGTTCAGTCCGTTGATGGCTGAAGAGATGAGAATCACGGTGGCAATGCCGATGGAGATTCCGAGAATGGTCAGGCCGGAGCGCAACTTGTTTTTGCGCAGCGTATCGAGCGCCATCAGTATCGACTGTTTTGAGTCGCTTAGTCTCATGCCTATAGCTCCGATCGCAAGGCGTCGATGGGGTCGAGTTGCGACGCCTTGTTGGCGGGGTAAACGCCGAAGAACAGGCCAACGGCGGTTGCGACGAACAAGCTCACCAGGATGGACCAGACCTCAACTTGAGAGGGGAAGGAGATGATGAGAGTGATGATCTTGGCAAAGGTGATGCCTGCGATGACACCAATGACGCCGCCCACCAAGGACATGGTGGCCGACTCTATGAGGAACTGAAGCAGGATGTCTTTTCGGCGCGCGCCTAGAGCCTTGCGGACACCAATCTCCCGTGTGCGTTCGGTGACTGAAACAAGCATGATGTTCATGATGACGATGCCGCCAATCACGAGGGAGATGCCGGCAATGGCTACGACGATAGCGCCGAAGTTATCGAGCATCTTGCTCAGCAGATTGCCGAAGGTTGCACTTGTATCGATGGAGAAAGCATCCGGCGCACCCGGCGCAAGATGGCGGCGAGCGCGCATTATGGTGCGCAACTCGTCGGTGACATTGTCCATCACCTCGCCGCCGCCGCCGGAATTCACATAGATATCCAGGCTCTTGTGGGCGTCGTACGCGTGAAGAAATGCGGTGAGGGGAATAGCGACCCAGTTGTCCATGCTCATGCCCAGCATCTTGCCCTGGCGTTCGCCAACTCCAATGATTGTGTAAGGTGCGCCGTCGACGCGGATTTCCTTGCCGAGGGGATCGCCGGGGCCGAGCACATTGTCGACTACGTCGTAACCGACAATGGCGACGTGGGTGCTGTGCTCGTCTTCCACTTCAGTAAAGGAGCGCCCCTGGTCAATGTTCAGATTTGAAATTGGTGGCATGGTCCAAGTCCATCCGCGGACACCTGTGTCGGTGGTGGACTTGGTCTGGTACACGACCTTGCCGGTTCCGTTGTTGCGTTGCGCGCCCACGGATACACAGCGCTTGCATTCGTCGAGGATGGCCCTGTAGTCGTCGTACGAAATGTCCCTCCGCTTCTGAAAGGAGAGATACTCTTCGATGGTGATGAACGTCTGCGGCATCTTGGTGATGGTGACCACGCTGGCGCCATAACTATTGATTTTGTCGGTTACAAATCTCTTGGCCCCGTTGGTCAGGGTCACAACCGTGATGACGGACGCAACCCCGATGACCACGCCAAGCAGTGTGAGGATGGAGCGGAGCTTGTTGGCCCAAAGAGATAGCAGAGCGAGTTTGAAGGCCTCAGAAAATTGCATGGTCCCGCTTTCCTGACCAAGGCTGAAATCGGCCGTTGCAGCCGCCGATGGACTCTACTCGTATCTTAGCGCTTCTATCGGGTCAAGGTTAGCTGCTTTCCATGCGGGATAGATGCCGAAGAGGAGGCCGATGCCACACGAGACGCCAAAGCCGATGATGACCCACATGGTGGACAGCGTGGCCGGAAGCCCGATGGGGAGGAAGTAGACGATCCAGGTGAGCACGGCGCCGACCAGCACGCCGATGACTCCGCCGACGGCGCAGAGGGTGACCGCCTCAGTGGTGAACTGGGTGAGGATGGTCCGTTTGGTGGCCCCAAGCGCTTTGCGGATGCCGATTTCGCGGGTGCGCTCGGTGACGGAGACCAGCATGATGTTCATGACGCCCACACCGCCCACCATGAGGCCCACACTGCTGACGGCGATCATGAAGGCGACCAGTCCGCCGGTGAGCTGGCCCCAGAGCTTGGAGAGTGAGTCAGGGCCAAAGATCTCAAAATTATCGTCGGCCTCGACTTTGACCTTGCGGCGGATGCGGAGTAGCTCGCGAATCTCTTCCTCAACAAGCGCCTTGTTCTTGGGGTCGTCGTACTTGACACTGACCCAGAGGTCCTTGTCTTCAGGATGCAGATTGTGAAAAGTGCCCATCGGGAAATAAATCATATTGTCGTTGGGGTTTTTGCCGCCGCCGAAGGGCTGCTTGCGGTTGTCGAGGACGCCGATGACGGTGTACAGCCCGGTCTCGACGTTCACTTCCTTGCCAATGGGGGACTCAATGCCGAAAAGCTCTTCCGCGGTGTCATGGCCGATGACCACAACGTGTGCAGCGCGCTGGTCCTCTTCGTCGGTAAAGAGGCGCCCCTGGAGAAGGGTCAAGTCGGTCACCTCGCCGATTTCTGCCGTGGAACCCTGCAGGATGGTCTCGGCCACCTTCTTGCCGTTGTATTTGACACTGACGTCGCCGACACGGAACTGCGCCTTGACGTGCTGATATCCGCCATCAGCGGCTACCACGTGGGGGAGCGTCCTGAGGGCCAACACATCCTCGGGCGTGAGCCTTTTGCGGGTCAGCTGTTCAGTGGTAGGCCGGACGCCGATGACTGGCATATGGAAGACCCAAAAGACATTGGAGCCAAGCGAGCTGACCCAGTCAGACACCCGATTATTGAGACCGTTGATGACCGACGAGATGGTGATGACAGTGGTGACGCCAATGACGATGCCGAGGATGGTCAGTCCGGACCGCAGCTTGTTGGTCCTCAGTGTTTCGAGGGCCATCTTGATGGATTCGCGTGTTTGTCCTTGTGCCATATAAAACCTCGTCGCCAGGGATCAGGGGTCAGGGTTCGGTTCAGAGCCCCGACAACTTCAGGATGTCAGCTGCCTTGTTACATTTCTGCCCGCAACGCTGTCACGGGGTCGAGCTTGGCGGCCTTGCTTGCCGGATAGACGCCGAAAAAGACGCCGGTGGCCGTGGCCATGAAGAGCCCGAGCAATACGCTCCACAATTGGACGTTGGTGGGGAAGCCAATGATGACCGTGATCAGCTTGGCCACAAGAACTCCGCAGAGAACGCCGATGGCTCCCCCGGTGAGCGCCATGGTTGCGCTTTCAATGAGGAATTGCAGCAAAACGTCTCGTTGGCGGGCACCGAGAGCCTTGCGTACGCCGATTTCGCGCGTTCTTTCAGTCACAGAGACCAACATGATGTTCATGATCACGATGCCTCCGACAACAAGAGAGATGGAGGCGATACCGAGCACGACCCATGTGAACATCGAAGAGATCTGCTTCCAGATATCGAGAAATGTGTCGTTTGTTTCGATCTCAAAATCATCAGGCGTACCGGGAGCATTGTGGCGGCGGGAACGCATCAGGACGCGCACCTCGTCCTTGGCTCTCTCCATGACTTCGGCATTTCCGTCAGCGCGAGCGTAAATGTCAACGGAATCGTTGTAGCCATAAGTTTGCTGGTAGGTGGTGATCGGGACGGCTACCCAGTTGTCCTGGGATTGGCCAAGCGTCTTGCCCTGGCGGTCGCCAACTCCGACGATGGTATAGGGGATGCCGTCCACTCGGATCTCCTTGCCAATGGGATCGCCGTCGCCGAGAATGTTGTCCACAATGTCGTAGCCCACAATGGCGTCGTGGGTGCCGTGGTCCTCATCGGCCTGGGTAAATCCACGGCCGAGGGCAATATCGATATTGTTGAGCGACATCATGGTCCAGGTGTAACCGCGCATCCCGGTGTTGTTGCTGGAGTGCCCGTTAAAGACCACGTTGGTGGAGCGGTTCAACAGGGCGCCCACTTCGGCGCATTCGGTGCAGTTGTCTCGGATGGCCTGGTAATCCTCAAAGCGCAGGATCTTTCGCTTTTGATAGCGGAAGTAGTCGTCGGCAGAAAAGATCACGCTCGACATCCGGTCCACAGTAAATACGTCAGCCCCATAGCCAGAGAGCTTGGTGCTGACGTACTTGTTGGCGCCGTTCACCAGCGTGATGACCATGATGACCGAGGCCACGCCCATGACCACGCCAATGAGCGTAAGAATGCTGCGAAGCTTATTGCTCCACAGGGATTGCAGGGCGAGTTTGAAGGCCTCAGTGAATTGCATGGTCTGGCTTTCCTGGCCGTGGCCGCCATCTGTTCGGCGCGCCGTTGAAGTCGACTTCCTGTCTCCGGGAGCGTCCCTGGGCTCGTGGCCGGTCCCTCAAGTTTACGCAATCTCCCGGGGAAGCAATTCGCGGATGCCTCTCTTTATGGACGGAGCAGGGAGCGTTCAGGCCGCGCACCCGGTCCGCGGAGCAGGATTAAGCGGCACCTGTCCTGCATTTTGGGGCTGGTTTGTCCTCTTTTGATACGCAGAAATGCGCAGGAGGGTTCCGGAGAGCGGGGAATCTGCGCCGGATATTGGCTTTGGGCCAACCCAATGGAGACATGGCCGCGGGAATTGTCGGCTGACACTGAATACTTTTACCGGCCTGAGCTGCCAAACCCCTTTTTTGCGCGGGCGGAGTCTTCCAGGCTCTCCACCTGCTCTACGGCTCCGGTCAGGACGGGAACGGGAACCATTTGGGCGATCTTTTCGCCGGCCTTGAGCTCGATCGGGGTCTCTCCCAAGTTGGTCATGAGCACGAGAATCTCCCCGCGATAGCCGGCGTCGATAACGCCGCCCGTGGTGGCAATTCCCTTGGCTGCCATCGACGAGCGGTCGCGTATCAGCAGGCCTAGCGGTGCGCCCGTGGCGGGATGGCGAGCCTCAACGGCGATGCCGGTGCGCGCTTTGACTGTGGCGTGGGGGGCGAGATGCGTGGATTCCATTGCAAAGAGGTCGTAGCCCAGATCCTCACCAGGGTGGGCGACTACAGGGGCCTTGGCGGCCGGGTCCAACAGCTTCACACGCAGCATGGATTGATGGTAAAGCAGGCCGGCGAGTCAGCAAGTCGGCAGAGGCCTCGGCTGAACGGGCAGTCTGTTCCGAGTCAACTGGTGTTGACACAGCCGCATCCTGGCCAAAGCGTCCCCTGGCTTGCTGGCTCGCTCAAAATGGTCAGCCCCGGCTGGGAAGGCTCCCGGACGGGGCTGTCGTGTGCTTCTCAGCATTCGGCAAAAGGACCTGTAAGCCGAATTCTGTCGTGTGCGGTCATTCCTCTAGACGCCGCGTTGCCGCGGACGTTCATCAGCGACCTACCCGGAGGTTCCGGCAATTGCTTGAGCCGCCTGGGCGCATCGGGCCGATGCGCAACGCCGCCTGGCTCTTGGCGGGCGATTCCCTCCCTATTTGGTCTTGCTCCGTGTGGGGTTTACCTTGACCCCAGCCTTTACAGACTGAGCGGTGCGCTCTTACCGCACCATTTCACCCTTACCCCGGCGCTGGAGTTCCGCAACGACGGGCGTACCCGGCAAGCCGGGCCAACTCGGGTATCGCGTTTCCAGGGCGGCCCTCCGACCGGATCCGAAGAAGCGGGGAGGGGTAGCCGAGGCGGTATCTTTTCTGTGGCACTGGCCGTCCACGGACCTTGAAGCCCGCGTCCCGGACGTTATCCGGCACACTGCCCTGCGGAGTTCGGACTTTCCTCCCCCGGAGAACTTCGCTTGCGCGAACCCTCCGGCAGCGACCGCCCGGTCCTCCTGCCAGGGTCTAGTGTACCGCGAATGCGACCTGCCATATATTCCGCGAAGGCTCGTAAGGAGAGTGTAGGCTCAACTACCCTGCTGCATTTCTTCGAGCACCTCGGCAATCTGCTGGCGCAGTTCCGGGATGTCGACTTGCACCGAATCCCAGATCATCGACAAGCTAACGGAAAAGTAGCCATGCGCCACACGATTCCTCATTCCGTAGATCTGAGCGAACGGTATCGAGGGATACCGAACGGCAATCTGCGGCTCAATCTCCATCAGGTTGTTTGCGGCTTCGCCAATGATCTCTATGTTGCGGATTACGGCATCTTGGACCAGGGAATTCACGAAGAACTCGTCGTGGCTCAGACCCTTGGTGTATTGAAGGACACGCTCTGCGGCCTCCAGCATATGGCCGATAAAGTCCTTCGCAGTGAGATCTTCCTTTTTCACAGCGAGGAAGCCTCTGCAAGAACTCTCCACGAAAGCGGGGATGGAGTTCCTCGGCGGTGCGTAAGTCGATTTTGATCCCGGTCATGGCTGCAAGTTGAGCCTGCAGCCGCTCCATTGCCA
>OBLU010001111.1_pt1 | contig 25072 bp, 15 predicted proteins | sample 1518681 | NCBI WGS metagenome assembly OBLU01 (sample SAMEA3539304, study PRJEB22396) | soil metagenome | biome: tundra; feature: field; material: soil | place: USA | collected 2010-05 | depth 0.15 m
TATGCAGCTTCCGCAGGTGCTGGGCAATATCCTTACCATGACAAAAGATGACTTTGAAACAGTACCCTGTAATAAGTGCAACATGAGCTGGTATAGGGATTTCAGCACGTTTTTCTATGGAGTGAAATCATTTCCTGTTTACTGGGAAACGATAACATGCTCGAAGGGATTTTATTAACCTGTTTGCTCGGTCTTGCGTTCGGGTCGATAGCACTTATGAAGTCGAAGTAACCTGCAGGCTGTGAAGCGGACTCCACTTTCTTGCTTTATATCACTCCTTACCGTTATGAGGAACAGGTGGTTTCCGGAACGCTTGCCTACGCGCTAGGTGCAGGCAAGGCGATCATCTCAATTACAATCCCTTGCTGAGGGGTAAGCGTACGACCGAGACCGCGCCGCCCGCTCGGTGGCCCCGACGGGGTTGTGAGCGCTATGGGGACCGTTACCCGTAATAATCGCGATGGATTCAAACGCGCAGGCCTTCCCCTTACCACAGGACCGGACCTATCTGGATTTTATGTCTGCTGGCTATAACGACGTTTGGTCCAGGCTCTTTCCAAGACGCGCGGGATTAACCTGCTGTCAGGATGAAGCAGACAACAATCCCGTCTCGCAACTCTATCAGCGAATAGACCTGGTGTTGACCCACGGCAAAGTCACTCCATGGGCAGCCGTCTTGATTGGGGCCAATGCGCGAAGCCGGCTGCCCGATGGACTTTGGCCATCGGATCATGCCGGGTTGGCGGCAGGTGTGATTGTTGGGAGCAATTAGGCAGACTCCAAACTGCGCTGTCCGTTATATCGGCCATGGCTCTTAGCGGGCCCATCTGTTGACGCACGGTTGTCGAGATCAGGGGATGTATGTTCGATGGCGCGCCAAAGTAACTTGCCCTTCAATGTGTTTGCTTGCAGCGCGGCGGCGGTGCCCCGGCGACACCGCCTTTTTCTAAGGTGCGGCCTGAGATCGTTATGCTGAAACGTGCGAAGAAACGTGCCGCACCAAAGATTCAGCCGGAGACTCTGAAGGGCTGGCAGCAGATCGCAGCTTTCTTGGGCGAGCCTTCCTCTGTCGTCCAGCGTTGGGCCTCGGAGGGAATGCCGGTTCGTCGCCAGGGACGATTTGTTAGTACTACGCCGGAAGAACTGAACGCTTGGCTTGGAAAAGAATCCGGCAAGCCTGTACATGTCGCTACTGAGAATACCGACCTTACCGCCGAGCTAAAGCGCGGGCTGTCGTTCGTGCGTCGCGAGAAGGAACCAAGCGCTGGGAAGGAACAGGCTGGACGGTCGAAAAAGTCGAAGCGCCAATGAAAAAACCAACTCTGCGCGTTGCGAAATGGCTTGGCGACATTCCCGTAGAAGCCAGTTGCACTGCTTGTGCTTCCATCGCCTTCAGAGCAAAGGGTTCAAGCCATCGACCCAACCGCGAAGAGTATCAGAAATCTCTGCAAGCGCAGTTCGATGAGCACTTAAGGATGGTTCACTCGGGAAGAGAGACCAACCAGTAAAGACACCGCCTCTAGAACTGGAGGGAACTGCGTCGCAGTTCGTGGCTATGGCCGTTGTCCCCGCTCGGACAGCACAGTGGTGCCATTCCTAGGCAATAAGCGAAACGTTGTTTTTGCAGGGGTACTCAGAGGTCGGGAGCAGTTTTCAATGTCACGCCAACCGGAACCTCCATTACTTTCACGTCTCCACTGACTAGATGCTGTCCAGGGAGATTACTGGGGGCGTACCCCAGGCTCTTATCTCCCAGCCTTCGCTCCACCGATGCATGGACGACTGGGTTCGGCGCAATCCAGCGCCGACGCCCAAGGTTCATCCGAAGGTGTTTCTTCCAGACGTCTGGCTATGTCTCCACGTTTACAACCTTGGGCCACAGTTCGGCGATCCACCAGATGCCCCGGAGGGACTCGTGCTGATTGTTCGTAAGAGGGTCAGGTGCGACGTACGGTGGTTTCCTTCCAAGAATGTCAGCTTTTCGGTTCGGGTCAACTCGAAGACCCGCAACTTCTCCCTCGGAGACCATCCACTGCAAAGCAATCTTAGAGAGCTGGCTCTCTGACTCGGGATAACTGCCGCCAACGTCTGAATGCACCCCAGCAAACCAAATTTCCTTTACGTCTTGCTGTGCATCGTGCGGCGCACCGAACAAGTTTTGCCGAAAGAACGCTCTGCGCTCGTCGATTGACATAGCGTGCCGAACGAAGTGCAAGTCGGGGTTGTGCGTCGCTTTAGTGCCTGGGAAGTGTGCAACGTTGTAGACCCAGCCCACCGAGCTAACGGTGTCCCACACTCCAACGAAAATGCGGCTTGCATTCGCGGCAAAAGGTTTTGTTGAAGTCCGCGGCCACGGCGAAGTCGATCTTCTTGCTCTTAATCATCCGAATTGAGTACGGGATCAAGCCCTCATTGTCCTCGCGTAGCAGCCCGATGATGTGCAGCATTCCACAGAGCGCCCGTGCGGTGTAAGCCCCTCGACTAAAACCGAAAATGTACAACTTGTCATCTGGCTGGAATGTCCGCATGAGGAATTGATAGGCATCGGCAATGTTGTCGGAGATTCCATAGCCGAATGCCAGACCGATCACTTTAGTCCACCACTTGCTAATTCCGGTCAAGGCATTTCGCGCCTCCATCGTTCCGACTCCCGGATGGTAATAGGCAATCTGAGACGCATCATAGACCAGCATCTTGTAGAGCTTCACGACGTTGGACTTGCTTTCGCCGAACTCATTGCCCGTGCCGTCGCAACAGATCACGATGTTTTTCGCCATCTCGTCCCACCTCGCTGGAGAAGGTCTGCGGCTCAGGATACGGAGCTCCCTTTTTGCGTCTTTATGGATTGTCCAAGTCAGCCCATGCTCCGTTATTCCACACCTCGATCTTAGTAATCGGATGGATTTCCCAGAGTGTAGAGCGCAAACCGCTGTCGATCATGTCTTGGTGCTCGGGATCGAGCATCAACCAGCCGCTGATGCGAACTTTCTGCTGGTTATAGCTGGCATTAGGCTGGCTGCCGAGATGGGCCGTCCACGCCTTCAAGTGAGCGGTAGTCCACAGTGCATGCTGTTTACGAATCCGAGGCGTAGTTTCAACAATGATGGCGACACTCTCTCCCTCGCCGACATTAGCCGTGAGAGGCATGTGCCAGTCCACATCGTTAGCCAGTCTGGCGTGGCAGTTTGTTGATTCACCACCGCTCGCAGCGTTGACACTTGAGCTCTCTACCTTCACTTTATACAGATATCCTTCGACACTGATTGCCGAACCTTCAAACGGCGCGATCGTAGCGAGTTGCGCAGGTGTCCAATCCATACGACTCTTAGGAGCGCCTTTTGCATAGGCAAGACTGTTAATCGCGCCCCGCGTAACGGCATGATACGAGCTTGGTACATCAGTCCTGTTCTTCCGCCTGTTCGTATCCGCATCGCCACCGTCGCCAGTTTCGCCGCAGTTACCCTCATCACTTTGGAACGAACTGCTCTGCGGAGCCGGTTTATCCCATTCGGATGAAATCGCCGTTTCTGGTGTGCTCTCTGTCGGCGTGCCACCACCTTCCAGCACGGCCGTCGGGGCCTGCCTAACTTCGACGTTCTTGCTCCAAACCCACCCGCTATGGTCATGCACCTTAACATGTAAGAAACCGTTGGTCGGGCCAGGATCAAGCAGTTGAATTTGCGTTCGAGATTTGAGCTTCTCAATCGGGGCACCGTTCGTTGACGGATCTGGTCGCAAATTGACGTTCCGCGTAACAACTGCGGTTTGAGAACCGGCAAGACCTACGGAAAGAAGGACGAACACTATTGTGCGGAGCAGGCGATTCATCTTTTGCCTCCGATGGTGAAAAGTACAGCCTTGTTTTCCGCGGGTTCGGCACCAGGCTCGAGGAGTAATCGATAACCGCCGTATGAATGGGCGGAGGGGATTCTCATCCCGATTGGAAGGTTTGTCAACGGCAAATCAAATCATGTTACGAAATCAGAACAGAAATTGCTGACTCAGTATCACTACGAACCGCCGGACGCGCATTTTATCAAGTTGAGTTCTAGTTCAGGGTTCAGGGTTCGTCGGTTCGCTGCTCGCTAATAGTGACGACGAGGAGCCTTTGTACGTCATCAACCTGGCGACGGACATGCTATGCTCCGCGGATGCACCTGCGTCTACGCGCAAGTTCGTTCCTCCCGATCCTGCTCCTGACTGTCTTGCCGCTCAACGCACGGGTCGTTCGCGTCGAACTTGCTTCCCGCACCGATGTCCTTAACGGCAACGCATTGGGGGACGCGGGAACCTATGAGCGCATCACCGGACGTGTCTACTTCTCGCTTCCGGTGGCCAACCCACACAACCAGCGCATCGTCGATCTCAGCAACGCGGTGAACTTGAACCACGGCGAGGTCGAGTTTTCTTCTGACTTCGTTGCTGTCTGTCCGAAGGATGCACATAAGGGCAACGGCTCGATGCTTCTGGAAATCCCCAACCGCGGCCATGGGCGCATTCTTGCTATCGTGGACGGCGGCGACTGGGATCTCGCTAGTGACCCGGGAGACGAGTGGTTACTGCGCAAGGGTTTCACCGTCGTGAGCCTCGGATGGCAATGGGACGCCGATGGTAAAGATGCCCTGCGACTGATTGCGCCTGTCGCGAAAGAATACGGAAAGACCATCACCGGCCTCCTGCGCGGCGATCTGATGCCTTCGAAAGTGATGCCGGAGATTCCCCTGGGGCACCTCATCCTCGGCAGTATCGGCGGAATCGAGTACCCGGTGGCCGCACCCCACGATCCGCGCAACGTACTGACGGTGCGGGACTCGCGCGATTCGCCAAAAAACGCCATCCCCCGTGCGGAATGGCAGTTCGCCCAGACGGTCGACGGCAAACTGACCCCCAGCGACCGGCATATCCACCTGAACGGCGGCTTTCAGCCCGGGAAGATCTACGAATACGTTTATGTTGTCGCTGACCCGGTCGTAGCGGGCGGCGGCTTCGCTGCCGTACGCGATTTTGCGTCTTATGCCAAGCACAACCCAAATGCTGTCACTCCTGCAGCGCGCGTCTATGGCGAGGGCATTTCGCAGAACGGGCGCTTCCTGCGCGATTTCCTCTATCAGGGCTTCAATGCCGACGAAGAAGGAAGAATCGCGCTGGACGGTATTCTCGCCCACGTTGCGGGAGCGGGTCGTGGCAGCTTCAACTATCGTTTCGCACAGCCTTCGCGGGACGCGCAGCCCACTTCATCCGTTTTCTTCCCGACCGACGTCTTTCCTTTTACCGATCAACCCGAGAAAGATCCATTGACGGGAGAGATGGGAGGACTGCTCGATCGAGCTGTGGCTGACAAAGTCGTACCGAAGATTTTTTTCTCCAACACATCCTACGAGTACTGGGGCCGCGCGGCCGCGCTGATTCACGTCAGCGCCGATGGGAAACAAGATGCTCCGATCTCTGAGAGTGTCCGCCTCTATCACTTCACCGGGCTGCAGCACTTTTCCGGTCCATACCCTCCGGAGAAAGGCAAAGGGGACCTGCTCGGACAACAGCCGCAATCGCCGCTCCCGGTCAGGTATTTCTGGCGCGCCATGATCGCCAACATCGACACGTGGGTGCGCAGCGACACCCGTCCACCTGCAAGCAGCTATCCGAAGATTTCTGACAGAACGCTCGTGCTGTTGCGCGACTACGCATTACCAGCAATCCCGAGAGTCAACCAGCCCCACGAAGCAAATCAAGCCTATCGTCTCGATTTCGGCCCGAAGTGGTCGGACGGAATTCTGAGTGTCCAGCCTCCAAAGGTCGGCGAGCCCTTCCCCGTGCTTGTGCCCCAGGTCGACGATGATGGAAACGAACGCGACGGCGTGCGCTTGCCCGAGATCACCGTTCCGTTGGCTACCTATACGAGTTGGAATCTTCGCGATCCTTCGATTGGCGCACCCGATCAGCGCGTGTCCTTCGAGGCGTCTTACCTTCCATTTTCCAAGACCGCCGGTGAACGTCACAAGACTGGCGACCCACGCAAATCCATTGCGGAACGCTACTCGAATCGCGAAGATTATGTCACTCAATACAAAAACGCGGTGGACGATCTAGTGAAGCAACGGTGGATCCTGCCGGAAGACCGCGCCGCCTTGCTGCATCGCGGCGAGCAGGAATGGGCCGAAGCCACGAAGTAAAATCCGCTGCTACGCTTTGCTCCGGGTAGCCGGGAGAGATGTCCACGCTTGACGCCAATTGCGGCCGGTTGGGGCCACTGGGAAGCAATCCACCTAAACGAAAAAACGGGATGCTCGGAGCGACAAGTCATAAGCTACTACATCTTGCGCAACCAGTTCGCTACGGCTCGCGGGTCAAACCGCACGCAAGTTCCCACTCGGAACGACGGGATCCTGCCGGAGGCTGCTTGCTTATACACGGTAAGGGCCGACACACACAGGAGGCCCGCGAGCTCCTTCGCGGTAATCGCTCAACCGATCCGCTCGATTTTGTCTGCGAGGGACACAGCTAATCACTCGCCGCCAGCCTGAGCGATCATGAAGTCCATCTCGCTCGTACTTTGGGACCAGTTCTTGTCGTTCCGCGAAGTGGCTGGTCTGCTAGCCATTTAGGATGTCCTCCAGAGAAGGGCCGGGGGCAGACGGAGCGTAAACGACCGTTGGACTTGGGCGAATCTCTACGGCGTGTCCGACCGGCCAATCCCGCCACATAGCAAACGAGCGATAAATTACAATCCCTCCGGAGGGAGGATTCATGGCGAATCACGTGAACGGGAATTGTCGCAATGCGGGTCCGCGGCGGAGAGTATTCGCGCTAACAACGTTGATCCTGATGTTTTCTGTGCGGGTGTATTCCGAACACAAGAACTCTGCGGACACAACTGCGTCAGTTCAGTCTTTTCTGGGACGTTGGGATTTGACCCTGAAGACTCCGCTTCGTGAATATCCCTCGTGGTTGGAGATAAGCCAGGAAGACGGGCGGCTTAAAGCTCGACTGGTGAGCCGTTGGGGACACGCACGGCCGCTCCCGAAAATTGAGCTCTCGAATGGCCGGGTCACGTTCGTTTCTCCCAAAGAGGAGGAAGACAGGAAAGACGACATGGTCTTTGAGGGCAAGCTATCTGGAAAGACACTAGCGGGGACCACGACCGGGCCCGATGGAACTCCGTGGCAATGGACGGGCGAGAGAGCGCCATCCTTGAAGAGAAAGAGCGCTCCGAAGTGGGGGAAGCCGACACAGTTGTTCAACGGCAGGGACCTGAGCGGGTGGAGTATGAGCGATCCGGCATCAACGGCGGTCTGGAAGATCGAAAACGGAACGCTGGTGAGTCCCGGGCATGGTCCTGAGCTTATCAGCGATGCCAAGTTCGAAGATTTCAAGTTACACGTCGAATTCAATTGCGCACCAGGATCGAATAGCGGCGTCTACCTGCGCGGTCGGTACGAGCTCCAGATCGAAGACGATCCGGAGCCAGAAGGGCCGACTATGCGCACCGGAGGCGTGTATGGCTTCTTGGCTCCCTCGCCGGAACAGCCGCGCAGGCCGGGAGAATGGCAGACCTACGACATCACGCTCGTTGGACGAGTGGTCACCGTTGTACAAAATGGTCAGACCATTATTGACAAACAGGAAATTCCGGGCATCACAGGCGGAGCTCTTGATAGTCACGAAGAGCTACCCGGGCCGATCTATCTGCAAGGTGGTGAGGCCGGCCACGTTGCTTTTCGGAACATCACGATTACGCCAGCAAGGTGATCTGGTTTCTGCCTCCGCATGAAGCAGAAATCACTCTTGATCGAGCCTCCACATCTACAACATCCCGTGATCTCCGAAAAACAATCTATCCCGCTCGGCTCAGGCAGACCTCTTTGTCTTCAGTGAGAACTCGATCACTTTCCCCCGTTGCTGCGGGGGAAGCCACTTCACGCGCTTTGGGAACTTCGTCGGTATGTAAAACTTAATTACTTTTGCCACGGGGGTGTCAGTCCTTCAGGTGCTACGGTCTCGCCACGGACCTTCGTTACGAGTGCCCCAGCCACTCCCATCCGCACTGACAGCACACGGAATCGCTCAACCTGAGTTTTTTCAAAAGTGCCTTACACACCGCGCATGACCTCATCCACATGTTATTGCTCCCTTCCCCCACGATTATTGTGTCAATCGGAGCAAGAGCGTTTCACCTTCGCTCCACCACCCGCGTTGCCGGTCGTCAAGCGTTGGAGAAACTGAAATACGAGATTCTCGGAGACCGTGTGGTTAGGCAAGCTTGGGAGAAGTCTGTTCAACGAAGAGTCCCATGACTGATACCAGTGATACTGTTTTACGCGGAACTCCAGCCAATAAGGGAAACTATAGAAACTGTACCCGAAGAACAGAATCGCTTGTAACCCGCTAAAACACAGGGTATTATCGCGAAAATGTGGGATTCATTGGCACTTGCTAGAAATGGCGGTAATAGAATCCATGCCTCTCCGCCAGCTCACTCATAGGTAGGCACTTAACAACTCTTACTGCCAGAACTCTTAACCTTGATGTCCACATCTGGAGCACAAGCGGAGCACAATAAGGCTTCGGAGAACTGTTTCATTGCTGCGATCGCATCGGGCGATGCGGTCTTCCATGTAGTGGTTCTGGGTGGTCGCTACCGTACCGCCCGCAAGGATTACCTTTGCATGATCCCCGATCTCCTTAGGCGTTGATATCCCGCGTCGACATAGGACAACCCAAGACAAGCGGAATCTCTGTTCCGCATGAAGCGCACTTGACCAAGCGCAGTGCGGGGGTTGACTGCTGGGTCTGCGGAACTAATTCGTTGGAGCGCCATTCTGGATCTGCTGGAAGAAGTTTCCCGACGAGCTAAAAATGACCTTAGCGGGCGGAAGGTCCCAGCATGATGAGCATCACTCGCACTTGACCATCACCACGATGAATTGTGTTTTGACGGGAGCCGAAAATGGGTGATGACGATATTCAAGGGTCACTGGTTTTATGTTTTCCCCAGTCCAACCTCTGGGGATAGTCTTCTTATGTTGGATTGACTATTTCCAGATGGAGTTAAGTTCGTTAACTTGCAGTGTGTTGATCTTTGCGTTGCCGCCCTTGGCCTGGATGCCGAGCCCGAGATCGTCGGCCTTGGGGATAAACGGCATCGGCATGTAGATCAGGCCATCGCCGGCGAAAACTTCCAGTCCAACGCGGTCACTAAAAACGACTAGTCGTTGTTTGCCACCAAGTAGCGGAGCGTCAGCACGTTGGCCGTTCACCTGCAGTTCTTGTTTTTCCGCGTCGTAAACGATCGTGGCGCTGCGCACGGTGAGAATCACCTCTTTCGCATCCCCCGGCTCGAACTCCGTGCGCAGTTCGACCAGTTCCGCCTTCACCTCCGAGAGGGGATTGACGCTGTCGGGATGCAGTGTCATCGGCAAAAAATTGTGGGTCTTGGCGCGCAACGCCTCGAGTTCCTTCACAGGTGTCCGGGTCAGGCGAGGGCCTGCAGGCGTGCTGACCAGCTTCAGTTCCAGCGGAATGGTCATGGACTGGTTGAATGGCATCCCCCTCGTTTCCGTCTGGAACCACCCGATCTGAATGCGGCGACCGTCCGGGAGGTCGCTGAAGGTCTGCGCCGCATAGAAGCCGCGGCCGCGATGCCCCGGCAGCTTTGGGGTTTCTGGCCGGAAGGTCTGGCCATCGAATGAGCCGACCATGTATTCACTGCTTGCCGCAGTGAGCACCCATTTCTGGTTTTGCGCGTCGCCGTCCACTGGCAGTTCGAAATAATCGGGACATTCGTAGAAGCCTTCGATGTGGCTCGTCACCGTCCAGTCTTTCAGGTTCGGTGAGGTGAGGAAATAAATCGCGTTCTCGCGCGTGGGCCGGCCATTCTTATCCAGACTTCCGCATGCGTAACCCGGATAACTCGAGGCGCATTCCTTGCCTGGCAGACCAACGTAAAGCGCCATCACCCACTTCTGGGTTCGCTCCTGCCAATAGACTTTCGGGTCGCGGTTGGCCTCGGCGCCGGGGATGTTCTTCAGAACCGGGTTGCCGCTGAACTTGGTGAAGTTGCGTCCGTCAGTGCTGGAGGCGATGGATTGCCCGCTAAGTGTGGAGGTGTAGATGAGAATCAGCGGCGGTTGGCCTGGCACGCCAAGGCCGCTGGTGTTCTTCCAGTCCACCACCGCCGAGCCGCTGAACATGTCCCCCGAGGTGTCGGGCGCTAGAACATCACCGAGCTCCATCCAATGCACCAGATCGGGGCTGACCGCATGGCCCCAGTGCATGTTGCCCCAGGCCCAGCCATATGGATTATGCTGATAAAAGAGGTGATACTCGCCTTTGTAGAAGACCAGGCCGTTCGGATCGTTGTTCCAGCCGCGACGCGACGAGAAATGAAACTGTGCGCGCAGTGGCTCGTGATAGAGGTTTTCCGCATCTTTGATGGTATCGCTCTGTTCAATCGAGCTTAACGCCGTGGAGCCGAGCGGTAGCTTTGCGTCAACCTGAAACCTGACGGTCTTTCCCCGCCACGCGCTAACGTCCATAAAGGCCCACCAGTCGGGAGCAGCATCCGCCAGTCCGATGTCGTTCCTGACCTCGACCTTGCCGTCCACGAGGGTTGAAACACCACGCTTGTAGATGGAACCGTTCTTGATGGGAATATTGAGATAACGTTTTTCAATTTTGAACTCGCGCAAGGAGCTAGGGATGGATTCAGATGTTTGCGCAAATCCGCTAGCCGCGATCAGAATCAATAGGAACACAGTGAATTTAATTGTGGTTTTCATAACGAATGTAAGCATACGGCGATCAATATCGCGCACTGCGCCTTTTCGCTGTTAAGACAAAGATGAAAAGTGGTCCCACGGGGCCACGCTGCCGGGCGCCCGTTTGGAGTGTTGTGATAAGAAACGCTCTACCTCATCCCCGCTTGGCATCGACGGTTGAGCACCGGGTCGCGTGACCGAGATCGCCGCCACGGCAGAAGCAAAGACAGCGCTTTGCGCGGTCGTGTGACCGCGGAGCAGCCCGACTGCAAATCCAGCATTGAATGCGTCTCCCGCGGCGGTCGTATCCACAGCGTTCACCGAAAACGCGGGGACACGCTCCTTCGGCAGAGAGCCTTCGGCGATGACGCAGCCGTACGATCCTAACTTGAGCAAGACGTTCTTAACGCCGCAAGCCAGAAGGCGATCTGCCGCTGCATAGCAGCCTTGGTCGCCAGGCTCGATGTCGGTTTTAAGCAACTCTTGGGTTTCAGTTTCGTTTGGCGTAATCCAGGACACCCTGCGAAGCAGGTTTCCGGAAAGCTGGCGTGCCGGTGCGGGATCGAGCATAAACGGAATGTTGTGCCGTTCCGCGAACTGGGCCAAGTAGTCAACCGTCTCCAACGGAATCTCAAGCTGCGCAAGGAGAAATCCGGCTCGTTCAAGAAGAGAGGCTGCTTTTTCCAGCGATGCCGGGACGAGTCGGCCATTCGCGCCAGGTACGACCACGATATTGTTTTCACCGCGTTGTCCGGTCGTGATCAACGCGACGCCGGATGGCCCTTCTATTGTATTCACATAAGCTGTATCAACATCCGCGGCTCTCAGCCCATCGCGCAACTGCGATCCAAAGGCGTCGCTCCCGACGTTCCCTACCATCGAAACGGGGTATCCGAGTTTCGCTGCTGCGACTGCCTGATTTGCGCCCTTTCCGCCGAAGAAAGTGTTGAAGCTATTGCCAACGATCGTCTCTCCAACCTGAGGAATACGATCGGCTCCCACTACTAAATCAAGATTGATACTGCCGACGACGACGATGGGTCTCTGCATAAAGATCCCGTTTACTTACTTGGTCACCATGGGTGCGATCGCGATCGATCCTAGCCCAAGCAGAAAGAAGATGAACATGGCGGGAATCAGTTTGCGAGAGGCCGGTGGAGCGCTGACGAATTCCTTCCAGATGAAGACGCCCCAGACGGCCGAAACCATGGTCGCTCCCTGACCGATGGCATAGGAGACTGCCGGTCCGATCATTTGTGCGTGGGATGCAACGAAGTTGAACACGCTTCCCGTGCACCATATGAGTCCACCCATGACGCCCCAGAAATGCCATGCCGGTTTCGCCTGGAAGTATTGCGCCATGTTGACTGGAGGAGTACCGGTCAAGGGCTTCTTCATGAACAGGAAGTTCACTGGGATCGCGCACAGCGCCGTTCCTATGGCGAAAAAGAAGGCTACTGAGTAGGGGCCCAAGGAATGCTCTCCCGTCACAGCTTTGGTCACCAAGGGATAGAAGATGCCCATGAGCAATCCGCAAGCAACGCTGATCCAGATTCCGCGCAGACTAACGGAACGTTGCTGGCTCTCTCTGCGGCGATATGCAAGCGCGTCAAGAACAATCGCCAGCACCACGAGCGCCATGCCCCCAAAAAGCAGTCCGGGATGGCCCTTGGGGGAGATCGCATAGTTCAAAAGAACACCCACCACCAGTGCCAGCCCGATTCCAACCGGAAAGGCCACCGCCAGCCCGGCAATGTCGATGGCGGCGACCAATAGTAAATTAGCTATGTTGAAGACAGCCCCGCCGGCCATAGCGAACAGCATGTGCTGAGAGTCTGCTTGGTTGATGTTGCGGAGAAAAGAGAGGTCGCCTCCGCCCCAATTGCCTAAGGTCAAACCCCAACCGAGGCTGCCCACGATAATGCCGATCACGTAGTCCCAGTAGAACAACTGGAAGGCATAGCCGGGTGTGAGCTTCATGGTGTTGGCCCACGACCCCCAGCACAGCATGGTGAGAATCATGAACGAGAGCGATATGAAGTACGTCTCAGGCTGATACATGCGCAATCTCCAGGGGAGCTGAAGCACCGCGAACGGAGGGAGACGGGCCCTGTCGTCCGGTTTTGCCGTCGAATTAGTCTCGCAATTCAGCTCCCGCGGCGCGAACAGTTCAAGGCCGTCCGGGCGGGCTCATAGCTGGCGAAGCGGGCGGTTGTCGAAGCGCCTTAGAAGACTAACTTCCCGGCAACCTGGATGATGCGGGCCTCGTACGCTCCATTGACCTGTCCGAAGGGGAATTGCCCACTGCCGCTGGGATAGGTCGTATTCACGCCGCTCCAATTTGTGTGGTTAAGGAAATTAAAGGCGTCCGCCCGGAATTCCAGGTGGAGAGTTTCATACAGAGCGAATGTCTTGGCGAGCGAAAGATCCACCCTGTTTTGTCCCGGACCTCTTACTGTTCCGAAGCCCGAGTTTCCGCGAACGTTCATCGCCGGCACCGAGAACTTCGAAGTATCGAATTGCCTGGAAAAGGCCTTGTCCCAATGACCCAGATTCGGATTGCCAGAGACCAATAGTTCACCAAAACCAGCGCCGTCCTGCGCGCTCGAACCAAAGCCAGTGGGACAGGTGCTGGTTCCAGCATCGGTGGCGGGACAAGGAGTGCCGGGACCGCCGTTTGTCACCGTAAGCGCTTCGCCGGACTCGAGCGTCACAATGCCGGCTATACGCCAATCCGTCAGCGGTACCTTTGCCCATCGCGGCCACGCCGTGCCATACTGCGGTGTCCACATTCCGCTGAAGAGAAAGCGATGGCGATGGGATTGGTTGCTTTCGCCGCGATCATAAAGGTTCGAGTATTGAAGTCCAGTGATTGCGCCACCGGGGGCTCCGTTACCCGCCAGAGGGTTAGTCCAGGGATAATCTCCTACCGTCTTGCTCCATGAGTAGTTGCTCGTAACCTGGAAGCCCCTGCTAAAATCGTGCCGGTACTGAACGATCAATGCGTTGTAGAAAGAGTTTAGCCTTGGTCTTACCACGTAAATGTCACCAAACCTGCCGACAGCATTGGGACGCGCCGCGTCATACGTGGGGTCGCCATTGCCGCCGCCGAATGTCCATCCGGTTGCATACGGTGGAAGGTTCAGATTCGTTTGATTCTGTCCTTTCCGGCCTTGCGCTCCTGCGTACGACAGGGTGAAGACACCGTGGTCTCCGACCTGTCGCTGGACGTCGAGAAGCATGCGCTGAATGTAGGGCAACGGCGTCGATTTCTGGTCGTAGTACGTGATCCCGGCCCATTGACCGTCCCCCAAGTATCCTTGGCCCTTGCCCGTGGAGACCGGGAAGGATCCTAACGTCGTGCTCACCGGAGCCGGGAAGACACTCGAGAGATTCAAGAAGGGCGTATCGATGGGCTGGCCGAGGGTCGAATTGTTGACAGAATAATTGACCGCGGCCGAAGTTCCATAGATCGCTGTGCCAACATTGTTGGTTGCCTGGCTGGCTCCGGCATCATAGAAGAGGCCGTACCCGGCACGGATTACGGTCTTGAGATTGGGACTGTAGGCGACGCTTAGGCGGGGAGCAAATTCCCGTTTGTCGGCCGAAAGATAGTGTTTCGACAGGCCCGAGGCGATACCCGGATACTCCAGTACGCCCCCACCTGCGTTGGGAGTGTAGATGGCGCAGCAGGGAGCGCCGGCCGGGTTTGGCGTATAGTCCGGAATGCTCAGGTCATAACGCAAGCCGGCAGAAACCGTCAGTCTTGGACTGATGCGGAACTTGTCGTTCACATACATGCCCCAATAGGGAAACACGATGTTGTAATCGGGCGAGGTGGGGCCTCCACCGTTGATGGTAAAGCGTACCCACATGTTGCTGGGAATCCCCATCATCAGGTCCGCTATGCCGTCGCCGCCCTGGTAGCCCAGATCGCCGCCGCTGGCGCTGAAAGCATTCAAACCGTCCACTGTTCCAAAACCCACATGTCGCATGAAGTCCCAGTCGATCTCGCTCTTTCGGAAGTAGTTGATGCCAACTGACAGCGAGTGCCGGCCACGAACCCAGTCGAGGTTGTCGGAAGCCTGGTATGACTTATTCTCGGCTTGGAATATCTCACCGGCACCCGCTACTGCGTATCTTCCAGGGTAATTGCCACCCACCGCTGCGGAGTTGCTGGCATCTATCCCTAGGATTCCGTGCGTTGAGCCAGCCCCGGTATTCTGAAGATTCGCGTTGATAGGATTGCTGCTGCCGTTGTACCAACTCAATTGACTCGGCTGTATGGTCACCAGAGTGCCGTCGCCGGCTCCAAAGATGAATTCATTGGTCAGGTGCGGAGTGAAAATATGGGCGTAGTTCACCGTCACCAGGTATGCCTGGTCCTGAACAGGTACGTTGTGAAGTTGGGTGGGAGGAATACCGCCTGACAGGTTCGAGTGTCCTTTTGATTTCGACCAAGTTACGAAGACGTTGTCATTGCCAGTTATTCTCGCGTCGAATCGCGTGTCGATGTGGTAGTTGGAGATTCCCGGAGTCTGATAAGCAGAATAGTTTATCTGGTTGCTGGGCACATTCGGAATGTTCGGTAGCGGCCAAAATGCCGTTAACAAGGCTGCAGATGCAGGGTCGATCAGCGGCGATCCATCGGGGCGCGTAGCCAGATCGAGACGATTGCCCGCAATCGGCGGCCGCGTACTGTTTCCGGTGATCGGGTCGTAGGTTGTGAAGAAGGGGTTATACAGTTGAATTGGGTTCGGGTTGGGGGATAATAACTCGCTGAAATCTCCTGTGCGCTCGGCGGCGGAAGGCACCGAAGCAGCTACCAGTTGATTGCCGTCGTGCTCGATGAAGTCTTCGTAATTCGCGAAGAAGAAGAGCCTGTTCTTCAATCCCGGTATCGGTATCGGACCGCCCAAATTTCCGCCGAATTGGTTGCGTTTCAGGACGGGCTTGGCGCTCGGCGCGCCCGTGATGATCTGCTCAGCGTTCGCCCATGGGTTGAAGGCGTTCATAGCATCGTTCTCGAGAAAGTCATAAGCTTCCCCGTGAAACTTGCTTCCCCCAGCCTTGGTTTGCATCGTCAACGCGGAAATGTCGTGGCCGGTCGCGGCGGAGAAGTCCGCGATTTGAATCGTTCCCGTACCAAGCGCTTCAGTGGAGGGTGCAAAGCTGATGCTGCTCTCATAATTGTCGTTGACGTTGACTCCGTTGACGTAAAAGCCGTTGTCGCGCGAACCCACAAACGAGCCGCCGACGGTATAAGAAGTTCCGCCCATGGCGAACATCGCGCCAACAGAGTATGTCCCCCCGGGATTGATGTTGGCCTGCGGATATGTGGCTACTCCCGGCGCCAGGGCCGCGATGGCGGTGAAGTTGCGCCCGTTCAAAGGCAATGCCTCGAACTGTCGGGCGGAAATGTTGGTGTCTACGCTTGTCTTCTCAGTCTCCAGGCCGACCGCCTCCGCCGTCACGGTTACGGTCTCCTGCACGGAGCCGGCGGGCAGCCTGAAATCGTAGTTCGAAACGGCGCCAATATTGACCGCGATCAATTCAGAGGCCACGCTTCGAAATCCCTCGTGGGAGGCTGTCAGCCTGTATTGCCCCGCAGTGAGGTCATCGAACTCAAAATGGCCAGTCTTGTCGGCCGTGATTTGGCGGGTCTGGTTCTGCGCTACGTCGAGCAGTGTGACTTGCGCCCCCGGAACAACAGCGCCAGAGGCGTCGAAAACAGTCCCCGCCAAGCCGCCGCGTTGCGCAAACTGCGCCCACGAAGTTCCGGGAGCAAGGAGCATGAATACAAAAAGCAACGAAAGCAGGATGCGGCGCTTCATGGCGGGCCTCCAATTGATAATTTGAAAGGTTTCAAATATTCAACGGAGCGGAGTCTAATTGCAATTCTTGGGCATTGTCAAGAAAATAAACCGGAAATATAAGGGGTCGCCTTGAAGGAAGTGTGGCGCTTCAAGGCTGTTCTCACTCAGTCCTGCTGCTGACGATCGGCAGGCCTTTGCTCTGAGGCAGGCGCACCGATCGTCGAAAGTCGTCCATCGCGCCTAGGTTCGGATTCGATGCAATGGTGATCTGTAGTGACTGTCAAGGTCTGCAATGATCTTGAATGATCTTGAATTGCCGCATCGATACGCATCGACTATAATCGCCACCCCAGTGAGGATGAACTGGTCCACATCCTGGTTTTCGTGGGCGCCTCAATTGCTGGCCCTGTGGCTGCTTTTTCTTGCGCCAGATGCGGTCCTCGCCCGGCAGGCGAACAACGAAGTCACGCCCGAGGTGCAGCAGTTGTTTGTGCAGGCCAAAGCGGCCGAACAGCATGGTGACGGGGCAACGGCCATCGAAAAGTACCGGGCCATCATCAAACTCGCGCCACATCTTGCGCCAGCCTACAACAATCTGGGAATGCTCTACCTCAAAGACCGTGATTACACCCATGCAGCGGAAGTGCTGAGGCGCGCATTAGAACTCGATCCTAATATGCACACTGCATCCGGCATGCTGGGTATGAGTTATTTTCAGTTGGGCGTGAATGAGAAAGCGGAACCTCTCCTCCGGGAAGCCTTGCGGTCCAACCCCACCGATGACAATGTAGAGATGACGCTTGCGCTTATCCTCATCGATCTCAAGCAATACGGAGAGGCCGCCTCGCACCTCAACAACTTTCTGAATCGGAATCCAAGAAGCGTGGAAGGATGGTATCTGCTCCGCAAGACCTACCTGCAGTTGTCGGAAGAAGCGCGGGCGAAGATCAATGAAATTGATCCTGATTCAGTTGTTGCGCATGAGATCGCCGGCGAAATCGATGAGAGCATGCTCAACTACTCGGGCGCTATGGCTGAATACCAGAAGGCAATCGATAAGGCTCCGCATCAGCCGGGCACGCATATGGCCATGGGGAACGTCTATTGGCATATCGGCAAATGGGAGTCTGCGCAAGGGGAGTTCAAGGCCGAATTGGCGAACAATCAGAACAATTGCACCGCGCACTGGAAACTGGCTGACGCCATGCTAGAAGCGAACGACTCTAGCGAAGATGCGCTCTCTGAGTTGAATCAATCCATCGACCTCTGCCCCACGCTGATGCAGGCGCGCGTGGATCGGGCACGCGCGCTTATCCGGCTTGGCAAACAGAGCGACGCCTTGCCCGATCTACTTATGGCCGAGAAGGATAGCCCGGCCGAGCCATCGATTCATTTTCTCCTGGCATCCGTTTACAGGGCGCAGGGCAAGGCCGCCGAGGCGCAGCAGGAAATGCGCACCTTCGAGCAATTGCGGGGACAATCCACCAGGGATACAGTGACAAGATAGGCAAGAACGAAGCTGGCAATTGATCATATTACCGCCCTCCAAAGAAGAGCGCGGGGATTTGTTGCCTGCCGGTTTCCGAGAGTGCCGCTCCCGATGAAGCATACCGCGACAAACATGATGGTTGCTTCGGGTTGCGGGCAGGTCTTTTCGAAGGCCAGCTTCTATCGATATAGTGCCGGGACTCTATGAATATCCCGCGACGGCGCTTTCTCGGCTCATCTCTTGTCGTGCTTGGTGGCTCCTTACTGGAAGCTCTCACGACCCCACTCTGGAGATGGAGAAGTTCGGTGGTTGTAGAATCTGCGATATCAGACCCCACATCGTCTCCGGTCCAGTTTGTGGATGTGGCTCGGCAGGCGGGGCTAAACACTCCCAACGTGTGGGGGGGCGTAGACCACAAACGACTCATCATTGAGACCAAGGGTAGCGGAATCGCTTTTTTCGACTACGACAATGATGGATGGCTGGACATTTACCTCACCAATGGCAATCAGCTTGATGCGCATTGGCCGCCAAAAAAGACGCCGACCACTCACTTATATAAGAACAATCGCGACGGCACTTTTACTGACGTTACGGAAAGATCTGGACTGGGGCGTACTGGCTGGCAGACCGGGGTTTGCGTAGGCGATTATGACAATGATGGATGGGACGACCTGTTTTGCTGCTTCTGGGGCCATAACATTCTTTTCCATAACAACGGAAACGGCACCTTCACCGATGTTACCCATAAAGCTGGCCTTTATCAGGAGAAGGTCCGCTGGGGCACCGGCTGCACTTTCCTGGATTATGACCGGGACGGCTACCTCGATCTTTTCGTATGCAATTTCGTCAAGCTGGATCCGGACCAGCCTCCCGCTATTGCGGACGCGAGATTCTGCCAGTGGAAAGGCATTCCCACCGTGTGCGGCCCGCGTGGCCTTCCGGGCGAAACCAACATCCTCTACCACAATAACGGGGATGGCACTTTTACAGATGTTTCTCAGAAAGCCGGCATTCTGAAGCCCGGCCCTCGATACTCGATCACGGCTGTGTCTTACGATTTCAATAACGACGGATGGCCGGACATCTATGTCGCAGTTGACTCGGGACCGAGTATCCTGTTCCAGAACAACCATGACGGCACATTCAACGATGTTGCAGACAATGCGTGGTGCGCCTACAACAACGACGGGCACGAGCAGGGTGGAATGGGTCTCGCAGTGGCCGACTATGACTGCGACGGCTGGTTCGACATTTTCAAGACCAACTTCGCGAATGACACCTGCAATCTTTACCACAACAATGGTGATGGGACCTTCAGCGACCTCTCCTTCAATTCTGGCGTCGGAATCAACCACAGCTATGTAGCCTGGGGCTGTGGTTTTATCGATTACGACAATGATGGATGGCCGGATATCGTTCAGATCAATGGACACATTTATCCGGAAATCGACAAATACGATTTCGGCGAGACTTTCAAGAATCCGCGGCTGGTGTATAGAAACCTCGGTAATGGGCGTTTCAGTGACGTTTCGTCAGAGATGGGACCCGGCATCAGTGCGCGTTTTTCCAGCCGGGGCGCGGCATTCGGAGACTATGACAACGATGGCGGTATCGACGTTCTGGTCTTGAATATGAACGATCTGCCATCCCTCCTTCACAATGTTGGAGGCAATAAACAGAACTGGATTAAGATCAAACTAGTGGGAACCAAGTGCAATCGGACCGCCATTGGAGCGCGGGTGCGTGTCGTTACGGGCAAGCATGCGCAGATGGATGAAGTGCACAGCGGCACAAGCGTCATGTCACAAAGTGACCTTCGCCTTCACTTCGGTTTAGGGAACGCCGAGGCCGTGGATCTGATCGAAGTCAAGTGGCCGACGACGCAGAAAATCGAACGATTCACGCAGGTGAAAGCGAATCAGATGCTCACAATTCGAGAAGGCGACGGCATCGTCGCGACGTTCAGGCTGTGCTAACTTCGACCGAGGCATTGAGTTATTTTCACTTGTGTGTCTCAATTGGCCTATCAAGTCGATTCGCTACCTCGCTCCGGGTTTTCCGCAGCTGCCAATCGCAGCTCTGATCTTCCCCTGCACTTCATCGAGCCGCAATCCAACTCATTGCGGTGGAGGGTTTCGACTCTGCCGCCTTGATAATCCCCGGGAACCGTTAGACTATTTCTTTGAAACGTTTTATATTGGGCAGTCCGTAGGAGCGCACCCATGAAATCCCGCATCGCCTCCTTTCTTGTTGCGGTTGTGCTCGCGATCGTTGGCACGCTTTCGGCCCAAGACTCGCGCTTTCGTCCTGATCGGCAGCAGATTCCAACTCCCGGTTGCCTCGTTATGAAAGGTGCCTGGGAGGGCGGATCAACGGCCTGCACCCAGAATGAACATGATGCTTGGCTGACCGACATTCGGCACTGGCGGATTGAACGCCGGATTCGCATCGGTTATAACGGCTCGCGATACGATCTGCCTGCACTCAAGTGGACCCAGTCGAGTTTCTTCCAGCCGCAGATGATGGTCGAGGATCGGTATTTCTATGATCCGGTCGCTCATCACTACACGGTCGACCGGTATCTCGATGACCTAGAGAAAAGATACGGCGGCATCGACGCCGTGCTCATCTGGCCCACGTACCCAAACATGGGAATTGACAATCGCAATCAGCAAGACATGATCCGGTCTATGCCCGGCGGGGTCGAAGGAGTGCGCGGAATGATTGCGGATTTCCATCGCCGCGGTGTTCGCGTGCTGTTCCCAATGATGATGTGGGACCAGGGAACCAGAGATCCGGGGATGGATTGGCCTGATGCGATTGCCAAGTTGATGGCGGAGATCGGAGCCGATGGCATCAATGGCGACACTCAGGATGGAGTCCCGCTCGCCTTCTCGACAGGTGCCGATAAGATCGGACACCCGCTGGCATTCGAGCCGGAAGGCGGTCCGGCTGACGAAGCGCTTGCTTGGAACGTGATGACCTGGGGGCAGTATCAGTATCCGTTTGTGCCGATGGTCGACAAATACAAATGGCTGGAACCGCGGCACATGGTGAATATCTCGGATCGCTGGAAACGCGACAAGACCGACAACCTGCAATTTGCATTCTTCAACGGAGTGGGCTGGGAAAGCTGGGAGAACATCTGGGGCATCTGGAACGGGATCACTCCCCGAGATGCCGAAGCCACGCGGCGCGCGGCTGCAATCGAACGTGCCGTCGCCCCATTTCTCGTAAGCGCCGATTGGGAGCCACTTGCCCCAATGTTGCGTTACGGTGTCTACGCCAGCCGTTGGCCACTAGACCAGCAAACTGTCTGGACCATTGTGAACCGCAATGAGTACAACGTAGACGGTCCACAGATCGAACTGGCGACCGAGGATGGTATGCGCTACTTCGATCTCTATCACGGTGTCGAACTTACCCCGGTGAAGGACCAGGCTGGCCGGACGCGACTGTCTTTCCCGATCGAAGCACACGGCTACGGGGCATTGCTGGCATCACGGACCGCCCCTGATTCCGCGATTCAGAAACTGATGTCGAAGACGAAAGAGTTGAGCGCCACACCATTGGCGAGTTACTCGCACGAGTGGAAGGTCCTGCCGCAACACATTGTGCACATTCCCGCGACCAAACCTCCTTCGGGCTCACCCGCGGACATGGTGAAAATTCCCGAAGCGGACTTCCGCTTTCGTTTGCAAGGAATTGAGATTGAGGGTTTCGACGATATCGGCGTGGACGTTCAATATGCTTGGGAGGATTCGCCGCGACGCTTTCATGATCATCCCATGCACGTGAAGTCTTTCTGGATCGACAAATATCCAGTCACGAACGCGCAATTCAAGAAATTTCTCGGCGCTACCCACTACCATCCGCAAGACGATTTGAGTTTCCTGCGGGACTGGAGCAACGGCAACTATCCAGCAGGCTGGGACAACAAGCCCGTCACTTGGGTTTCTCTCGAAGACGCGCGCGCCTATGCATCCTGGGCAGGGAAGCGCTTGCCGCACGAGTGGGAGTGGCAGTATGCGGCCCAGGGAACCGATGGACGCCTCTACCCGTGGGGCGACGCATGGAATGCAGACTCCGTGCCCGTACCCGACAAGAGCCGCACGATGCATGGTCCGGATGCGGTTGATGCGCACCCTCAGGGTGCCAGTCCATTCGGCGTCATGGATCTGGTCGGAAACGTCTGGCAATGGACGGAAGAATTCCAGGATGACCACACGATCGGAGGAATCTTGCGGGGAGGCAGTTACTACCAACCCCAGGGATCCATCTGGTATTTCCCCCAGGCGTATAAACTCAACGAGCACGGAAAACTTCTGATGACCTCGCCAAGCATGGATCGCTCGGGAGGGCTGGGTTTCCGTTGCGTTCAGGATGCGGAATAATGTGATCTCGGCGCTCTCCCCTGATACCAGATCCGTTGAGCCGCTTTGAGTCTTTTTATGAACCCTGCCGTAACAATGCGGCAAATTGCGGAGCGAGCCGGAGTGTCCCTTGGTACGGTGTCGCACGTCATCAATGACACAGCCAAGGTCCGGGAGAAATTGCGGCAGCGGGTGTTGGAGGCGATCCACGGCCTTGGTTATCAGCCCAGCCAACTGGCCCGAGGACTGCGCCGGAACCAGACCAACATGCTGGTCATGATCATCCCCGATGTGACCAACCCGTTCTTTCCTGCCGTCGTACGCGGCGTGGAGGACGTCGCTTACAAGAGTTCCTTCCGCCTCGTACTGTGCAACACTGACAATGACGCTCGCAAGGAGATCTCCTACCTAAACGAAATGCAGTCCTATCGGCCCGCCGGGTGGCTGCTGATTCCAGCGGTAGACAGCCAGATCGCCACTCACTTCCGATCCCCGGGCGCGGGGGCTCCGGTGGTCTGCCTCGACCGCCAGCCTCAGGGTTGGAACGGAGATCTGGTTCTGGTGGCCAACGAAGTAGGAGCGCATAGTGCCACGCGACATCTTTTGCGGATGGGACACCGTCAGCTCGCGGTGATCACCGGCCCGCTACACCTGGGTAACGCAGTGGAGAGACTGCAGGGATTCAAGCGAGCCCTCGCCGAGGCCAAGGTGTCGATCGAACCGGACTATATTCAGGAAGCGGGCTTTGAGCGCAACAGCGGGTATCAGGCCGCCAGGAGGCTGTTGCGCATGCTGCCCAGGCCCACTGCAATTTTTGCCTGCAATGATCTGATGGCGCTGGGCGTACTGCTGGCGGCCCGCGAACTCGGTCTGCAATGCCCGGAAGATCTCTCCATTGTCGGATTTGACAATCTCGATTTCGCTGAATTTACTGCGCCGGCGCTCACCACGGTGAATCAACCCGGTTACCAGCTCGGCACAACCGCTGCACGCCTTCTATTGGGACGGATTGCCGGCTCGTCGCAGCCCCGCCAGCAGGTTGTCCTGCCGACTGAGTTGAAGATCCGAAACTCGGCCGCTCCTCCCTCTAGCGCGAATTCTCCTTCCAAAGCGAAGCGCCCAGAGGCAGTCGAGGTCCGCTGAGTTGGCGCAATGATGCTTGCTGATATTTCCTTATTTTGTCGTGACGGAGTTTGAAACCGGAAATAGTGTTTTTGTCCGGGCGGTTTGAAAGCATTCAAGCTAGCACATTGTGGCCTGCAGTTGAGCACTTCATCGATTGGTATACCCAAGTGAGGTTGGCCAAATGAGAAATTCGAATGAGCTTCCATCACGCACCAGCACGGCTGCTGAAAGCGACGGAGCGAACCCTTCGCTCATTTTCATCAATAAACGGTTGTTATCTTTTGTGCTCCTGGTTGCCCTCGTCTCCTCGTTCTCCCAGAATCCAGCCCATCGACAGGGACAACAAGCGTCCCAACATGTCACCCAAGGACACCATTTTGACCGTAGTGTGGCTGCTATTCGTCGAGTGCACCTCAAGCCCACGACAAAATACTGGCACTTTGACCAACTGTCTCTTGACCATGCAAAGGCAGAAGAGCAGCTCCGCCTCTGGAAAGACCAGGGCATAGATGCGATTGAGATCTTTGCTCCCGCGGAAGGCGGTAACAGCTACGGAGGACTCGATGCCATCGACCGGTATCGACTTGATCCTGGGATTGGGAGTATGGACGACTTCCGTTGGATGGTTCGACGCGCCCACGAACTCGGGGTCACGGTCATTGCCTTCGACAATCTTGGATACAGCAGCATCTATGCAACACAGTTTCTGAAAGCCTGCAGCGATGTCCGTGCCGGTCGCACTAGTCAGGAGACGAAGATGTTTTTCTGGAGCAATAGTGCCGATGCGCCTCCACCACCAGCGAAATCAAAAAGCTATTTCTTCGTGCGGCCAGGTCTCGCAAATTACGAAACTTCCAAAACAGAGTTCTGGCAGTGGGACGAACGTTGCGAGCACTACTATTGGACTCGATGGCCGGGCAAAGACAAAGACGGGAACACCATTCATCTTCCACAATACAACTGGGTAGACGACGCATGGCCGAGCGAGGCGGAAAAGGTAGTCCGTTTCTGGATGGACACTGGTTTGGATGGAATGGTCATCGATGCGGTGAACTGGTACGTCGGGTACACGTGGGAAAAAGGCAATCGCCGCATCACCGGCGTTATTGCTAGTTACGGAACCACTTTCTCACAGCCAGAAGGAGGCGGTGCATTTCACTCAGACGACCCGGTGGGCTGGGTCGCGGAGGGGCATTGGAGCAATATCTACGACTATGGCCTCGGTATCTGGTGGGAGCAAGGCAACGATCCCCTGAAGGAGAGCGTAGAAAAAGGGGATCCTCGCATCCTTGAGACTGCACTGCGCAGCTATCACGATCGGGTGTTGGCCGCTGGTAGCTCTCTTTACGCTCCCGTTCCTAGAATGCAAAACGACGAGCAACAGCAGTTCGTCGAAGCCCTGCTGGCAACTTCTGGGGACCTGCTCTGCTATTGCAATTCCGCCGAGCAAAAGGGACCTGCAAAAGGAAACATCTCTTTACTGAAGATGAGAGCCAGCCACCCTGCGCTTTA
>OBLU010001113.1_pt1 | contig 25061 bp, 15 predicted proteins | sample 1518681 | NCBI WGS metagenome assembly OBLU01 (sample SAMEA3539304, study PRJEB22396) | soil metagenome | biome: tundra; feature: field; material: soil | place: USA | collected 2010-05 | depth 0.15 m
AGGTCGAGCACGTCGGCGATGGTCTTGCCCCGGAAGGTGACCTCCAGGGTGTCGCGGTTGTATCGGGCCCCATGGCACACCTCGCACGGCACGTACACATCAGGAAGAAAGTGCATCTCGATCCGGATGGTTCCATCTCCCGAACACGCCTCACACCGCCCACCTTTGACATTGAACGAGAAGCGCCCGGGGAGATAACCCCTGACCTTCGCCTCTTGGGTAAGGCTGAAGAGTTTGCGGATATGGTCAAAGACACCGGTGTAGGTGGCGGGGTTGGACCTCGGGGTCCGTCCGATCGGTGCCTGGTCGACCTCGACCACCTTGTCGATGTGCTCTACCCCGCGGATCGTACGGTGGAGTCCGGGTACTGCTTTGGCTCGGTGGACCTGATGAGCCAGCGATCGCAGCAGAATGTCGTTCACCAGGGTCGACTTACCCGACCCCGACACCCCGGTCACTGCCACCAGACAACCCAACGGGAACTCCGCGTTCACATCATGCAGGTTGTGCTCGCGCGCTCCTTCGACCACCAGCATCTCACCGCTTCCCGGCCGACGAATCTCCGGGACCGGAATGGTCAAGGCGCCCGAAAGATATCGGCCGGTGATCGATTCGACATTCGACTCAAGGCCGCCGGGCCCGGTCACCGGGCCCGAGTGGACCACCCGGCCGCCGTGTTCCCCGGCACCGGGACCCACGTCGACGACATGGTCTGCCACCCGAATGGTCTCCTCGTCGTGTTCGACGACGATGACCGTGTTGCCCAGGTCGCGCAGCCGGACGAGTGTAGCGATCAAACGCTGGTTGTCCCGTTGGTGCAAGCCGATAGACGGCTCGTCGAGGACGTAGAGCACACCCACCAGTCCAGATCCGATCTGGCTGGCCAGTCTGATCCGCTGGGCCTCGCCCCCCGAAAGCGTAGTCGCCGATCGTGCCAGGGTCAGATAGTCGAGTCCCACATCGAGGAGGAACTGCATCCGCTCGCGCACTTCGCGGAAGACGCGGTCGGCAATCATGTGGTCGCGCTCGGAGAGGTCGAGCGACACCACCATGTCGACGGCACGCCCGATAGGCAGCGAACAAAGTTCGAAGATGGAGAGGCCACCCACGGTCACCGCCAACGACTCGGGCTTCAGACGGGCACCGCCGCACTGAGGACACGGAACTTCGCGGAGGTACCCCTCGAGGTTGTCCCGGAGGAAATCTGACTCCGCCTCGGCATGACGCCGTTGCAACCAGGGGACGATTCCCTCGTACTTGGTGTGGAACGAGCGCTGGCGGCCGTATCGATTCCGGTACTTGAGATGCACCTGCTTGGCACCGGCTCCGTACAGGATCAGCTTCTTGTCGGCCTTGGTGAGTTGCTCCCACGGCTCGTCGATCGAAAAGTCACCCAACTCTGCCGCCGCCTCGACCACCCGGGTGAAGTACTCACTGCGGGCACCCGACCAGGGAGCCAGGGCGCCGTCCGACAGCGATTTGGTCGGGTCGGGCACCACCAACTCCGGATCGACCTCGAACTTGGTCCCGAGTCCGACACAGGCGGAACAGGCGCCATAAGGCGAGTTGAACGAGAAGTTCCGGGGCGATGGATCCTCGAAACTGGTTCCGCAGTGGGTACAGGCCAGATGCTGGCTGAAGGTAATGGCCTCCTCTTCGGTGCCATCAGCATCGACGACCACGATTTCCGCCACCCCTTCGGCCAGGGCCAGGGCGGTCTCGAGGGATTCGGTCAACCGCCGGCGTATGTCGTTGCGGCGGACGAGCCGGTCGACCACCACTTCGATGGTGTGCTGTTCGTACCGAGCCAGGTCCACTTCGGACCGGTCGGCCAGTTCCACTGTGTCCCCGTCCACCCGGACCCGAGCGAACCCCTGTTTGGCCAGGTCGTCGAGGAGACTGTTGTACTCCCCTTTCCGGCCCCGGACCACCGGAGCCAGCACCAGAAACCGGGTGCCCTCTTCCATGGCCAATATCCGGTCGACGATCTGCTGGGGGCTCTGCCTGGCCACCGGCCTTCCACAGATCGGACAATGGGGTTTCCCGATCCGGGCATAGAGAAGCCGCAGATAGTCGTAGACCTCGGTGACGGTCCCGACAGTCGATCGAGGGTTCCGAGAAGCGGATTTCTGGTCGATGGCAATGGCTGGTGACAGGCCTTCGATGAAGTCGACATCAGGCTTGTCCATCTGGCCGAGGAACTGGCGGGCATAGGCCGACAGCGACTCCACATACCGGCGCTGTCCCTCGGCATAGATGGTGTCGAAGGCCAGCGACGACTTTCCCGACCCGGACAACCCCGTGAAGACGATCAAACGGTCCCGGGGCAGGTCGAGGGACACATCTTGGAGGTTGTGCTCACGAGCGCCCCGCACCACCAATCGATCAGCCATGGCGGTGAGGATACCGGTGCGGTGCCCCGGTCCGGGCGCTCACGCGTCGGCGGGCACGTCGACGTCCGCCGTCTGCCCCGAAGGTACAGCCGAACCATCCACTGGGTCTCGGATCAGAAGGGCGCGGAGCTCGGTCACCTCGTCACGGAGGAGCGCCGCCTCCTCGAAACGCAGTTCCTCGGCGGCCCGCTGCATCTCGAGATCCAGTTGATGGATGAGGCTCGAGAGCTCATCAGCATCGGGCCCGAGGGCACCCGCCAACTCGGCCGCAATCGCTCGAGGATCGACACCACCGGGACGTCGTTCGGGGCGCCGGCCGGAACCGGGACGACGAGTGTGGTCCGAGCCGGGACCTGACAAGCCACTGCCGTCGCTTCTGACCCGACTGAGGATGTCGGACACCGCTTTGGTGATGGTCTGCGGATCGATTCCGTGCTCTTCATTGTAGGCGATCTGGCGGGCCCGCCGACGTTGGGTCTCCCCGATCGCTCGGGTCATCGAGTCGGTGACGGTATCGGCGTACATGATCACCCGGCCATGAACGTTGCGGGCGGCTCGCCCCATGGTCTGGATGAGGGACGACGCCGAGCGCAAGAAGCCCTCCTTGTCGGCATCCAGGATTGCCACCAGAGCCACTTCGGGCAGGTCCAGGCCCTCCCGCAGCAGGTTGATACCGACCAGAACATCGAACACGCCCAGGCGGAGCTCGCGGAGCAGCTCGATGCGGGCCATGGTGTCCACATCGGAATGGAGATACTCGACCCGCACCCCGTGTTCGGCCAGATAGGCGGTCAGGTCTTCCGCCATCTTCTTCGTCAGCGTGGTCACCAGCACCCTCGATCCGGCGGCCACCGTGGCGTCGATCCGTTCCCGGAGATCATCGATCTGTCCGGTGGTGGGTCTGATGTCCACTTCGGGGTCGAGGAGGCCGGTGGGTCGGATCACCTGCTCCACCACCTGAGTGCTGTGCTCGAACTCCCAGGGCCCCGGGGTCGCCGACAACATGATGGTCTGTCCGGTGCGCTCGATGAACTCCTCGAAGCGGAGAGGGCGGTTGTCCATGGCGGACGGCAGACGGAAGCCATGGTCGACAAGGGTTTCCTTGCGCGATCGATCTCCGGCGTACTGGCCCCGGAGTTGGGGGACAGCCACGTGGCTCTCGTCGAGAACCACCAGAAAGTCCTTCGGGAAGAAGTCAAGGAGGGTAAACGGTGCCTCGCCCGGTTTCCGTCCGTCGAGATGGCGGCTGTAGTTCTCCACCCCACTGCATACCCCGGTCTCCGCCAGCATCTCGAGGTCGTACTCGGTTCGCATCCGCAGTCGCTGAGCCTCGAGAAGTTTCCCGGCCTCCTCAAGTTCGCCCAGCCGGTCCCGGAGCTCCGATTCGATACCGATGATGCCTTTGCGCATCTTTTCGTCACCGGTGCCGTAATGGGTCTTGGCGAAGACCACCAGCTCTTCGAGGTCCTCACCGATCTCACCGGTCATCACATCGAAGGGGCGGATCCGTTCGACGGTATCGCCGAAGAATTCGATGCGAACCGCCTGCTCCTCGTAGGCGGCGTGAATCTCGATCGTGTCGCCCCTGGCCCGAAACTGGCCCCGGGTCAGCGTCACATCATTGCGGGTGTACTGGAGCTCGACCAGGCGCCTGAGGAGCGAGCGCTGATCGTGAACCTCCCCGGGATGCAGCACCACGATCCGGTTGCGGTACTCCTCTGGGGACCCCAGCCCGTAGATGCACGACACCGACGCCACCACGATGGTGTCCCGCCGCAGCAACAGCGACGACGTAGTGGCGTGGCGCAACCGGTCTATCTCGTCGTTGATGGACGAGTCCTTCTCGATATAGGTATCCGACGAGGGGACATACGCCTCGGGCTGGTAGTAGTCGTAGTACGAGACGAAGTATTCGACCCGGTTGTCAGGGAAGAATCCCTTGAGCTCTGCCGCCAGCTGGGCAGCCAGTGATTTGTTGGGCTCGATAATCAGGGTGGGACGCTGCAAGGCCTCGATCGTCCAGGCAATGGTGGCGGTCTTCCCCGAGCCGGTGATCCCCAAGAGAGTCTGGTACCGGTCCCCGCGCTCGATCCCGGCCACCAGGCCACTGATGGCCTGAGGTTGGTCGCCCGAGGGACGAAACGGGGAGACAACCTCGAAGTCAGGCACGGCGTCGATGGTACCGGGAGGTTACGCCGACTGCGTCCAAGCCTTCAGGGGTTGGCTTCATTCCGCAGCACCACCAGAGCGTCCCATATGCGGGCGACTTCTTCGGCCAGATGTTGCTCGTCACCGGAGTTGTCCACCACCAAGTCGGCGCCCTGCAGCCGGGTCTGGCGATCAATCTGTGATGCGATGCGGGCCTCGGCATCCTCTTTGGACATGCCCCGTCTTGTGATCAGTCGATCGAGGGCGGTCTCCAGCGGGGTATCCACCACCACCACGGCGGCCAGCGACAGCATCTGGCGATGGACCTCTTTCAGCAGAGGAATATCCAGAATGACGATGTCGTCGGTGGCGGCGAACTCGTCCTTTCGCTGCATCATGGCCACCCCGATGGCCGGGTGGGTGATGGCGTTGAGATCGGCGAGCGCCTCCGGGTCACCAAAGACAATTGCGGCCACGGCCGGACGGTCGATGTTTCCGTCGCCGCCGAGGATCCCGGTGCCGAATCGATCAATCATGGGCTGGTAGGCGGGGCCACCGGGGGCGACCACCTCCCGCGCAATCCGGTCAGCGTCGACCACGATCGCCCCTTTGGCTACCAATAGGTCACCCACCGTCGATTTTCCCGCCCCGATGCCCCCGGTCAGCCCTACAGTCAGCATGCTGGGTGGCCGTTCAGCCGGCACGACGGGGACGTGACCCCGTGGCAAAGAGGACCATGGTGGTGCTGTCCAACTGGTCGGTCACCGAAAAGTCGTCGGCAGTGATTCCGGTCATGCCACCCGAATCCCCCCGGGCGATCAATTTGTAGGCCACCGGAAGCATCCTGGTATAGGCGGCGATGTACCACGACCGGGGTATGCGGTGCCTCAGCTTCAGGATGTCGAGCCGGAGCACCTTGTTGGCTTTCACCCGGCGGGCGGTGAAGTCAGCCTTCACATGGGGAACGGCATCGAGACCCTGGACCGTTACATCGTGGAAGTAGCGCCCGAGGAGGGAACGCAGTTCGGGGGGCTCGAACAGGTGGATGTGAAATGGGTTTTCGAAGTCGGCGGGAGCATTCGGAGTGAGGAAGAAGGCAGTTCCGTCATCGGCCAGCACACGGGCCAACTCGCGGACGTGACTCTCCGGATCGCGGAAATGCTCGATGAGATGCGACGAACATGCCCACTGGAAGCTCCCTTCCGCCAGGCCGAGGGAAAGGGCGTTCATCTGACCCACCGAAAGGCCGGCACCCGCCCAATGCGATCGGGCGAAGGCGACTGCGTCGGCACTGTAGTCAATGCCCACGACCGATCGATCGTCGGACAAGAAACGCGCTGATTCGAAACCTTGCCCACAACCGACATCGAGCACCATCCCGGAACCCATGCGTTCGATCACTGTGCGGTAGCCCGCAGCATGCAGGGCCAGCAGCGAATCCGGCGTCACGCCTTCCATGGGGCGCTCACCGGTCAGGCGTTTGCCCGGAGTGCCAACCACCTCTTCTGATCCTCTCGTGCCCAGGGCCCGGTTTCCGTCGTTCATTCGGTAGTCCCTCATCTCGGGTGGCGATTTCCCTGGTCAGTCCGTTGACAACCCACTGATCAACCTCGACGCAACCGGGGTGGAGGTTGTTTACACTACCGATCACTCGTGTCGGATCTCCAACCTTCTCCTTTCGCGCCGACAGGCGCCCACCGAGGCCGGGTGGGTGGCGTCTACCGGCAGCTGCGGTCGACGAGCCGGTTGAGGGCCACCGTCGACTACCTGGCCTTGGCCCTACTGGCGTTCATTCCGATGTTGGCATCCCGGCCGGGAGTGGTGACCGACGACACCAAGACGTACCTCTACCTCGACCCGGGCCGCTACGTCCGCCAGGCGATATCCCTGTGGGATCCCTCCGTGGCGCTCGGAACCGTCACCCACGAGAACATCGGCTACCTGCTCCCGATGGGCCCATTCTACTGGACCATGGCCGAGCTCCACGTTCAACTGTGGGTGGCCCAGCGCCTGTGGATGGGGGTGATGCTGTTCGCAGCCGGAGCCGGAACCCTGTATCTGTGCCGGGCCGTCGGGCTCACCGGTCCGGGACGCTATGTGGCGTCGATTGGATTCATGTTCACTCCCTACGTGCTGCAGTACGCCGGGAGGATCTCGGCCATTCTGATGCCGTGGGCTGGGCTCCCATGGATGGTGGCGTTTGTGATCCTGGCGCTCCGACGTGGAGGGTGGAGATACCCGGCCCTGTTCGCCTTGGTAGTTGCCCTGGTGAGCGGGATCAACGCCAGTTCCATCCTCTACGTGGGCATCGCTCCGGCACTGTGGCTTCCCTATTCGGTGCTCATCGCCCGGGATGCCAGCTGGCGAAGAGCCTGGGGCGTGGCATGGCGAATCGGCCTCCTCGGTGCCCTGGTTTCTCTGTGGTGGGCCATCGGCCTCCAACTAGAGGCGGCCTATGGCATCAATGTCCTCAAATACACCGAGACAGTCCCCGTCACCAGTTCGACTTCGCTGGCCTCAGAGGTGATCCGCGGCCTCGGTTACTGGTACTTCTACGGGTCGGACCGGGTCGGCAGCTGGACCCAGGCGTCGGTGGCATACACCCAGAACCTGTGGCTGGTGAGTCTCAGCTTTGCGGTTCCGACACTGGCATTTCTGGCCGCGGCATTGGTGAAATGGCGCCAACGCGCCTATTTCGTCCTGATGATCGTGGTCGGCATGGTGCTTTCAGTGGGCGCCTACCCATTTACCCACCCTTCTGGGATCGGCTCGTTGTTGAAAGCGGTGATGGTCGACACCACCGCCGGTTTGGCCATGCGATCCACCGACCGGGCGTCCCCACTGCTCATCTTGAGCATGGCGATACTTCTGGGTGCCGGGGTGACCGCCGTCGCCCGGCGGGTCCGTCGAACGGGGCTGATCATCGGGGCCTTCGCCATTGCCGCCATCGCCGGGGCTTCCACTCCACTGTGGACAGGGGCGATCATTGCCCAGGGGTTCACCCAACCGGCAACCCCGCCGACGTACGTCCGCCAAGCTGCCGCCGCCCTCGACTCCACCCATCCCGGAACACGCGTCTACGCATTGCCCGGCAATGATTTCGCTGCGTATCGGTGGGGCGACACCATCGACACCGTCTATCCGGGGTTGATGACCCGCCCCTTCGTGACCCACGAGCAGCAGATCATGGGATCACTTCCCACTGCCGACCTCCTGGCCGCGGTTGACTCCCCGCTTCAGGATGGGACCCAGGATTGGAACGCGCTAGCCCCGATGGCTGCACTGATGAGTGCCGGTGACGTCCTCGTCCAGTATGACCAGGCCTACGAGCGATATGACACCCCGAATCCACAGCAGCTGGCCCTGGGCTTGGCCGTCACCCCGCCGGGTCTCTCCGATCCGGTGTCGTACGGGACGCCCGTACCCAATGTGTCACCCATTGCCAATCTGGACGAGGCAGCGTTGGCTCGACCCGCGAACCAGGGATGGACGTCCCCCCTGGTGTCATACACGGTGAAAGACCCGCGACCGATCGTCCGGACCGAATCTCTCTCCCATCCGCTGGTTGTCGACGGCAACTCCACCGGGTTGGTCGATGCCGCCTCGGTGGGTCTCCTATCGGGCAATTCGACCATTCTCTACGCCGGAACCCTCGATACCGACCCGATGCTCCAGCGGAACGTCCTCGCCGAACCGGCCAATCTGGTGGTGACCGATACCAACCGCAAGCAGGCCTTCGAGTGGACCTCGTTGACCGCCAACACCGGATACACCGAGACGGCCGGCCAGGGTACCAACACGGCCGATCCCAGGGACGCGCCTCTCAACCTCTTTCCCAAGGCACGAGCCGATGCCCAGACAACCACGGTGTTCAGTGGTGCCTCGTCGGTCACCGCCTCCTCCTACGGCTCATCGTTCACCTACCTTCCCGAGGTGCGCCCAGCCGCCGCCCTCGATGGGGATACCCAGACGGCATGGCTCGACGATTCTTTTGCCTCCCCCACCGGTCAGTGGTGGCAGGTGGCGTTGTCCAAGCCCACGACGGCGCACACGATGACGCTGGTGCAACCCCAGACCGGCGATCCCGACCGTTGGATCACCAAGGTCACGCTGGCCTTCGACGGGCACCAATCGATCACCGTCGCCCTGGGTCAGGGGTCACGTTCAGCCGCTGGGCAGACGATTTCCTTTGCGCCCCGCACCTTTTCCACCCTCCGCATCACCGTCGACGGCTTCGGGCAAGCGCCCGATCACACTGCTTCCCAAGCCGACAGCTCAGTGGGCCTCGCCGAGGTGCAGATTCCCGGCGTCTCCATCGTTGAGACGGTCTCCATGCCCCAGGACCTCCTGAGATCGGCCGGAGGTGCATCGTTGTCCGACTCACTGACCTTGCTCATGACCCGGTTGCGGAGTTCGGGTTCCCCTCCCCGCTCTGATACCGAGACAACCCTGGCCCGCACATTCTGGCTCCCGACCGCACGGGCGTTCACCCTTTCCGGCTCGGCCCGAATCTCTCCCCTGGTGGCCGACGATGAGATCGACCGGTTGGTGGGAAGCCCCGGAGCGGATCACACCGGTATCGTCGCCTACTCGAAAGGTCGCCTTCCTGGCGACCTTTCCGCCCGAGCCATCTCGACCCTCGACGATGACCCGGGCACAGTATGGGAACCTGGCTTCGGGGTTGCCCATCAGGCGGGCGAGTGGTTGCAGTACAGCGTGCCCACCCCCATCACCTTCGATCACTTGGACCTGAAGATCGTCGCCGACACCGAGCATTCGGTCCCGACCTCGATCACGGTGACTGCCGACAGCGGGTCGGAGAACATCACCCTTCCGCCCATCGCCGACAGCCGGATCCCTGGCTCTGTGGTGAACGTCCGGGTCTCCCTCCAGACGGCGTTGACCGGCCAGAGCATTCGGGTCACCTTCGATACGGTCCGGATCGAGAATACCGAGAACTACAACTCACAATCTCCTCTGGCCATGCCGATCGGGATAGCCGAGGTGGGCATCCCCGGTCTGGTTGCCCAACCCGTGCCCTCTGCCATCCCTTCCACCTGCCGGAACGACCTGCTGGCGGTCGATGGGGGCCCCATCTGGGTGTCAGTGGCCGGATCGTCGGCGTCTGCACTGGCCCGCGATGCACTGAGTGTGTCCTTGTGTGGCCCTGATGCGGGCGGACTGGCCCTCGGTCAGGGAGACCACACCGTCACCTCCGTGCCCGGGCAGATCGCGGGATTCGACATAGACCAACTGGTTCTCAGTTCGGCCGCCGGGGGCGGCACGGCCGACAGTTCCTCGGGGGCGGCGCCTGGCGCCCCCACTACCGCTTCCTCCGCCACCGCTGACACAGCTCCAGCTACCGGGCCATCGATGTCCGTCACCAGCCATACGGCCACCGCCATGCGGCTCAGCATCTCGGGGGTGACGACCAAAGCGCCCCCGTTCGAACTGGTGATGGGCCAGAGCATCAATGCGGGGTGGGTGGCCACCATCAACGGTCGTTCCCTGGGACCACCTGTGTTGATCGACGGATACGCCAACGGATGGAGAGTGGACCCCGCCACCCTGCAGTCTGCTCTCCACAGCGGAACCATCACGGTGGTGCTCCAATGGGTCCCTCAACGCCGGGTCCTCATCGGACTGGTGATCTCCGCCTTGTCGATCCTGGCGTGTCTCTTCCTGGCATTTCTCCCCCGCCGTCGGCGCCGGCTCGTCCGTCGTCCCCCCCGTGACACCTCCGACGGTCACTGGAACCGACTTCAACGTAGAGTGCGGTTGGGGACCTCGACCGGGAAGGCGGACATCAGGGAGAAACATACCCAGGTGATGGTCTCTGCCGATGACGATGCTCCCCAACTGGTCGTGCCGTTCGGCACCGAAGGCGCTCGGACCTCCTTGCTTGCCTCCATGGGAATTGCCGTGGCAACCGGGGCCGTGGCCGGCATCATCACCCTCCCGGTCACCGGGGCAATTGTGGGTGCGGCCACCATTGCAACCCTCATGATTCCGAGAGCCCGGATGTTGCTGGGCATGGCCGCGGCGGCCTGCGTCCTGGCCGCCGGAATTTACGTGGTTGCCCGGCAAGGATCCGCCCACATCCCTGCTGGCGGATCGTGGCCATCTCAATTTGAGCTGGCCAATTCCCTGGCCTGGGCGGGCGTGGTGTTCTTGGGAGCTGACGCCACGGTGGAGGTGGTGCGCCGGTGGCATGCCACTCGCCGTCGCAATCCCACCACCTCTCTCGATTAGCGCCGAGCCACGGCCTCTGATGCCAAGACGGCCAGCGTGCCGCGGGCAGTCGCATCCCATGTGAACTGCGAGGCGTGTTCGAACGCCCCGATCCCCAACCGCTTTCTCAGGATCTCATCGGAGAGGGTGGCATCCAGGGCACCGACCATGCCGTCCAGGTCGTCAAACAACAACCCCGACCGGTCGTCGATCACCGCGTCCTGGTGGCCACCGATACGTGACGCCACGGTGGGTGTGCCGCACGCCCCCGCCTCGGTCACCGTCATGCCCCAACCTTCCCGAAGGGAGCTCGACGCCACTACCCATGCAGAGCGATAGAGATCGAGCAAGTCATCCTCTTCGACGTACCCCGGCAAGAAGATCCACGATTCGGCCCCTCGGCGGCGGATGAGGTCCTCGAGCAGCGGACGTTCGTAACCCTCGCCGGCAATCACCGCGACAAGATCTGGTTGGCGGCGTCTCACCCTCACCAGCGCCTCGATCATGAGCTCGAAGCGTTTGACCGGGACCAGGCGCCCCACCGCGACCACCAACGGTGGTTCTGATCTCTCCCCGCCGGGCATGAACCGTGATTCGACTCCGGGAGGGCACACCGTGATTCGTTCCGCCGGGATCCCGAGCCGATCGACGATCTCCGCCTTGGATGAGGACGAAAGAGTGACAATCCGGCTCCGGCGGTAGATCGGTGGGGCCACATGGTGTTCGATCCCGTACCCCAACTCGGCCAATCCCTTGGGGAGCACCATCTTCCACATGTCTGCGTGGACATGGTGGAGAAACGTCACCCGCGGGCACCGGGCCCAGAGGGAAGAGAAGAACGGCATCCCGTTCCAGATTTCGACCAAGCCATCGCCGGTTCCCAGACGCCCGAGAGCGCCCGAGAGCATGGTCCTCGGGAACACCGCGTAACGACCGGCCCGACGGACCACCCGATACCCCTCCCGTCGCGCCACCGATCGGGCATCCGGTATCGACGAGGTGGTCAGCGTGATATCCAATCCGGCGTCGGCCCAGGCCGTCAGAATCCGGTGGGCGTGGAGTTCTGAGCCTCCGGCCTCGGGGTCATCGAAATCGCGCCATGCGACGACATCCACCCTCCGGAGACCCCCAGCCTTGGCGATCTCCGTGAGTGACATGTCTGCGAACCGTCGGAGCCCAGGTTCGTCGAACAGAGGATATTCGGTGAACCGTTCGGCCAGCGGCTCGACCAGGGGGCCTTCACCGAACTCGAAGCCACCAGTATCGGCGATCGTCGCGCCGCCGTCCCTCATTTCACGCTTCATCGACCACACGTTCCCCGATCCCCGGTATCCCCGTCAGCCTGCACCATCCCGGAAAGGGTGATTGTAATGGCACTTTGTCACGGCTGCCGAGATGAGGCGGGTCACCCCGCTTCAGGCGCGGTCAGGGTCTCCTGTGGGACCCGGCTCCGGAACCACCGATTCCCGTGTTCCCGATGATGGATGATCACGAATGCTGCCACCATGGCTGCCGCCAGCCCGGCTTGGACGATCAGATCTGCCCGGGCGGTTGCGACCGGTTGCCCGTGGGCGCCTGCCACGGACACGACCCCTGCGATGGAACCGATGAGTAGGAGCAGCACGATCCAACGTCGGCCGACGCCGAACAAGTAGTTCGTCAGCAGCACCGAGATGCAGAGGAAGATCATCGCCACGACCAGATAGGCGAACGCCGGGGCGGCCGAGCTCAATTTGGCCGTGAAGATCAGCGATAGGAACCAGGAGGGAATGAAGAGAGCGATACCGAGAAGCACCAGAGCTGGAACGGCCAAGAAGGTCAAGGTCACGACCAGTTGGCGCACGGCATGTCCACCTTCATTCCACCGGATAGTGGCCTCGGGCAAGAGATAGGCGCCGAGAGCCAATGCGCCGAACACCAGCGCTTTTGAGGCAACAGAGATGGCCGCATAGGCACCGGAATTCTGGTGGTCCAGTCGGCCCAGCAGAATCACGTCGACATTCTGAAGGAGCCCGAGGAGCGCCAGTCCGATGAACGCAGCGGTGACGTCAGCAATCAACACTCGGCGAAGTGCCTCGCTCGAACCCGGGGACCGGTCCCGAGCCGAAGACTCATCCACATCTGCCTCGGCTGCGGAGGTGGAGGCCGGCCAGGCCCGGGAGGCCAACCACCGGGCATGGACGGTGGCCACCAGCTCGCTGACAAAAATGCCGAGCGCATACCCCGACACCCCCATGCCGATCGCCACGAATCCGATCACGCAGACCGCCTTCACCGATCCCTCCATCAATAGATTGACGGACAACGCTCGGTAGTTGCGGTGAGCCTGAAGCAGTCCGCGGTCGACGCTCAGGAGGATCCAGACCCCCGAAGCCGCCAGAATCGTCAGGACCCCCTGGTCGTTGGGCAACGACAATTCGCGGGCGATCCACCCCTGAAGAAGCCAGACGACAATTATCTCGAGAGCGAGGGCGGCGAGCACGATGCGGTGCACGCTCGCCACCCACCGATGCACCCGGTCGCCGTGTCCGATCTTCCGTAGAGCCGTCACTCTCCGCACCACGCCCACCAGCACTGCCGATCCCGGCATGGAGAGGATGAAAAAGAGGCCCAACAACTGGGCGATGGCACCATAGGACCGTGCGGTGACCAGATGAGCCACCATCACCACAACCAGGGCACTGCCGGCATTGACCACCAACCCGGCAACCGCCACCGGACTGGCTTGGGCGACCCCGCTCCGGAACGATTCGGCACTGGGACCACCGGCCGGGCCCGGAGTGTCATGGGGGAGCGAAATGATCGATCCCCCGCTCACCCCGATGCCGACAGCCGGGGCCAGCAACCCTGATTCGGATACCGGTTCGATGGCTAGGCCGATCTCTCCGAGGATCGCATCCAGGGCGATCGAGGAGTGCCCGTCCCGCTCGGCGTGTGCGCCGCCGTCAGTGGGCCCGACACCACCACCGGCGGGCCTGTTCGCCGTCACTCCGAAGCTCCTGTCGCACCCCGGATCAATGGGGAGCCATCACAGGGAGGGGGCTTCCCCGGCATGCGTCGGCGAACGGGGTAGGACCGGCGCATCCCGCCCGGTTCCTCGGGAATCGACGCCCGACCCCGTTCGGTTCCGGACGTCTTTCACCTCGTGGTATTCCTCTTCCACATTGACCGACCAGATGTCGTGATGCGCCCCGTGAATGTTTTCTACCGTCAACATGGCCGTGTACATCGAGTGGTCCTGGTTGTTGTATTTGTGCATGCCGTTCCGGCCCACCGGGTGGACGTTGGGCGCGTTGGCCTCGAACCAGCGACGAAGCACATCGACATTCTCTCGGTACAAGTCGTCATAGACGGGATACGCCTTGGGCATTCGCACCACGTACCCGGCTTCGATGTCGGATGCATCGACCAGTCCGATGGCGGCCAACTCTTTGGTACCCAACGCCACCAGCTCGTCGTCGCTGCTCGTCCAGAGGTCATCTCCCTCGAACACGAAATACTCCATACCCAAACAGGTGCGGCCGTCCTTGACCAGAAACGGGGACCATGATCCGAAGTTCTGGATGCGCCCGACTCTCACGTCAGGAGCGTGGATATAGATCCAGTTGTCGGGAAATCCCCGGTTCTCGGGGATCACCAGTGCCACCGTCAGGAAATCCCGGTAATGAAGGTCGGAGGCGGCGGCGAGCACCTCGTCGGGCACGGGTGGGTCGACGATCCGGGCCAGTTCAGTAAAGGGCATCGACGAGATCACGTGCGATGCCGGCACTCGGGTGGGAGACCCGTCCGACGTGGCGGTCACCGCCACCGCGTTGCCGTCCTCCACATGGACGGCGGTGACCTTGGTCTCCATCCGAACCTCTCCACCCTGGGCAATGACCTGTTCGGTACACCGTTCCCACATCATGCCGGGACCGAACTTCGGATATTCGAATTCCTCGATGAGGCTGGTCACCTGTTTCGACTTGTTCCGGCGTTTGCCGGCCACCGATGCCCGAATCGGCTCCCACACCGCATTCCACATCGACATTCCCTTGATGCGTTGCGCACCCCAGTCTGCCGAGATCTCCGAGGCGGAGACTCCCCAGACCTTTTCGTTGTAGGTCTTGAAGAAGTGTCGATACAGGCGCCATCCGTAGTTGGAGACGATGTATCCCTCAAGGGTCGATAGATCCTTTGGCGGTCGGATCCGGACCCACAGAAACGAGAGACCGCACCGAAATGCCTCGACGAGCCCGAGGTTCGAAAGCGCGTTCGTCAATTTGATCGGGTAATCGTAATACTTTCCGCCGTAGAAGATCCGGCTCATCCGGGGGCGCAGGAGAAAGTCCTCGGGCGGGAGAACCTGGTGCCAGAACTCCTGTACCGGTATCACCTTGGTGAAGAACCGGTGACCACCGATATCGAACCTCCACCCATCCCGTTCAACTGTTCGACTGATACCTCCCACTACCGAATCAGCCTCCACCACAATGACCGGATCGCCGGCCTTCACCAGTTCATAGGCCGCGGTCAGACCGGCAGGACCCGCCCCGATGACGACGACCGGATCGGGGAGAGAAGCGGGTGGCACGGCGGTGTCGGTCTCGGTTGCGCTGTTCTTCGATGGTCCCACTACGTGCAATCCGTTCCTTCTGATAAGCGCCCGTTCGCGTGAGTGTGGCAACTGGGTGTGCAGTGACCCAGGCTTACCTGACGCAGTTCCCCCCGAAACAGTACCTTCTCCTCCTCACCGGAAGAGCAGGGGTGCAACCGCGCAGTCAGGGGACCGAAACGCCCAGGAAGGCGAGCAGTGAGTACCCGACCATGCCCAGGGCGGCCAACGCCAGGACGATGCGTTCCACACCCCGTTGGGAAGTCAGGGTCGAGGCCGCAATCACCAGAGGGAACCCGCTCAGTGCGTACCGTTCGAACGAATCGAGATTGGAGGAGGCGACCGACACCACCAGGATGCCCGCGGCAAACATGCCGTAGGACAACGGGAGCCGACGGAACGCGACCACCAGCAGCACCACACAGAGAACCACCCACGGGATGTGGAGGGCACTCCCCAGGTGGTGGCCGTGGAACACCGCCACCAGATTGCTGCCCATCGACGCCAACGGCGAGGTGATCACCCCCCGATGCCCGGCCTGGTCCTGTACCCGGAACGGCAGCAGCGGATCCCCGAACGAGGCCTTGACCCATGCCAGATAGGCGGCCATGCCAACCACCGGGGCCACCACCGCAGCAAGCCGAGAGACCAAGACAGGGACGCCGGGGGCCGAAACGCCGGCCGATCCCTCCGATCTGCTGGCGCGGAACACTTCGATCACCACGGGAATGATGAGGAGCAGTCCGATCGGACGCACCGCGCCGGCAACCACTCCGGCTGCTGCCGCCCACCACCACCGACCACTGCGGATGGCCAGAAACGTAACCGTCGTGCAGAGCAACAGGGCTCCCTCGGCATACCCCATCACCAGGGTGAAGGCCGGTGGGGCAAGGGCCAGCAGCCATACGCAGCGCCGAGCCAGATCGCTGTCGCCGAACTCGCGTTCGACCAGAATCCACAGGACCGTCATCGCCGCCAGGGCACAGAGGCTCGACAAGATGACCAATCCGGTACCCGGGCTCATGCCCGTGATCCACCCGATCAGGCGCCCGGCCAGGGGAAAGACCGGAAAGAACCGGAGTGACTGTTCCCCTGACGCCGCGTACCCGTGGGCGGCGATCGACTGGTACCAGCCGGCGTCCCATCCCAGCAACCCTTGGTGGACCCGTAGCGCTGCACCTGAGTTCCCGGGGCGCACCCGGCCCACCACGTGATGGGCGACGATCAATGCCGCCACCACTATTAGCCGGGCCGTCACCCACGCCGGAAGCACCAGAACCACAGCCCGGGCGAATCGACGAAGATAGGGCAGGTCCGCTGGCTTCGAAGGGTCGGCCAGAGATCCGTGGGGAAAGCGTGTCTCTCGGCTCACCTAACGGTCAGGACTTCGTCGGGACGAACTGATACAGATACATAGGTTGGTAGAACTGGGCATTGTTCCCCACCACCAGACCGTGGACCTGGTACCGGGGATCGTTCTGCAGCGTGTCGACGATCTGTTCGCATTTGGTCCCCAACGACTGGTACCCGGGCGCCCACACCACAAAGATCTGACGACTCGAACCGGCCATGGCTTCGACCCGAGCCACGAATGAGGCTGGCGATCCGGAATGGGTGGCATTGGCGTAGTCGACCCAGTTGACGAAGGTCGGGCCCGTGCCCCGAGGAAAGGTGATCTGCCGGTACCGGCCACCTGGCAAAAGCCTGTCGACGGCCGGACCGAGCTGGTCGGGGCAGTAGGCGACAATATCGCCGGAATGCGCCCTGGTGCTCATGGCCGCGGCGACTTCCCCGGCCTGTGTCCGATTTGTGGTGATATTCGCAAACGAGGCGACCAGACCCGAAAATATGGCGATGGCCAGAATGGTGGTCCTCACCCGTCGGTCGAGGAACGTGTTCAGCCCAAGGGCAACCAGCAGGACCAACGGCACAAACACCACTGACGCGTAACGGGCGTCAAAAGCACTGTTGGACAGGAAGCCACCGACGATGGCAGCCACCAACGTGCCCACCACGATCACCGCCAGCGGTCGGCCGAGGGGCCGGGTTCTGATGTCCAGCTCGATATGGCGTCGATCGGTGGCGAGCCCGAACAGGCCGAGCCCGATGAGGGCGAAGTAGATGAGCGCCAAGGCGCGGCCTTGATTGGAGCCGCCGCCGGCAAAGGACGCCACCGCGTTCACCATGGCGGCAAAGTTGGCGGGGGTCGCCCAGGGAGTGCCGGTGTGTGCCGACTGGTAGAGGAAAATGGGAACCCACGGGGCGAAACTCAGACCGCCGATGGTCATGGCCACCAGGCCCAGGCGCGAGGGCCGTCGCCACTGTGGACGTCCACGCCACGCCTGCCACCCCAACCAGATAAAGGTGGTGCCGAGAAGGTAGAACGACCAATAGTGGCTGTAGAGGAGAAGCCCCGTGATCCCGGCCACCGCCACCAGGTTGCCCGGTCGGGGCCGGTCCAACACCCGTTGGAGCGCCAGCAACCCGAGTGCCGTCAACAGTGCCACCAAGGCGTACATGCGGGTCTCGGTATCGAAGCGAACAGCAAACGGCGACGTGGCGACCAACAGCATGGCCGCCCAGCCGACTGTGCGACCCCCCATGCGGCGTCCGGCCAGCCACACCAGCGGGACCGTGACCACCCCGATCACCCCCGACAAGGACCTGACTGCCAGGTCCGAACTCCCGAAGAACCCCATCCATACGTGCAGAAGCACGTAGAACAGTGGCGGCGCGCCGTCCCTCTTCAGATACGACGGGAGTGCGTGCAGCGGCTGCCTGGCGATGTTGACGGTCAGTGCCTCGTCGAGCCACAAATCGGAACGGGTCCAAAACCGAAGAACCAGAGCCGCCACGAGGATGACCACCGTCGCCACGCCGAGCCAGATGGTGACGCCCCGCCCGAATGACCTTTCTGGTCGCTGTCCCCCGTCGGTGGTCCCGGTATCCGTGACAGGGATGTCCACCCCGACCTGAGTCGACCCGTCAAGCCCTGGGCCATCGGTAGGCAGATCCGTTTCGGGCGGGCACGCCGACGCGGTCCCGTTCGAAACCATATCCATGGCCCGCATGGTACCCAGGACCGACCCCCAGGTGGATTCGTGACCTTTCGCCACATTGTGAGACATGATGACCACCACACCACAGGCGCCGAGAAGTAGCCTGCCCACCAGTTGGTCTCACCTGTGGCAGTCTTCGGCAGTACCAGAGGTGGATACAGGGGGTCGGGTCATGAAGGGGGACAGCTGTGACAGTGCCTAATCCAATGGACCGCCGGGCATTTCTTTCCCGGGGAGCGGCCGCCGGGGGGATCGTTCTGGTCGGCGCCGCGGCTTCGACCGGGTTGGCCGCGTGCTCGTCGAGCCCTTCCGGGTCGGGCACGAGCACCGGGAGCGGCAGTGGCACGCCGGGTGTCAACAGGGGAACCCCGAAGAAAGGCGGCTCCGTGATAATCGGGACCACCGCGGAGATCGACGGTTTCTTCCCCCCGAACAACCATTGGGACAACAACGGCTTCCTGTACGCCAACGCGATCTACGACCCGCTGACCGCGCAGGCGGCCGACGGGACCATCAAGCCGTATCTGGCCCAATCCGTCACCCCCAACTCGACGTACACCGTCTGGACCCTGACCCTCCGGCCTGGCATCACCTTCCACGACGGCTCCCCATTGACCGCCACGGTGGTGAAGAACAACTTCGACGCCCTGAAGGCGTCCGCCCTAGCCGGCCCCGCCCTGCAAGCGATTACGTCGGCAACCGTGACCGGTAGCTTGACGTTGGTCTACCAATGCTCGCAGCCACTGGTCGCGTTCCCGGCCGGCCTGGCCACCCAGGTGGGCTACGTGGTCGGCCAGGCCATGCTCGACGCCGCGGCTGCCTCCTCCACCGCGTCGCCCCACCCGATCGGCACCGGCCCGTTCATCTACGACAACTGGCAACCCAACCAACAATTCACGGCGACCCGCAATCCTCATTACTGGCGGAGCGGACTCCCCTACCTCAACTCGATCACCTTCAAACCGATTCCCGACACCACCCAGCGGGAAGCGACCCTCAAGACCGGAGGGGTGGACCTGATCGTGTCGGCCGACCCAAATACCGTGAACCACTTCCGTGGCCTGTCGGGTTTTCAGCTGGTCGACACCATCAACTACACCGTCGGCGAGCCGGACATGGACTTCATCATGTTGAACTGTGCCGCCGCGCCCACCAACGACCTCCGGGTCCGCCAGGCGCTGGCCAAGGCCACCAACCAGGCCCAGGTGATCAAGATCTTCGGCGGCGGGCTGGCGAAGCCAACCAGCGGGCTGTTCCCCCCGGGGAACAAATACAATTCCCCAACCGCCTACCCGACCTTCGACCTCCCCGGGGCCAAGGCGCTCGTCTCCGCATACAAGGCCGAACACGGCAGTCTGGCGTTGCAGCTGACCGGCACCACCGACCCCCGCATCGTCAATGCCACCGAGGTGCTGCAATCGATGTGGAACGCGGCCGGCATGGACGTCTCCATCAAGGCCATCGAGCAGGCCGAGCTCATCACCGACGCCCTCGAGGGGAACTTCCAGGCCGTCACCTGGGAACAATTCGCAGTCCCCGATCCCGACCTCAACTACGTCTGGTGGAGCACCACCACCGACAATGCTCCGGGAAAGATCACCCTGAACTTCGCCCGCAACTCCGACCCCCAGATCGAGGCCGCCCTGCTGGTTGGCCGCTCCAATCCCGATCCCGCGGCCCGGATCAAGGCGTATCAGACCGTGAACGAACGCATGGCCGAGGACCTTCCCTACATCTGGCTGAGCCAGACGGTGTGGACGGAAGTCGGCGACGCCCGGGTCCAGAACTTCGCCAACCCGGTGCTCCCCGACGGGGCCCCGGGATTTCCGTTCCAGGATGGTTTCTTCTTTCCCACTCAAATCTGGATGGCCGGGTAAGCGACCGGGGATCCGGTCGATTTCCGCAGCTCGGTGCTCAAGTACCTCATCAAGCGGCTCGTCCAACTGGTCGTCATCTCGTTCATCATCTCCGTGCTGGTGTTCTTGCTGGTCCACCTGTTGCCCGGTGACCCGACCACCATCATCCTCGGCGTCAACTCCACCGCCGCCAACCGGCAGAACCTGTTGCACCAGTTGGGCCTCAACCTGCCGCTCTACCACCAGTACTGGATCTGGATCGGCAATGTCCTCCACGGAAACCTCGGCCAGTCGTACCTCACCCACGAGACGGTCAGCCACATCATCACCACCGGGTTTCCCGTCGATGTCGAACTGATCGTCATCTCCCAGGTGGTGGCGTTCGCGGTGGCCATCCCGTTGGCCCTGATCACCGCCCGTCGACCCAACCGGCCACTCGACAACATCGCCACCACCGGGACGTTCGGCCTGCTCGCCCTCCCCCCCTTCTTGCTGGCGCCGATCTTCGTAGCTGTGTTTGCCGTCGGCCTCCACTGGTTCCCGGCGACCGGGTACATACCCTTCTCCCAAAATCCGGCCACCAACCTCCACGACATGATCCTCCCCGGACTGGCGTTGACCGCCGGCTCGATAGCCGTCTACTACCGACTGCTCCGATCCGACTTGATCATGACCCTGCAGGAGGACTTCATCACCATGGCCCGGTCCAAGGGCCTCTCCAACCGGCGGATCATGATGCGTCAAGCCTTCCGCCCCTCCACCTTCTCGCTGCTGGCGGTGGCCGGAGTCAACATCGGTTCCCTGTTGGCCGGGACCTTCATCGTCGAGTACCTCTTCGCCATGGACGGCCTGGGATTCTCCATCGTCGACGCGGTGCAACAGCGTGACTACCTGGTCGTCCAGGGCATCACCCTGGTGGTGGCCATCGCCTATGTCGTGCTGCAATTCATCATCGACTTCCTTTTCACGGTGGTCGACCCACGAGTGACACGGGAGTGAAGCATGGCTGACGAGCGGAAGGTTCACTCTCCGGGCGTAAGCAGTTCGCTCGGCATATTCCCGGGCCAGACCCCACCGGTCGCGGTTTCGGCGGCCCTGGGCGGGGCGGTCCCCGCCGATGACATCCTGGCCAAGCGACCGTTGGGCCCTCTGTTCTGGATCGCCTTAGCATGGGTGGCCATCGTGGCCATTGTGGCCGTCATCGCCAACTGGCTACCTCTTCCCAACCCGAACTACCAGAACTACGCCGCTATCAACGCTTCCCCTGGGATTCACCACATTCTGGGCACTGACGACCTCGGACGCGACCTCCTCAGTCGGATCATCTTCGGTGCCCGGGTGTCCTTGGTGGTGGGTTTTGCCTCCGTCGCCATCGGCATGCTCATCGGCGGCACGCTCGGGCTCATCTCGGGATTCAAGGGCGGCAGGCTCGACGTCGCGCTCAATGCCGGTTCATTCGTGATCCTGGCCTTCCCAGCCATCGTGGCCGTCATCGCCATCGTGGCCTTCTGGGGCCAGACCCTGGCCAAAATCACCATCATCATCGGCGTTGGCACCATCCCGATCATGTTCCGGGTGGTACGCGCCTCGTCGCTCGCATTTGCCAATCGCGACTTCGTCATAGCGGCGCGTACTTTGGGTGCCACCAGCACCAGAATCGTCTTCCGGGAGATCCTCCCCAACGTCATACCGGCTGCAGTCTCCTTCGGGCTGATCACCGTGGCCGGTGTCATCGTGCTCGAAGGGTCATTGGCCTTCCTCGGTCTTTCCGTTGCCCTTCCCACTCCTTCGTGGGGGAATCTGATCGCTGAAGGAACCGCCAATGGGAACCTGAGCGTCAACCCGTACATCCTGATGTGGCCGGCTTTCGCCATGTTCTTCTTGTTGCTGTCGATCAACCTCATCGGGGACCGTCTGCGTCAGCGGTTCGATGTTCGGGAGGGCCTGCTATGAGCGCTCGCCGTTCGGGGAGATCTGCCGACAGGACCCTCGAATTCCTCGACGTCACCGACTTGGCTGATCCTTTGTTGGTGGTGAACGATCTGCACACGTCGTTTCGCACCGGCCGCGGCACGGTGCACGCGGTCGATGGAGTGTCATTCACCGTCGGCCGGGGGAAGACGCTTGGCATAGTCGGTGAGTCCGGTTCGGGAAAGACGGTTCTGGCCCGGTCGATCATGGGACTCCTCCCGACCCGAGATGTCATCCGCAGCGGCACCGTGCAGTTCGCCGGTCATGAGATGACCACCATGGCCCCGGCCCAGCTCCGCCAGGTGTGGGGGGCCCAGATGAGCATGATTTTCCAGGACCCGATGACCGCCCTCAACCCGGTGGTCAGAATCGGTAGGCAGATCACCGATTCACTCCGCCTTCACCTGCACATGGATCGCAAAGAGGCCAATGCCACCGCGGTCGAGCTCCTTCGTTCAGTGGGTATTCCCTCCCCCGAAGAACGGGTGCGTTGGTACCCGTTCCAACTCTCGGGAGGCATGCGCCAACGAGTCATGATCGCCATCGCCCTGGCTTGCGCACCCCGCCTGGTCTTGGCTGACGAACCCACCACCGGGCTCGATGTGTCAGTGCAGGCACAGATCCTCGACCTGCTCGAAGCAATGCAGAGCGAACGCCATATGGCGGTCGTTCTGGTGACCCACGACCTCGGGGTGGTAGCAAAACGCGCCGATGAGATTGCCGTCATGTATGCCGGGCGCATCGTCGAACGAGCCCCGACCCGCACCCTGTTTGCCCACACCCACATGCCGTACACACGGGCGCTGATGGACTCCATTCCCCGGTTGGCCAACCCGAGCGGGACCCGACTCCAGGCCATTGGAGGAAGACCCCCTGACCTGATCCATCCTCCGAAGGGTTGCCGATTTGCACCCCGGTGTCCCTACGCCCAGGACAAGTGCCGCGAGTCCGATCCCCCACTTCGGACAGCCGCATCGTCCGACCACGTCTTTGCCTGCTGGTTCCCGTTGGTGGACAGGGTGGCGGCCGATGGTTCCGCCACAAGTTCAGCTTCGGCGGTCGATAAGGAGGCGCCGTCATCATGACAGACCCACTGACAGACCATCTGGCCGCCGGATCAGTCGACCCATCGACGCCGGACACCGTGCTTCAGGTGGAGAACCTGGTGGTCGAGTTCCGTAGCGGCAGGGGACGGGTCCAGGCCGTCACTGACGTCAGCTTCGAGGTCAAGAAGGGTGAGACGCTCGGATTGGTCGGAGAATCAGGCTGCGGCAAGACAACCACCGGTCGGGCACTGGTACAGGTGCAAAAGGCAACATCGGGCACCGTCCGCTTCAATGGACAGGACCTTGGCAAGCTCTCGGGAAGAGAACTGCGAGCATTGCGATCGAAGATGCAGATGATCTTTCAGGATCCGATCTCGTCACTGAATCCCCGGAGGCGTATTCGCGACATCGTCGCCGAGCCCCTGGTCATCTGGGGTATCGGATCCAAGGCGGAGCGAGAAGAACAGGTTCGCACCATGCTCGAGTCGGTCGGCATCGACCCGGACACCGCTGGTGACCGCCGCCCCCAGGAGTTCTCCGGAGGGCAGTGCCAGCGCATCAGCATCGCACGTGCTCTGATGGCCAAACCGTCGCTACTCATCTGCGACGAACCGGTCTCGGCCTTGGATGTCTCCGTCCAGGCACAGATCCTCAATCTGCTCGCCGACCTGAAAGCCGCGTTCGGGCTCACCATGGTCTTCATTGCCCACGACTTGGCGGTCGTGAAGAATGTCAGTGATCGGGTGGCCGTCATGTACCTCGGCAAGTTGGTAGAGCTCACCGGATCCGACGAGCTCTACCGGTCGCCCGCCCATCCCTACACCGAAGCACTGATGGCATCGATCCCGGAGCCCGATCCCGATCATTCCTCCGACCACAAGGCACTCGTCGGCGAGCTGCCCTCGCCTCTCAACCCCCCTTCGGGGTGCCGGTTCAGGACACGGTGTCCCTATGCCCAGGAACGTTGCGCCAGCGAGGAGCCGCCTCTCCGCGAAATCTCACCCGGGCATCAGGTGGCGTGCCACTTCCCGCTCATCCGGCAATCCGCCAGTGCGGCGACGACAGTCCCTTCCTGACCCGTCGGGCAGCCGTGCCCGCCGTCCCGACGCCATCGCCGCTGCGACATCAGGGCCCGGAAAAGGGGATCCTTGGAACTGAGCGGGGTGAATGGGGATCGTGACGGGCCCGGTTGGTCAGCGGATCCAACGCGAATGGCTTGGGGTATCCGTCGACTCCGGCGGCCGCGAGCCGGCCCGTGTGAACCACCACGCCCAACCGGCGACAAGAACATCATGATTGTTTCGGGGCAGGTTCGGTGCTGCCGGCGGGAGTACACTTCAAGCAGGGAAAGGGGTGTTGACATGTCCGATAAGTCTCCCCGCAAGGCTGCCTCCAAAAAGACCGGCAAGACGCTCAAAGAGAAGCGTCAGGCCAAGAAGGACAAGGAACAGACCCGAAAGGGCTGACCAGGTGGCGGCCCATCCCGGCCTTTCGGCTCTCTTGTGCAGGCGGATCAGTCACCGGGTTTCGCCCACGATCTCGCCCACGATCTCGTCCAAAACGGACTGCGAACTTCAATCTTGTTCTGGGCTTCGTGGTCTGGAGCGGTCGTAGACTCGCGGCCATACATCTAATCCGTGTGAAGTCGACGCCTCGAACATCGGCTATCCCCCACCCCGGATCCGGCATCGAGGAATTTCTTCCGCAGGGTGAAACTGGTGCACGTGTGGTCGTTACCCCACAACCTCGGAACCTTGTCGACG
>OBLU010001115.1_pt1 | contig 25032 bp, 24 predicted proteins | sample 1518681 | NCBI WGS metagenome assembly OBLU01 (sample SAMEA3539304, study PRJEB22396) | soil metagenome | biome: tundra; feature: field; material: soil | place: USA | collected 2010-05 | depth 0.15 m
CATAGGCTTCCAGAATCCGGCTGCGCAAATCGTCCGAAATGGGCTGTGCCATCCTCTTCGCTTCGCGGAAATCGCCTCCTCAAACTTAACCCTTCTCTCCAACTCCGGCATATAGCAACTGTGGTTCCGCTCTAAAGAACGGCAGGTAGTACTTTTTATGCGCCTCTTCATATCGATCGGTCAGAGTCGCAAGCGTGGCCTCGGGGCTGTTGCCGATGCCGGTCGTAAAAGCATGCACACAATCAGCAAAGCGCGGACTCACAAGCGATCGATTGAGCAGAAGCCCCGACAGGCTCAACACCAGGTCGAGTTGCCTCTCGTGATCAACTGGTAACGTCCCCATCGCATTGCGCAAGCTACCTGCGATTACTGCCGAATCGAAGTCCCGGAGAAAGTCGGGAATGCTGCATCCCATCTCACCTTTACGAATCGAGTCGAGTCGCTTGCACAGAATGCCCAGCAGAAACAGCCGCTGCCACAATGGATAACTGCGATTCCGAATCACTTTGAGAATCGATTTGCGAATCCGCCAGAACCAGGCATGCTGTCCGGTCGCGCCGCCTTCTTTGCTGCCACTCATCAGCCAGCGCACGCTCTCTCGTTCTGAGTCTTCAGAGACTATAGCCAGCAGGTCAGGATTCAGCAGCACGAGCCGTGCAGCCTCAGGACATGACAAGGTTAACGCATGCTCTTCGATATCTCCGGTACGACACGGAACGCGCGGATACGTCGCGCAATCGGGAGACAGATAGTCCACTCCTAACTCTGCATGAATGCGACACAGACCGGCTTCCGAAAGTATAGGGCAGCGATGGGAGTCATTGAGTCGTATCTTCGCGAAGTTAGCTGTCGTCGCTCCTCCACCCGCACCCGGACCCACGGCCGGTGTACCCGGGGGGAACACTTCAATGCTCTCGACAATCAGGGTTCGTAGCGGGCTCGCGGGAAGGCACTGATACTTCTCATACGTTTCCCGATCCACGGGAATCGTCCAGTTTCCGCAGCAGATGTCTTCGCACGCTGAGCCGATGCAGCGAAACGTCTCCGCATAGGCTGGACGAAGGACGTTGAGCTGCGACCGCCCTTGCCCGAAAGAATCAAAAGTCAGCCCTGCAAATTCTTCGGATGAAATGCTCACGCGTCCTAGGGCTGCAAGCGATGCTCCAACACATCGAGGGAAACGTTGGAGTGTTCTGAGACAGTCGCGTTCCACATCCTGTTCTGGTCGATGATGAACCGATCATCCAATTAGCACATTTAACACTACCAGGGCGATGGCGTTCCCGAACGAAATGCGACCGCACCCGAGACCCCACGGACAGATCGGTGTCCGTGGGGTGGAGACGAGGCGGAGGAGTGTCAAAGGCCCGTGGCCCGCTCCAGATCACTGCGCCCTTGCTTCGTGAGCGTTCGATTTCCCCCTAAGGCGTGGTGACCGGATCGGAGCCAATCTTTGCATCTTTTAAGCGCTCTGCAATTTTCTCTGCGAACGGCTGCCGCAGCATTCCCGAGTTCTTTTCGTGCAGATTGCGCATGAAAAGCTGACGGATTGTGTCGGTAGTTTCAAAGATCTTTTTTCCCTCTTTATCCGTCACCCAGAAATGGATTTTCGCATTTTCACGTCCAGCCACTGACCCGCCGGCAATCAGCATCCGTTCCGCAACGTTGCCCTTGTGTCATTCCAAAACTTCTCCATCAACCGTGTAGGCCCGTGCCTGCGTTGTCGCGGAGTCAGATGTGACGTCAAACTGGACGCTATACTTGGACTTCAATTCATCCATCGCGGCCGTCCGCAATTGGCTCATGTCGTACGGAAAGTTCACGCCGGTTGGCAATGTAAACAGGTGAATCATGACCATTGGTTTGTTTTGGGCCCGTCCTGGTAGTAAGCCCAGGGCAATCAGGAAAATGATGGCCGATATCTTCTTGCACATACGGCTTTGCCTTTCCAAACCGCAGCTTCTCCTCCGCCGTCAGACCCATCGCTGTAACCCCGGTGGTCGCGTAAATCGAAAAGATCGACCGGCCTGCACCAGCGCAGAATCAAGATTCAACGCAAAGGTTCTCTTGAAACCTTACCGAATCCGCACGAATTATAGGCGTGTCGGCCCCGGGGGGCAATTGGAACAGTTTCTGAATACACCTGAACTCTGTAAGTTCCTCGAATCTGGCTTCTTCTTGAGAAAAAACAGTCGGTGCGTGCTTCCGGTTTAAACCAATTTCGGAATCGCTATCGTTGCCTGTTTCGACACAGATCATCGGTCGCGCTTGATGCGTTCAGATGCATGCCATTCACTGTGAAAGTCAGAAGGGTTTTTCGGTAGGAAACGTCTCAGTTTTAAGCGAACCGTCGCGCTGCTTGATCAGCATCTGCACCTTGCCTTCCGCGGCATCGAGTTCCTTGGTGCAAATTGAAGACAGCGCCACTCCATCCTCAAACAGCTTGAGGGATTCTTCCAGGGGCAGATCGCCCTTCTCTAACTGGTCGACAATGGTCTCGAGTTTTTTGAGCGACTCTTCAAACGAAGCCATGACGTTTACTCCGCCATAGTTGCCGTTTTGGGCAACACTGAGGCAATCACTTCAGCAGCGACGGTATAGCGTCCGAACGGGGCGCTGACCTGCACACCCTCCACAAAGGGTCGGACTGCTTCGAGCATCTCTTGCGCGATGAGGATACCCTCGCGACGGGCAGCATCGGGCGAACCTGCCTGAGCCATACGCAGCATGATCTCTTCGGGCATTGAGACGCGCAGATCATTTTTCATGAACTCGGCGTTGCGCAGGCTCGTCAACGGCCAGATTCCCGCAATCACCGGTATACGGAAATCTTTGATGCGCTCGAGAAAATTCTCCAGCAGGCGCAAATCGAAGACCGGCTGCGTAATTGCGTATTCAGCTCCCGCTTCGACCTTGTATTGAAAGCGTCTCAATTCGTGCTCAATGTCCGGCACGCCTGGATTCGCCGCGACGCCAATGGTGAAGTTGGTGCTGGCGCCGATCGAATTCGATCCAATATCAAGGCCGTGATTCAGACGGCGCACGATATTCACGAGGCCGATGGCATCCACATCAAAAACTGCGGTCGCATCGGGATAGTTGCCCAGCTTGGGTGGATCGCCGGTAAGACAAAGGATGTTGTGCAGTCCGATCGACGATGCTCCCAGCAGGTCCGACTGGATGCTGAGAATATTGCGATCGCGACAGGTGTAATGCAGCACCGTCTCGATGCCCGTGTGTTGCTGAATTTGGATGCACAGGCTCTGCGCACTCATGCGCGCCGAAGCGCGCGGCGAATCGGGCACATTGATCGCATGTACGCCCAGCTGCGCCAGCAACCGCGCGCCATCAATCTCCTTCACGCAGTCGATGCCGCGAGGCGGAACGATCTCCACCAGTGTGATAAACGTCTTTTCTTCAACCAATGCACCGATCAGAGAGCGCTTTCCCAACGGAGCGGGAGGCGTTTCACTACTGATCGCCACCACCGCGCCACCCTCGGCAACCCGGGCCTGAGCATTGATCGCGCGCATTGCCGATCGCATGGCACGAATGTGATTGGGCGTCGTACCGCAGCAACCACCCACGATTTGCGCTCCTGCGCCAATCGCCTTCCGTGCAAAACTCGCCATGTATTCCGGCGAACAGAGATAAATGTTGCGACCTTCCACCGCGCGCGGCATACCCGCATTCGGCATGGCTGCAATTGGCAGCGAGGTAGCGGCCCGCATGGCTTCAATGGCGGTAAGCACTGTGGCAGGGCCGGTGGAGCAATTCACACCCACTGCGTCCGCACCCCACTCCGTCAACAGCGCCGCAGCTTGCGCGGGCGATGACCCATCCAGGCAATTGCTCTCATCGTCGACCGTGACCATGGCCAGCACCGGCAGGTCAGGTGCAGCTTCATGGGCGGCAAGCAGCGCCTCGCGTGCCTCGTTGAGGGCAGGCATGGTCTCAATCACCAGCAAATCTGCGCCGGCATCTTTGAGAGCTCGAATTTGCTCCGCAAAGGCCGCTCGTGCTTCGTCTAGGCCCGTCTTGCCCAATGGCTCAAGACGAACACCCAAGGGTCCAACCGCGCCAGCGACATAGGCTTCCCCGGCCTGCTTTTCTTTCAGGTGCTCCACGGCCTGCCGGGCGATTTTCACGCCGGCGGCATTGATTTCGGCCACCTTTTCGGTCAAACCGTGACGCGCCAGCCTGAAGCGGTTGGCACCGAACGTGTTGGTCTCAAGAATCTCGGCTCCCGCCTGCAGATACTCCTCGTGCACCGACAGGATGAGGCCCGGGTCGGAGAGATTCAGTTCATCGTAGCAGCGGTTAATGAAGATACCCCGCGCATAAAGCACGGTCCCCATGGCGCCATCGGCAAGCACAGGACGGCTGCCGAAGATGTCGGCAAGATGTGGCATTCTTCCATCATCTTATCGCAATGCCACTCAATGCGGAGCCACTCCTGCTGCCCTGGCTCTCACCCTCCCCAGAAGGTTGGGTTGCTTTGTTATACTTCGGGAGTCAAAAGCATTGCTGGGACCGATGTCTGGCCGGGTTCATTGCGGATCTGCTGGAGTCTCAGGCAACCGCCTTCAGTTGGTGTATCGCGGCCGCATCTGCGCGCCAAATTCGCGGTCACACTCCGCGTTTTCCGTCGAGGTAAGGGATTTTGAAGAAGAGCAGTCTTTGGATGAGCGCCGCCGCGGCCCTGGTAATTGCCGTTGCGCTGGCGGGATGTGGAACTACTACCTATTTTGCAGGTCGCAATCTGCCGCCCAGCGGATTAACCAACCGCGTTCTGGTCGCCATTCAGAATCCGAGTGCCCTGGCCAAGGGAGGTTTAGAGATTCTGGATGCCTACTACGACATTCGTTACGCCTACAACAACATCAATAAGACATTCCCAGTTTCCGGGTACTCCGGCGCCCTCCCTGCCACTATCCAGAACATGCCTGAAGAGCAACTGGGTGCGGTCTATGGTGCGGGCGACGGCAGCTTGACCCTCATCAATTACGGCAAGGAATCGACCAGCGGGACTCAATCCGGGTTGAACGGACTGTCTTCCAGCATCTTCATCACTCGCAATAATTCCTATACATTCGCTGCCAGCCCGGCCAGTCACGTGCTCACGATCCTCGACCGCACCAACGGCGGCGGATATGCGCTCAGTCTTCCCGGTATCTACCGCGTCAGTGTGAATCCCGGCGGTTCCGCTGCCGTGGCATTCGTGCAGAATTCCAATTACGTCTACTATCCGCGCAAGTTGTCCGCATCTCAGACAACTGCCTACTCCGGCGGTCCGTCCAGCTGGCCCAAAGCTGCCGTGGATTGTGAGCCGCTCAATTCTCCCGCGTGGTGCCTTTTCCAAGCCCAAAGCCCCGACAGCATTGACTCCACCGGCAACAACTACGGAGCTCCGCTCACATTCGACCGCCCCATCAAGGCTGTCTTCTCAGCCGACGGTGGTACCGCCTATATCCTCAATTGCGGTCCGGAGTGCGGTGGAACGGCATCGTCCGTATCCCTGCTTCCTGTCAATCCCCTCATCTTCCTGGTAGGACAATCGTCTGGACTGCTACCCACCACCGGCAGCATCCCCAACATCCCCGTTCCCGGTGGCGCCAGCAATGCGCTCGTGGTGAGCTCAACGATGTACGTGGTTGGACAGCAGCCGCAAGCCGACGGCCTCTATTCCGGCAACCTGACGGTTGTGAATCTCACCAACAACACAGCCGGCAGTCCCACATCCATCAGCGATGGAGCACCCGCTGGACCGAGCCGCATCCTCGAAGCCGATGACAACACTCTGTGGATCGGCATGACCAAGTGCACCAACGGCGAACGCTACGCCCGCGGTCTGCCTTATGGGTGCCTGACGATGTACAACACGTCCACCAACACTGTGACGTTAATCGAACCGTATCAGGGAGATCTCACCGGCATCGCGGCCGTGACCGGCCTGCATAAGGTTTACGTGGCACAGGGTGGACAGGTTTACATCTACCACACCGTTGACGGCTCGGCGATCAATAACCAGTACGTGACCGTGACCGGAACCGCTTCGGACGTGGCGTACATCGATGGTCTTAGCGACGGCAATAACACTGTCTATTGACGACAAGACGCGGTGGCCGTCCTTTCGCGTTTTGGTGAGAGGCCGGAGAACCATCGAAGTCGATCAGCCTGTTGGCGGGAAGTACTCACATGGCCGAACTGCCTGCTGATTTCACTGCAGACGTCTTAGCGATCGCGGCTCATCGAGACGATGTTGAGCAGACCTGCGGCGGCACCCTGCTGCGCATGGCATCGCGCGGTCTGCGAACTGCCATCCTCGACCTCACGCCGGGGGAATCCGGAACGCGCGGCACAGCCGCCGATCGCGCCCGCGAAGCGGATGAGGCTGCTACCCTTCTCGGCGTTGGTTGGAGGCAAGCTCTTGATCTGCCTGACGGCGCCATCGCCAATACGCTAGAGAATCGCTTGAAGATTGTGCAGGTGCTGCGGCAACTGCGCCCCCGCGTTGTGATCCTGCCCTACTGGCAGGCCCGACATCCCGATCACTCGATCGTCGCGACACTTGGTTATGAAGCATGCTTTCTCTCCGGCCTTGCCAAAATCGAGTCCACGGCCGCGGCAGTCTCCGTTAACGGTTCGCCTACCGCACCTCTGAAGCCTCATCGCCCCTTCAAAATTATCTACGCCAGTCTCTATGCGGATGTGCGCCCCAGCTTCGTGGTTGACATCACTACGTTCATCGACCAACGGCACGCGGCGCTGATGGCCTATCGCTCGCAGTATGCCAACCAGGCTGCAGGCGGTAGCCTGTTTGTTCCTGAGGAAGAAATTCGCGAGCGGACATACGCCGAAGCGCGCCACTATGGACTTCTCGCTGGTGTTCGCTATGGGGAACCATTTGTGCAAAAGGAAGTCGGCCTCGTCGATGACCTGACGCTCCTTCCCGTGCAATCGATCTAGTGGGTGGGCTCTACCAGTTTCGCTGGCTGTGACCGCTTCCTGATATCGACGACGATCGTTTCCGCTAATCGATCCTGCGCGCACATTCGATTGCGATCCCAGAAGAACTGCACGAATCCCAGTCCTCCTTCAAGCACAGCGGCGCCATAGCCCAACGCCCGCTCGATCGATTGCCATGGGCCCATGCGCGGGCCTGTCAGCGACAAGACTCGCGTTTGCGAAACCCACTTGCCCGGCGTCCGCCCGTTGCCGAAATAATTGCCCAGCCCCCAATACAACAACATCACCACGATGTTTCCTTTTTCGTGAAAATCCCAGGTCAGGTGGATATCGTTTTCATGTAGCAGGTAGTGCCGCCAGGCAAACTCCAGGGGGAACCACACCACCACCGCAAGCAGTATGTCGATGAAATACCCCAGCAGTCTCTGCCAGAACATTGCCAGAGGCAAGCCGGTCAGCTCAGTCGTCCGCATAGTCTCGTGCGCTTGGAAGTAGCGCCTGCCCGGCTTCGGCTGTTCGCTCATTGAAAGCATTCTAGCCTGCACGCAATGCCGGCTCAGCAATATAGTTCTTCGCAGTTTCAGGAACTTAGCAGTGAGGGCGGCTAAGCTGAGCTCAAATGCAAGAGGCGGTCCATCCTCTGCAGGAGTGGACCGCCTCTTTTCGCTTGACCGAGATCAAGCCCTTCCAACCATGTTTCATTCGTCGCGAAAAACTTTCCGCGACCTTGCGACTTACGGCCCCATGGTCCCGGGCTGGCAAGAGTTGTAGCCCAGGGTCGCATTCGTCACCGGGACTGGCGGAGTCGGCGGTGTCGACCAGGGCACACCACTGAAGTCAAAGAAATCCAGCAGGTCTGGCTGTGCAGCGTCGCGCGCCGTGAGGTGAGCGGTGGGTCCGATGAATCGATTTTCAACAAACTTCATGATCGCCGTGTGATCCATCGGAATGTGCGAAACGTAGTGGCGCCGCGCGAACGGCGAGACCACGAAGTTAGGCACGCGGAACCCAATCTGTGCTCCAAAACCACTCACTTGGGCCGCATCCCCCGGATGCGCTCCCGGATCGCTGGCTCTCAAGTCGCAATGCTGAGTCACTACGCCACCAGTAGGTACGCACGGCGGGTAGGTATCAGGACTCACGGCAATCGAAGCGATATCCGGGATTGTCCCAAGGGACTTGGAGGTGAGGTCGTTGGAGTGACCCGGCACCGGCGGCACGTGATCGTAGGGACCGCCCCCTTCGTCATAGCTGAAGAAGAAGACCGAATCCTTCCACGAGGGGCTATTCATCAGCGCGTTGATGATGTTGGCCACCCACGCCTGGCCGAGTAGAACCGGCTGGAACGATCCTGGATGCTCGTCGTTCAACCCGTAACCCGCTTCGATGAAACTGAAAGCCGGAAGCGTTCCACTTGCCACGTCGGTGTAGTACTGACTGATGGGCGCCACGTGATTCGGATCAACGCAGTAGTAATTTGAGGTGTCCCCCACGGTGCTGGATGGCACGGTTGTCCCGGTGCAGGCCAGATGCTTCGGATTGGGATACAGGTATTTGTCGTTGTAGTACAAGTAGCCCAGATCCGTTGCCGGATAACTGCCCGCGCCGCCGATCGCACAATCCTCTGGATCCGAGCACTGTGCATTCGTGAGTGAGTAATACACCTTCCAGGAAACATTCGCCTTATCAAGAGCCCAGAAGATTCCTGGAGCGGTGATGCCTCCCAGGTGATCGTTGTAGCCCGGATCGTAGACCAGGCCCTGTGTCGTGCCTCCCGAGTAAGTAGCGATGCGATTGGGCGTGCTCTTGCTCGCGATCGGCGAGAACCAGCGATCAGAAACCGCGAACTGCGAAGCCATGTAGTAGTAGTAATTCAGAAAGTCCTGATCGTAATACCCCATCGCCCGCTGTCCGTTCGTATCCGTGTAGTCTCCTGAGCATGTACCCGACAACGCGCAACTGGATGCATAGCCTTCGCTGATGTGCACAAAGCCATCCATCTTGATTTTGCGGCTGGTGGTGGCGTTCCACCGGTTCACCGCTCCAAAGCTGGCCAGCCAATCCGAGCTGTCGTCGTCAATACAGGTGCTCTTGAACTTAAAGAGAGGGAAGACGTCTCCTGCATCGTCCTGGTTAGTGATGGTCTTGAGCTTGTCGTCAATGCCGTCAACCATGTAGGTATTGCCATCGTCGCCGACGTCCCAGCCGTTGGCCGCTCGATAGGGGTTCAACATGCCGAAGTAGTTATCGAACGTATGGTTCTCCTGGAGCATGAAGACCACGTGGTTGATGGATTCAATGCCGGGCGGGTTAACTGTCACAGTGGCGGTGGCCGAAGTGTTGCCGCCCGCACCCGTAGCATTGGCCGTATAAGTCGTCGTCGCAGTGGGGCTCACGGACTGCGTGCCCCCTGTCGCGAAGAGCGTATAGCTGCTGCTGTCGGAACCGGTCACCGTGACAGCCGTGGCATTGGTCGCCACTACGGTCAACGTTGATGAATTTCCCGTAACTACAGCGGTAGGATTCGCAGTAATCTTCACGGTCGGCAAAGGAGGTGGCGTCACAGTTATCACGGCAGTTGCCGTGACATTGCCGCCCGCACCCGTTGCTTTGGCTGTGTAGGTCGTTGTCGTTGCAGGACTGACAGTTTGTGTCCCGCCTGTTGCAGATAGGCTATAGATGCTGCCGTCCGAACCGGTCACCGCGACCGTCGTCGCGTTAGTCGCTGCGACTGCGAGCGTCGAAGAACTACCGGCAATAATCGACTTCGGAGTAGCCGTCATCGTCACCGTGGGCGCCGGGGCCGGAGTCACTGTTACAACGGCTGTCGCTGTCACACTGCCGCCTGCGCCTGTAGCCTTGGCGGTATAAGTGGTCGTTGCAGTGGGGTTGACAGATTGCGTGCCGCCGATTGCGGTCAATGTATAGCTGGTGCCGTCCGACCCCGACACCGTGACCGTGGTTGCGTTCAGCGCAGTCACGCTTAACGTCGAAGTGGCGCCGGCAACAATCGAAGTCGGTGCAGCAGAAATTTTCACTGTGGGCACCGGCGGAGGTCCTGCCGGTGTGACGACCACCGTTGCTGTCGCCGTCACCGTGCCGCCTGCTCCGGTCACAGTGGCTGTGTAGATTGCCGTGCTGGCCGGACTCACGCTCTGCGTTCCGCCGCTAGCCGCCAGCTTGTAGCTGCTTCCGTCTGTGCCGGTGACAACCACTGAAGTCGCGTTCGTTGCCGCCACCGTCAAGGTCGATGCACTACCCGCAGTGATCGTGAAAGGATTGGAAGTCAGGGTCACCGTCGGTGCCGGCGGCGGCGTCGCCGCCGTTACAGTGACAACGGCCGTCCCCGACGCGGTTCCGCCCGTACCCGTTGCCTGGGCCGTGTAAGTCGTCGTTGCCTTAGGGCTGACCTGCTGCGTCCCGCCCGTACCCTGCAGAGTGTAACTGGTCCCGTCTGATCCGCTCACCGTCACGGTTGACGCGTTGGTCGCAGCAACTGTCAGCGTTGACGAGGTGCCCGCTACAACTGATGCAGGATTAGCCGTAACCGCGATAGTCGGCACAGCGCTCTTACCGCCGCCACCGGTTGAGGCGGTCGACCCTCCTCCGCAACCGGTGACGACCAGCAGCAGAGGAAAAGCAAATGCAAGCATCAAAGGCGAGGTAATCCAGGAGAAAGAACGCGTGGCACAGGTTTTCATGGCAGTGCTTCGCTCACAATTCATTGGTTATGAATCATTCGGTCGAGACAGGTAGGATCACCAGCATGCTCCGCTCTCTTTTGGAACGGATGCTGCTGCCGGTCGTTCGCATCGCTGCGCCGGATTGATCCTGAGGCTGCCCAGTGGTCCAGGCCGGAGGAGGGGAGTTCCGTTCTGGGTACAACAGCAACTTACCCTGATATTTTCGATGCGTCCATCGATTGCTTCATCAGATTTACTATGATCAACACTACGAAAATCCCGTCGATAGTACCCGAACTCGGTTACCAAGGGGAGTAACTTGATCAAGTCCTTACGACTTAGGCATATAAGTGGCGCTGGCAATTAACCCTAACATCTGTCTTCGCGGCCGAAGATGCCACAAGCAGAGCCTTCATCAAAACGAGTATTCAAACACGCAGTTTTTAACCTATCTTCATTGAGACTTCGCACTTGCGAGTGAGTTCTCGAAACAACGAGGCGGTCCATCCTCCCACAAGAATGAACCGCCTCTTTGCATTCCGGACTTTTTGCCTGCCGGAAACTTTTGAAATGCCTTTCGCACTTGGGTTGCGATGTTAGAAATCGCTGGCTATCGATACTCTCGCTACAACGTGCGCTTAAACAGGGGAGTAGCAATCAGCAATGTGCCGATACCGAATGTGAATAGAAACAGCAAATCGGTTTGAATCGCAACGAATCCACCATCCTTCAACAAAATCGCCTTGAATCCGTGGATGGCGTACGTGAAGGGATCGACAGTGGCGATTGCGCGCAGCCAGGGCGGAAATGCAGCGATGGGATAAATGGCGCCGGAGGGAAAAAACAACAGGGTGTTGAGTACTCCAAACATGGCGCGTGGCACCAGCGGATCATCCACCCGCACCATCATCAGGAACATCATGCCGTTGAACGCGATCGACGTTCCCAGAATGAGCAGGAACAAGTTCAGGAGAGCATCGGGATGAAAGATAACGCCTAGCCCCGCCATCAGCGAACCGATAACGGTCAGCGAGATTCCCGACAGCACCGCCTTGATCGCCCCTGCGATGTTGAGGCCCATCACCAGTTCAAGCTTACTGATCGGCGTCACCAGGTAGCCCTCATGCACTCCGCGCGCCTTGTCGTCGATATAGAGCATGCCTCCGCCGATCATCACGGAGATGTACATCGCCAGCGCGATCGAGCCTGACAGCAGATACTTCATGTACTCGACGTAGGGATACAGCTCAACAAATTCGAGCGCAATGTTCTTCACGATGCGATCCGGAATCGTCGGCTGGTTCAAAGCATCGACCAGCGACTGCATTTCGCTCTCGATGCTGCTGCTCATAAATTGGTCCGAGTTATCCACGACCAGCCCAAGCCGTGGCGCGTCCTGCGCATACACGCGGCGCGAATATTGTGCGGGGATGATGATGGCCGCATCCACCTTGCCCGTGCGCACATCTTCGCGTGCCTGTCGCTCATCGTTGTAATTGATTGTGGTAAACGTCGCGATGTTCACGGCCACCGAGTCGAACGCCTCGCGGACCTTCACAGACTGGGGACCATGGTCGTAATCCACCACGGCCACGCGCGCTCCGCGCACCTTGCCGCCAAAAGCGTTGCCCAGGATAATGAGCTGCACCAGCGGAAGCATCATCGACATGATCATCAGAACGGGCGAGCGGAAGAACTTGCGCATCTCGCGCTCGATAATGGCGAACATTCTGTTCATGGTTGCGCTCCTGGCCGCGGCGGCATCATGAAGACCGCCTTCACCTGCTCGTCGCGAAGCTGGCGGCCGGTATAGTGAACAAACACATCGTCCAGCGTGGTGTTTTGCACACTCAGCGAGGTCAGCGTCTCGCCCAACGCGGTGGTCATCTCAACAAGCTGTGTCGTCGTCAGTGAACCATTGGACGTCAGCACTCGGTAAACCCCGGCCGCCTGCGATTGCACACTTGTCACACCGGGAAGCTTTTCAAGCCGCGACTGCCACGCGTCGTCTTCGCGGTTAAATTGCACCTCAACCACATTCGCGCCGGGAACACTCTGCTTGAGTTCCACTGGCGTTCCTAGAGCGACAAGATTTCCGTGATCCACAATGGCGATGCGGTCGCAAAGTCGATCCGCCTCTTCCATGTAGTGGGTGGTCAGCAGCATGGTTAGGCTGCGCGTCTTCTTCAGGTTGTTGAGCATCTCCCACACGGCGATGCGCGAAACCGGATCAAGGCCCGTCGTCGGCTCGTCGAGAAAGAAGATGCGTGGGTCGTGCACCAGCCCGCGCGCAATTTCGAGCCGACGCCGCATTCCGCCGGAAAGCGTTTTGGTCTGCGCTCCCCGCCACTTGGTCAAATCGACCGCCTCCAGCACTTCTGCAATATTCTTTTCCCGCTCAGCTTTCGGAACCGAGTAAAGCTTGGCATAGATACTGAGGTTCTCTTCGACCGTAAGATCCTGGTCGCTCGTCAACGCTTGAGGAATCACGCCAATCATGCGCCGCACCGCGTTGGGCTCTTTACTTACATCGTGTCCCGCCACTAACGCGCGCCCCGCCGTGACAGGAATGAGCGTTGTCATCATGCGAATCAGCGTGCTCTTCCCTGCTCCGTTGGGACCGAGCAACCCGAAAATCTCCCCTTCGGCTACTTCGAAGCTCACGCCCTTTACAGCTTCAAAGTCGCCGTAACGCTTCACAATCTTTTCCACCGCGATTGCCACGGGCCGCGGGCTCTCTTGCGGATTCGAATTGGCAGCCGCTGCCGTCATTGCTTCACCAGCTTGCTCTTGGGGACATAAACATCCGCAGTCATCCCCGGCACAAAGCGTTCGCCGGGGTTATCGATCAGCAGCTTCAAACGAACAGTCTTGATGTCCCGTTTGCGTCCCCCATTGATGTCGCGCTGCGTTGCGAAGTCCGCTTCCGCCGACTTCGCGATCACCTTGCCCTGGATGCTGGCGCCGCTGGGAAGCGCAACGCGCAAGCTGTCGCCCAACTGCACAGCGTCAGCCTGCGTTTCCGGCAGCGGAGCGTAGACCCAGGTTTGCGACAGATCCATGATGGTCACGATCGGCGTTCCCGCACCGACGACCTCCCCTTGCCGAGCAGCCCACACGTTCACCTTTCCGTCTACCGGTGCCAGCACCTTCGCATAACCCACTTCTACCGCCGCCTGATCAGCTAATGCCTTGGCATTCACAACCTGGCTGCGCGTGGAAGCAACGGTGCGCGCATTCACCGCAGCAAGCAGTTCATGCGCCTTGGCCTGGCGTAAGGAAGCCTCCGCAGCTGACACGTTTTCCTTCGCAGTCTCAACCGCCGCCTGGTATGCCTGCAGACTCGTTGCCGCCTCTTCGCTGGCCTGCTGGCTCATGATGCCCTGCTTGGCTAGCGCCACTGTCCGCTGCGTGTCTGCCTGCTGATGATCGACTTGCGCCTGCGCTTGTGCCAGCGTGGCTTTTGCCGCACGCAGTTGCGCTTCGGCATTGATGGTCTGGCTCGACGTCTCGCCCTTCGTTTCGCGTTCCGTCTCCACTGTCTCGCCCAACTTCTGTTGCTGGCTCAAAACCGTGGCCTCAGCCGCTTGACGGGCTGCGGCCAGGTCGTCACTCTCAATCACCGCAATCAGCTGTCCGGCTTTTACATCCTGTCCCTCTTCCACCGTCAGGGTCTGGATACGCCCCGGAATTTTGGAGCTGACCTCCACTTCATTGGCATCGACTGTGCCGATCAGGTGCAAATCGGCCGACGGTCGTGCCGTCAGCAGATACCAGATGAGCGATCCAAGTGTGAGTATCCCCAGGATCATGAAAACCCTATTGCGCGCGTTCATCTTTCCTCCCAAACTTCATCCGATCGCCCGAAACCGCGGGCATCGGGGTGTCCGATAAAACACGGGCGGCCACTTCTGCCCCGTGTTGTCGATCTTGAAAGAGTGCCTGTCCCAAGAACTCCACCAGCGCTGTACGTCGGCCAGCAAGCGCCTGGGGAGTAAATAATTCCTCCTCCACCAGCAAACGCCAAACGGGTGCGCTCAGAAAATAAAAGACATTGGCGCCCAGAGACGCGAGCATGATTTGCTTCCAATCCACGTCCACCAGTTCCCCCGACGACACGCCCTCGCGAACCAGCGATTGATACATCGCATGCAGGGGTCCAAATGCCCGTTTCACAAGGATTGGCAACGCGCCTGACTCGCCCTTGTGGACGCGCATCATCTCCTGTTGCATCAGGCTTTGAAATTCCTGCTGCGCCATGATCCGGTCGAAATGAGTCAGCGCCGTCCGCACGATGCGCTCGCCGGGACTAGCCTGGCTCAAGAACACGGCCATGTTGGAATCACGCACCTTATCCGCGATCATCTCCAACGCCGCCAGGTACAGCTTCTCTTTGCTCTCGAAGTAGTAGTAAAGAAGAGCCTTATTTACTCCCGCTGCGGCTGCGATGCGCTCCGTGCGCGCTCCTGCTAAGCCGTTGGCACTGAATTCGCTGAGGGCCGCATCGAGGATGCGATCCTTTGTTTCTGCAGAACGATCGCTGGAACCAAAATTGGATTGAGTCGGCATAATTAACTAACTGGTTAGTTGAAATCTAGGCCTTAGGATGTCGGATGACAATGCCTCGGGGACTCTAAAACGCATAGTTTTTGAAATTTGAGCTAGAAGGAGGCGGAAGGAATCATGCGAAGAAGTTGATTTGTACCGCCGGTTCTGATTCTGAAATGCCTGAATCGTCTTCGCTTATGCTCTCTTGGATGATGGACTCTTCTTCCCCGCCAACCTGCTCTTCAGCCTGCTCGTCTTCAAGGCCTCGAGCCGCCTCTTGCTGGTTGGACGCTCCGTTCTCGTCCTTAGCCTGGCTAGTATTTTCAACCCGGATGTTGGCGTTTGAAGCGATCCGCCCGCGGTTCACGAAGCTTACGGGTCGAATTGCGGAAAGGGGACCGATTTCCATGATCCTTCTCCCATTGTTCACCTACCGGACCTATCGGCAAAGAGCTGGGGAACTTTAGTCTTTTCTGATCGGATTCTGCCAGCAATCCTGACCCCACGCGCAGCCTGAATGCCGATCAACGGTAAATTCATCATCGCCCAAGAGCGAATTCTTCGAACGCTGTGGCGCATGTCCTTTATCAACCGCGAATCAAACTTGTGAACAGCGATTCCGGTCTCGCCACCCCTGGGCAGACGTTTTGCTGAGTACCGTTCTTTTGGATTGTACTCACCACCGATTACAACTTTCCCTGATCGCTATCTTTCTGGCTATCTTTCCCGCGCCGTCTGGCAAGCTTTGCCAGCGTCGCAATCTCACGCAAAACCTGCGTCAGCGGGCGTGCCGGCGTACCCCACAAAACTGTACCTGGCTTGAGGCCCTCGTTTGTAACTGTCTTCCCGCTCAGCACGCCAGCCTGCCCGCCGAGAATCACCCCAGGGCCTACGTGCGCGTGGTCCCCGATGCCTACCTGCCCTGCCAGCACCGCGCCTTTGCCGACCGAACTAGAGCCAGAAATCCCTGTGAGAGACACCAAAATCACGTCTTCGCCGATGTCGCAGTTATGCCCGACATGCACCAGGTTATCGATCTTCGTTCCGCGGCGAATGCGCGTTTCTTCGAGCGCTCCGCGATCGATCGTCGAATTCGCACCCACCTCAACGTCATCCTCGATTACGAGCGTCCCCTGCTGTGGAAACTGGGTGTAAGCGCCTGTCGTTTTGTCGCGCACATAGCCGAATCCGTCGGCCCCCAGAACCGCTCCCGCGTGGATGATCACTCTGTTACCCAACCTCGTGCCGGGATAGAGCACCACCCGAGGATAGATGTGGCATCGTTCACCGAGCACCACGCCGCTTCCCACTATGGCGCCAGCCTCGATATGGGTTTCGCCCCCGATTCGGGCTCCGTCTTCAACCACGGCGCATGGTCCTATGGTCACACTCTGGCCAAGTTCAACATGCGCACCCACGGAGGCCGTCGAATGAACTCCCTCCGCTTTGGGCTGAGGCGAAAGCAATTTGGCGGCCTGAGCAAACCACAGCCTCGGCTGAGCTACTTCCACCACGCACTTGTTTCCTGAATACTGTGCCGACTGGCCGGTGGGCAAAACAATTGCGCTCGCATTGCTGGCAATTGCGGCAGCCACAGATGCTGTGTCTTCCGCAAAAACCAGATCGGCCGAACTCGCCCGCTGGCTTGAATGGACGCCACTGATCACTTGATCAGGCTTTCCGTGCGCCAGATTCCCCCCAAGCCTTTCGATCAGCTCGCCAAGCCTCATTGGTTCTCCTTAAGTACCGAGCCCTGCTTTTTAAAATCGACTCGAGAATAATCAAGCTTTCCGACGGTGCCTACTTCACTCCGCACAATCTTCGAAAACGGATTGGGACCAAAACTCAGCTCAGGAATAGAGACCCGGCCCTCCAGGGGGCCGCGTCTTCCAGCGTCGGTGTATCCACAGCCACTGCTCAGGATAGCGGCGAATCCACGCCTCCAACACATCATTGCACTGCTGAGTAGCGGCCAGAATGTCGTTGTCTGCGTTGCTTGTTCGCGTAAAAACGAGCTCGGGCCCGAAATGCAACACGTAGCGGCGTTCATTCCGTTCCCAAACCAGAAAACCCGGCAGCACGGCCGCATCCGTCTTAAGCGCCACACGGGCAAGCCCCGAAGCAGTGCACGCCTCGACACCGAAGAACTGCACAAACACACCTTGCGGCGGAGTCATGTTGGTGTCCATCAGAATCCCCACCGTCTCACCCGCATGCATGGCTGTCAGCAGACCGCGCGCAAAGTCGTCTTTGTGCAATACCTGGTTGCCGTGCAGGCAACGGATTCCGTTGACATACTCATCAAGCAGGCGGTTGTCGAGACGCCGAATCACCATGCCCATGGGATACCCCATCAGCGAGTGATAAAAGCTGGAAAGCTCCCAGGCTCCCAGATGGCCGGTCAACACCAGCACACCCTTCCCCCGGGCCCGCGCAGCGAGATAGTGCTCAAGACCTTCGGTGCGAATCCAATCGCGGGTATTCGCCGCCCTGTAGCGGGGCATGCGGCAAAACTCCACGAGTTGAAAACCGAGATTGCGAAAGACGCCACGCAAAATTCGGGTGCGTCCGGCTTTGGGCAGTTCCGGCAGTGCCAGTTCCAGGTTGCGCTCGCCTACATGCCGCAGTCGACCCAACACCACATAAAACGTGAGCGTCAGCACCCGCACCACAAGGCGCGCCAAGCCGCGCGGCAAACGCCCCAGCGCGCGCGCCACGGCGACTACCACCCAGTACTCGATCCTCTGCTGCATCTTCGCGGACAAAGGACAAGTGTAATTGGTTTGAGAACAGGAGCAGGAAGGATCCCGCGGCCCGATCCTCTCCGCAGCTCAGATGCAAAGAGGATGGGCCTCTATACTTGGACTTTTTCGGTGAAAAGGGATTCTAGTCGTGATGCTTGGCTTCAACAAAGTACTGCGCTACCGCCTTGACAAACGGAACCGCACCCTCAGGTACCTCGACATTGCCTTTGAGAACCGACTCAAAGCTGTGCGGATGTCCAAAATACAATTCGGTATCTTCCTTGTTCTGGCTCACGCTGGTGCCGTCCAGATCGATGCCTGCGAACAATCCCTTGCTGCGCGAATAGGTCAGAAGCTCGGCATTCATCTTCCAGTCGGTCGCGGCCTGGCTGTTGCGGCCCACCGGTCCGGCTGAAGCAGCCGCGTCTCCGCCAATCTTGAACTTGTTCTTCAGCAGGTCCTGAAAACCGTGATCGTTGACCGCAACCAACACGAGGTCGGTCGATTGGCCGCCGATCTGCAATCCCCACGATCCACCTGCCATGCGGATGAACACCGGTGCGCTCCAGCCATGGCCGGTGCGGCAGGTCACCACACCCTGGCCATATTGCGCCCCAAACACAAACGCACCCTTGATCAGCCCAGGTACCACCCCTACGCAGGTGGCCTGTTCCAGGATGTTCAGGGGAATGCTCCGATCCTGGGCGCCCATGATCTGATCCAAGGTTGTTTTAGCAGCATCGATGCGCTCCTGCAGGTCTTCGCGCGAGGAAGCCGCGAAGGCAGAGCCCGTGAGCAAGAAGCCTATGCAGACAGAGGTAATCAGCTTTTTCATTTTCGATCCTTTCGAACTTCGCGCCATACTCCGCGCGGGGGGTTGGGTCACAAGAAGAGGTTGGGAAGTATTCTTGCAGTCGGCGGACGGAGGATTGAGCTTGAGCCGAGCGCATCGTCCGAGGTCTGCCTTAGTTCAGCCTAACGCATTCATATCCAGAGGCGCGTAATCCCGCATCATGGGTTAAAACAGCACGGATCAAGACCCACAAAGGAAGCACTTCGCCTCTATCCACACTGATTCCCTTTCCGGCTGCATCAAGTGTTTAGACGCCCCGGACTCGGCGTTCATTGCCCGGTTTCGGCGAGCATGTGCAATCCCAGTAACCCCTGGCCTATGCTCGATGCGCTCTCGTGTCATTGAATATGCGTGGCAGGAGGCCATATTCAGGAACGGCCACCCCGCAAGGACTTCGTCATTCTAGTGGCTTGGATTGGCTTGCGTCGCAGCGTCAATAACGGTAAGGAAGCAATGCGCGGGATCAACCTTAAGGAAGGGCTGATCCTGCAAATAGAACCATGGAGGGGAGGGGCTGGAATGTGCGTGAACCGTTCGGTAGAAGGGGATGGGATTAATCCAGTTGCCGATCAGCTGCCGAAGACAGAATCTCTTCTGCCGTTCATTCGTTAATTGTGGGGGAGGGGCCCAAGTGGGGGAGGTTCAAATCTGGGATTGTAAAAAAAGAGGAGTTCCCTGGCGTCACGCCAAACATGCTGCCAGGGAACTCCTTTCCCCAGATCTGCGTTGTTTCTAAAAACATTCTGCCGGAACATTGGCCTAGTTACAACAGTACATAAGTGTAGTGGACCACAGGTAACCCATTTTGGGACTCTCCGAAGTTACTATTCGTCCTGAACAGGAGTGTGAATGGCGGTATCAGGCGATGGCCGCGTGACCAGACCCGCATCTAAAGCCTTTATCGAGAGCTCGATACGGTTCTCCGCACCAGTCTTGCGCATCAGCCGCCCCACGTGGGCTTTCACCGTCCGCTCCTCAATTCCGAGCTGGCGAGCGATTTCCCGATTCGACTGTGCCAGCAGAATCAGCTCGAGTACTTCGCGCTCGCGGGGGGTTACCTGCGCGGGGGCATGCGGGCTTTGCGGTTGCGCGAGCAAGCGATCAATCAAACTCGAGAGCAACCGCCGCGGTGCCCAAATCGATCCGCTGACCACAACCTCGATGGCCAGCCTCACCGATTGCGGAGAAGCCGAAGACCCGAGGTAGGCTCGAGCGCCAGCAATGATCGCATCCTCGATCAGTTGATCGTTGTCTTCCGGCCCTATCACAATCAGGCGGAGCTTCGGGCGGTGACGCCGCACTGAATTCAAAATTGAAAGCTTACCTGCCGACGAATTCAAATCCACGATGAGGTAATCGACATCGGGATTGGCGATCAGTTCGTCCATCTTGCCGATAATCGGCACCAGCGGAGCATGGCCCACCGCCGGTTTCTCTTCAAAAATGCTAGTGAGCCCTTCAAGACGAATCGGCTCACCGGCTACGAGGCCAATACGGATAGGCCCCGGATGGCGGGGGGACAACAAAACACGACCTCCTCAGGACCTTCGATGGTTCGAGAAACTGCAATCCCTCATCGTCCCTGTACCGCGGCGACGAAGGCACATTCGATTTCGATTCAACGGTGGGCCCGATATTTCAGAGTTTGGGGAGAACGATTCCCTGCTGATTCTGGTATTTGCCTTTGCGATCGGCATAGCTGATCTCGCAAGGCTCATTTCCGTGGAAGAACAGAATCTGACATAGCCCTTCATTAGCGTAGATCTTGGCCGGTAATGGTGTGGTGTTTGAAATCTCGAGGGTTACAAATCCCTCCCACTCCGGCTCGAAGGGCGTCACGTTCACGATGATGCCACAGCGGGCATAAGTTGACTTGCCGACGCAGATTGTCAGCACATCGCGGGGAATCCGAAAGTATTCAATGGATCGGGCTAAAGCAAACGAATTAGGCGGAACGATCACCGAGGAAGCCTGCACGGAGACAAACGACCGCTCATCAAACGCCTTGGGATCGATGATTGCACTGTTCACATTGGTGAAGATCTTAAACTCGTCAGAGACGCGGAGGTCGTACCCATAAGAGGACAGGCCATAGGAGATGACGCCTTCGCGCACCTGCTTTTCGCTGAAGGGTTCAATCATCCGATGGTTCAGCGCCTGCTCCCGTATCCAACGGTCACTCTGAATGGACATGCCTCTCCTGTACGGACGCCTGGATTCGTCCGGTTTAAAAATCAGCTCGCTTCAATTGCTCGCTGCGATTCTTCATCTTACGAGAGCGTTCCGGTTCATGACAATGCACTCGACCAGCCATTGAGGAAAACCGCGCATCAACCTCCTGACCCAGCGTCCCGCCCGTTCTGCTCTTCAGAATTAAAAACCTGGGCAACGAGATTTCCGCTGTTCCACAAAACGCGTAAAACCTGTAGCATCACTTGCGTAAGGCAAAATAGAGACAAAAATCGTGGCAGCGAGGTTACTCCTTTGATCAAGCAGGATATCGTCCATCATGTGATTGAGCGCACAGGCCTGCCTCGAACCAAGGCGGAAGCTGCAGTAGACACCGTGTTCGAAGGCTTGAAACAGGCTCTGACCGCTGGAGAACGCATCGAGCTCCGCGGTTTCGGCGTGTTCAGCGTTCGCGCCCGCAAGACTGGTATCGGCCGCAATCCCCGCACCGGAACCGAAGTCAGCATCACACCCGGCAAAGCCGTTCGCTTCAAGCCGGGCAAAGAACTGCACGCCCTCGAGTCCAACGGCACCGCGGCTAAGTGAGTTTTTCTCCAGCCCTCAAGCGTCGCATCGCTGCAAAGCTGGGACCGGAGCAAGCGACCGTGAGTGCAACCGGGTGCATCGGTGTGTTTTTTGCGCTGCCTCAAGAGACGTTCTCCGATTTTCGCCCGTCGTTCCGCTTTACAATCGACGCATGAGGGTAACGGTTGGAGTTTCCGGAGGCATCGCCGCCTACAAGGCGGCGGAGTTGGTGCGTGCTCTGCAGCGTCAGGCCCTTGAAGTCCATGTGGTTATGACTGAAGCCGCCTGCAAGTTCGTGCAGCCGCTCACTTTTGCTGCGCTCTCCGGGCACAAGGTCATCACCAGCCTGTGGGATGACGCCGGAACCGCCGACGGTGCTTACGACTCCTCCATCGAGCACATCGGCGAAGCGCAATGGGCTGAAGCCCTTGTCGTAGCCCCGGCGACCGCCAATATTCTGGCCAAATTCGCGCACGGCATTTCGGACGACTTCCTCACCACCATGTACCTTGCGACCAATGCCCCCGTGCTCGTGGCTCCGGCCATGAATGTGAACATGTGGGACCATCCTGCCACCCAGGCCAACCTTGAAATTTTGCGCCAGCGCGGTGTGCGCGTCATCGAACCCGGGACCGGTGAATTAGCCTGCGGCATGGTCGGTGCGGGGCGCATGGCCGAGCCCGATGCCATCGCGGATGCAGTGCTCGGCGCTCTTGGCCGTCGCCACGACCTCGCTGGCGAAGTCGTTCTGGTCACCGCTGGCGGAACTCGCGAAGCCCTCGATCCTGTCCGCTTCCTGGGCAATCGCTCCAGCGGCAAGATGGGATACGCGCTGGCCGAAGCCGCGCATGCCCGTGGCGCTAAAGTAGTTTTAATCAGCGGGCCGTCCGCCCTCTATCCACCTGCCCATTGTGAGGTGATCAAGGTGACGACCGCCGAGGAAATGCGCCAGTCTGTTTTGGCGCGTATGAACGAAGCAACCCTGATCGTTAAGGCCGCGGCCGTGGCTGATTACCGTCCATTGACCGTCTCGGAGCAGAAGCTCAAGCGAACCGGACCGCTGACGTTAGAACTGGCCCCCACCGAAGACATTCTTGCTGAAGTAGTGCGCCGCCGCCGTCCCGGGCAATTGATTGTTGGCTTCGCTGCCGAGACTGAAAACCGCATGGAAAATGGCCGCGCCAAGTTGCTGCGCAAGGGAGCCGACGCGATTGTTGTTAACGACGTCGCCGGCGAAGGCGTAGGCATCGACTCTGATCTCAACGCGGCCACTTTTCTCACGGCGAGCACTGCCATCGAACTGCCCGAAATGCCCAAGCGCAAGCTTGCAGACCGCATCCTCGATGAAATCGTTACCCTGCGTCGTCCACGTTCGATGGTATTAGAGCTCGAAGGCCTCTCAACCCAGGACGAAGTGCTCAGTAAGTCTGCTCCTTCCGCCTCGCGCCGCCAGTTGATCGTGGAGTAGACACCTCGTGCCAGCGCTAGACCCTGCAACTAAGCAAGCACTCGCGGCCCGCTTTCGCTTCTATCGCGAACTTGGTCTGACGGACTTCTATCGCCGTCCCGTCGATCAGGCTGCTTTGGATGCGCTCCTGGACTCCGCCGCCATGGGGAGTGCCGCTGATCTACCATCACAAACGCAGGGCAGACCCTCGATCGCTGGGAACGACGGGCCTGCCACGAGCACTGGCCTTCCGATGGAGCCCGCACTCGAGTCAATGGCACCGCCCCGTTCTTCAGCCTCTCCTCAGCCGTTTGCAGAGCGATTGGTGCAGCACCAGCATGGGCCGAACGATCCAGGTCCGGCTGCCGAGACCTCACGTTCCAATTCAACAGAAATCCTCCCGGAGACAGATCCCATTCCGACCCGTAAGAGCATTACCGCCCCGCCTTCGATTGCCGACTTGATCGCCCCGGCGGATCGTGCCGCCGCACTCCGTGTTATTCGAGAGGACATCGGGGATTGCACGCGCTGTGCGCTTCATACAGGCCGTCACAAGTTGGTGTTCGGTGATGGCTCGCCTAACGCACGCCTGATGTTCGTGGGCGAAGGTCCCGGCGCAGACGAAGACGCACAGGGAATCCCCTTTGTAGGGCGCGCTGGCCAGTTACTCAACAACATGATTGGCGCCATGGGGCTCAAGCGCGAAGAAGTGTACATCGCGAACGTGGTCAAGTGCCGCCCCCCGAGCAATCGCACACCTGAACCGGATGAAGCCAATACTTGTTCGCCGTTCCTTTTCCGCCAGATCGATGTGGTGCGCCCCGAAGTGCTCGTAGCTCTAGGAGCTACGGCAGCAACTTACCTGCTAGGCCAGCGTCAGCCACTGGCAGGATTGCGCGGACGTGTGCACACATTTCGCGGAACCAAGCTCATCGTGACCTACCATCCCGCTTTCCTGCTCCGCGATCCGCGCCAGAAGAAAGAGGCCTGGGCCGACTTACAAATCGCGATGCGCGAACTGGGATTGAAGGCGCCCACGCGCAGCTAGGCTGTTTCGGAACCGTGGGTGATTCAGGCGCGGCACTCAGAATCAAAAAAGACTAAGAGACTTCGCTAACTCGTGATAGCTTCTCGGTTAAGGATTTGCATTGGTTTCCCCGCCTCAGTGCAAACCCATCGCAGTCCCACACTCACAATCAGGAGAGTCCCATCGCAACAGAGGCGTTTCCCTCGCCAAAGTCCATCGCTGGCCGACCCCTGTACCGGCCCGTCAATCGGAAGCTTAAACGCGTGTTTTTCGGTGGTATGGCGATTCTTCTCTGCGTGGTAGTGATCATCGGCTTCTCGCCGACTTATTTCGCAGCAGGCATGATGCGGGCTCCCTTGCCCAGTCCAATCCTTCACGTTCATGGTGCGGCTTTCACGCTGTGGATGATTCTCTTTCTGGTTCAGTCTGCACTGATCTCTGTGCGTCGCGTGGCATGGCACAAATCACTCGGCATTTTCGCGTTCTGCCTCCCACCGATCATGATCGTTCTGGGGTATATCGCCGCCATCGATGCTCTGCATCGCGGGGTGAAGATCGGTCCGCTGGACCCTGCGGTATCGTTGTCCATTCCCCTGCTTGGCATCACATGGTTCACAGTCTTGATCTTCGAGGCGTGGCGGACTCGGCGCACTCCGGCGAGCCATAAGCGCTTGATCGTTTTCGCTACCATCGCCCTCTCCGATGCCGCCCTCGGCCGTTTTCCATGGGACAAGATGGGAATGTCGCCCGCCGCCGGTGCCGTGACCGGACTGGGAATCCTGATTCTGCTGATGATCGCCTACGACCTGGTGGCGCTGCATCGCCTGCACCGCTCCACCATGTGGGCTGCTCCTCTGACCTTTGCGGTTGGAGCCTTCGCGGTGCCCATCGGGATGACCTCTGGATGGCATGCCTTCGCGGCGTTCCTGGCGCGTACCTTTTACTGAAGGGCTTAGTACTACAGTTGTATTTCACTCAATTCCTGGAAAACGGACGAAGGCCCGGGC
>OBLU010001116.1_pt1 | contig 25029 bp, 17 predicted proteins | sample 1518681 | NCBI WGS metagenome assembly OBLU01 (sample SAMEA3539304, study PRJEB22396) | soil metagenome | biome: tundra; feature: field; material: soil | place: USA | collected 2010-05 | depth 0.15 m
AAATCTTTTATCTTGGGTCAAAAATAATTTGAGGGAAACAGAAGGCAAATAACGCCTTTACTGTTGAAGCGCTGAAATAATTCCGAATTGTCTGTGATCCGTTATTGAAAAGTAATCAGCCTGTGAATTCTGAAATTGAAATTAAATGAACACTTGTATGAAAATGAAACTTGCCATCACAACACGCCTGTTGGTTTTAATGACCATCGCATTCGCACCCGCGTTTGCCCAGGCCACGACCATTCTGATGAACGCCGGTGACACTAGCGGCCAATCGTCGTTCAATAGTGGTCTCCACTGGGCTAACGGCCTTGCGCCGGCGGCGGGAACCAACTATGACACTACGCCCGCTAATCTTTTGAGAACTCCTTCCGGCGGATCCACTCCCATAACCTTTGCCGGCGATTCTTTGCAATTAAGCGGGCCGGGCACGACGGCTGCCGGTGGCGGTCGTTTAAATTGGACTGGAACTACGGGTGGAGACACAACGATTAATAATCTGATAGTTACAAATTTGGGGATGCTTCAAAATGGCGGCACATCGGGGAAAACCTGGGTTTTGGCGGGCGCGCTGACCATTCAGGCCGATGCCGTCAACAGCTTCGGCACCAATGGCTGTATCTTTCTGACTGGCAACGGCCCCATTCTCGTCAAGGCGAGCATCAGTGGTTCGGGAGCGATTTGCCGGGGCACACCCAGTGCCGGCGCCAATGGCAACAACGTAATTCTGGCCGGAGACTTGAGTGGTTTCACCGGCAATATCATTACGACGGATCATCATGTCACCTGTCCCGTCACCGTCAGCAATGTCACGGACCAGACTATTTCCGGCGTCATCAGCATCCTGGACAGTTTCACCAAGCGGGGGTCGGCGAAGCTGACCCTGACCGGCACCAATACTTACGCTGGCGTGACCACCAACAGCGGTGGCACGCTCGTCCTTGCGGGCAATGAAATTGGCGTAACGAATGCCACCGTGGTCAGCAGCGGGGCGACGCTCCAGCTTCAAGCCAACTCAACAAACATCGTCAGCGGCACCAGCTATGCGCTGGGAACTCTTGCAACGGCCGGGAACCAGTTCAATGTCGGTTCCACCATCCAGTTCCGCTCCGACAGCAGCGTGACCTTCAACGGCGGCGAAAATCTGGGCGGCGTCGGCAACGGCATCAACTCCTGGGACGTGAATCAAGTCACCGGAGCGGGCGCCAATAACACCATCACCTTTGCGCCGGACGGTTTTAGTGTCTTCAATTCCACCTTCAACATCACCGGCGGCAACGGCTATGTCTTGTCCGTTGGCCCGATGAACCTCATCAGCACCAGCGGCACGCTGACGCTCAACGCCTCCAACGCCAACCTGATCGTGAATGGCATCACCAGCGCCGGAGCCAGCGGCCTGACGACCGTGCTCGGCACCAGCAACACGACCATCAGCGCGGCGATCACGGCGACGACTTCGTTGACCAAGCAAGGCACCGGCATCCTGACGCTCAACGGCGCGAACAGCTACTCCGGCAGCACGCTCATCCAGACCGGCACGGTGTTTTTGGCCAGCGGCACGACGCTCGCCAGCACGAATCTTAATGTCAGCGCCGGAGCGACACTGGATGCGGGCGCGCTGGGCGGCCCGCTGGCGCTGAACGCCAGCCAATATCTCGACGGCAGTGGCAAAGTCAACGGATCCGTGGACACGGCCTCCGGTGGCCTGATTTATTCCGGCGGTAATTTTGTGGCCGGCACGCTGACCGTCACCACCAACCTGACCTTGTCGTCCGGCGGCACCTTGAGCTTTGACCTCGCCCACAACACGGCCATTGGCGGCGGCACGAATGATTTGATTGTGGTCGGCGGCAATCTGAACGTCGCCGGTTCCACGACGCTCGCGCTCAATTTCCTCAACGGCTCGCCGGCCACCGGCACTTACACGCTCATCCAATACGGCACGATTTCGGGCGACACCACGCTGGCCTCGATCACGCTGCCCATCAATGCTCGCTATTCGCTGATTTTGAGCAATGACACGGTTCACAAAGCCGTTGAACTCGTCGTGTCCGGCGTGCCCGGCAATCTCGTCTGGCTCGGCAACGGTTCCGACAACGCTTGGGACAATGCCGGCGGTTATCAAAATTGGACCAACACCGGCAGCTTCAGCCGCGACTATTTTTATGACGGCGACAACGCCACCTTTAATGACACCGGTTCAGATTCACCGGCCATCTATCTGACCACCGTCAACTCACCCGGCTCGCTGGTGGTGAACGCCACGCAGACGTATGATTTCACCGGCAGCGGCGGGATTGCCGGCGTGACCAGCTTGAACAAGAGCGGCAGCGGCACGCTGATTTTGGAAACGGCCAACAGTTATTCCGGCCTAACGATCATCAACAGCGGCACGGTTCAAATCGGCAACGTCAATGCGAGCGGCGCGCTCGGCACCGGCGCGGTGACGAACAACGGCACGCTGGCCTTCGACCGCACCGACGGCATCGGCGTGGCCAACGACCTGCATGGCACCGGCAGCCTCATTTACAACGGCACCGGTTCGGTCACGCCAACCTCGGTGAACAATGATTACACCGGCAGCACGGTGGTCAACAACGGCATTCTTTACGCCACCACCAGCGCCGCTTTTGGCCAGTCCAGCGGCACGACGGTCAACAACGGTGGCCAGGTCTATATTACGGCCAACGTGAACATCGGTGCCGAGCCAATGACCTTGGCCGGCGTCGGCGACGGCAACGGCGCGTTGCGCAAAGGCGGCGCGGGTGCGACGACTTACGGCGGCGCGTTGACGCTTTCCAGCAACACCACCATCGTCGTTGACGGCGGGGCGACGCTCACGCTGACCAACGTCGCGGGCATCGCCGGTGCCAGCAACGCCCTTGTGATTGTCGGCGGCGGAACACTGACTCTGGGCGGCCCGGTGAGTTTGGGCACCAACGCCCTGACCGCGAGCGTCGCCACTTTGAATCTGAACCGCACCAATTTTTACAGCGGCGGCACCACCCTCACGGCGGGCATCGTCAATGTGAACACCAACGGCGCGCTGGGCAGCGGCCCCGTCACGGCCACAACGACTGGTCGGTTTGTCATCGGCACGGGCTTGAACATCACCAATTCCTTCACGGCCACGACAGTGAATCCGGGCGCGGCCACGGGTTTCCTGATGACCCCGGACAATACCAACGGCACCGTGACCACCGTCAGCGGACCGATTGGTTTTAACGACATCGCTATCAGCGGTGGACATTTTGCCGGCCCGACTTCTTCCGGTTATTTGAATGTTCCCGGTGTTATCACCATGCCGGCTTCGATACCAATGGTCATCCGGCTGGGCAACCTCCGCTTCTCCGGCGGCAGCGGCAGTTATTACACGGAAATCCAGCCGCGCGCGAACACCACCAGCATTGGCGCAAACAACGGCATCGCCACCAATGCGGTCATGGATCTCGCCGCCAATGGCGCGGCTTACTTCGATCTGAATGGTTTCAGTCAAAGGCTGGCCGGTCTCAAGAACACCATTACTCCGGCCAACGCCGGCATCTCATTCGTCACCAACAGCAGCGCCACGGCGGGAACGCTCACGCTCGACCTCGGCACGGGCAATTCCTTTTCCTTCGGCGGCCACATCGTTGGCAACCAGTCGCTGGTGATGGCCTCCGGCCAGCAGGTCTTGACCGGCACGAATAACTACACCGGCAACACGACGGTGAATGGCGGGACGCTCGAACTGGCTCTGCCCACACTATTCACGAACTCAACCGTCTCGGTGGCCAATGGCGCCACGTTGCAGTTGGATTTCTCCGAGACAAATACCGTGGCGGCATTCGTGTCGAACGGCGTCAGCCAGGTCGCGGGCGTTTACAGCGCCGCCACAAGTTCACCTTACATTACCGGATCGGGTTATTTGCTGGTGCAGTCGAGCGGCCCAACCCTACCAGGGATCATCACCAACAGCCTCAGCGGAAACACGTTGAGCCTCACCTGGCCGGCGGGTCAGGGCTGGCGGCTCATCGGCCAGACCAACAGCCTGACCACCGGCTTGGGCACCAACTGGGGGACCGTGACCGGCGGCAGCGACGGGAGCATTAGCATCACGATAGATCCAAACAAGCCCACGGTGTTTTACCGCTTGGTCTATCCGTGATAAAAACGTAAACCGTCACAGCCGGGGTGAGAGCGACAAAGCTTTCACCCCGACTTATAATTTTAACGGATGACCTCCAATTTCAATCCAGCGGGAAATTTTTCCCGGCGTTTGAAACGAGGCTTGCCAACGACCGGCGTGGTGATCTGCCTCGCGTGGCTTGCCATTCGCCCGGCCAACGCCGCGATTCAACTCTACACCACCGATACCGCCACGCTGCATCTCTGGCATCTGGATGAAACTTCCACGCCATGCGCGGATGCCGCGCCCGGCGGCACGAACCTGACTTACATGATCGGGGGCGCGACGCTCGGCAATGCGTCATTCTCAAACAGCGCCGTCAATTACACGAACAGCATCAGCTTCGGCACGCTGGCCACGCCGGGTGCGGTGATTTTTCCGAGCGGTTCGGGCAATGTCGGCAATGCCATTCCCTTCACCTACGCCGGCGCGGATGGCGCGTTCACGTTCGAGGCGCTGGTTCACGTCGAATTCAATCCGACCAACAACTACGTCAGTTCCGGGCGCAGCGCGACGTTTCAAATCATGGATTGCGACGCCGATAATTCCGGCGGCACCCGCGTCTTTCAATTCCGTCTCGATCCGGTGGGCCTAGGTGCGCCCGGACTGAACCGGGACACAAATTTTGTCGGCATCGAATTCGTCAACGGGACAACCAGCATTGCCAGCGCGCCGATCCCGACTAACGGGCCGGACGCGATAGTTTCCAATGCGTGGTATCACGTCGCCGTCACTTACAACGGCGTCGCGAACACGACGAGCAACCTACTTTTTTATTGGACGCTGCTGGACGCAAGCCGCACCAACGCCAACTGCATTTTCGGAACGAACATGGCTTCCGATCTGCCCGGCATAAATAATTCCACAACCATTTTCAGCATTGGCAACAGCGCGCGCAATCCCAGCGGCGGAACGGGCGCGGCGGTGGCGAATTTTCTCGGAAGGATAGACGAAGTGCGCATCAGCAGCGTCGCACGCGCGGCCACGGCCATGTTTTTTGCGAGCACGAATGTTTCAATTCTTTCACAACCATCGCCGACCAATCAAATCGTCGGCGTGGGACAATCATTCAGCATCACCGTTTCCGCTGCCGGCCTTTCGCCATTGTATTATCAATGGCGGAAAAATGGCGCGGCGATTTCTGCGGCGACGAACAGCACTTACACCGATGCTTCGGCGCAGCTTTCTGACGCCGGGAATTACGATGTCATCATCACCAATAATTTCAGCTCCGTAACCAGTGCAATTGCGTTGGTGACGGTGACGAGTTTTTCCATTTCACCGCAAATCACGTTGACGCCGGTTTTCGACGGGACGAACGCCGCCGCGAGCAGCTACGCTTACGCCGGTTCGTCCGGCATCAACTCCGGCAATATGGGATTGGTGACCATGAGCAACCAGCAGTTTCTCGCCTATTACGGCCAGCACCAGACAAGTTCTTCCTATGCCTACAACGGCACCATCTGGATCGCGCGGCGGTCTTTGCCGACGGCCACCAACGGCACAAACGTCTGGCAGATTTTCCGCACGACCTTTGTGCCGGACACCATCACGGACGGACACGACTCTGTGGCGTTCGGGATTGATGGCAGCAATTATATGCACCTCTCGTGGGGAATGCACAACGCCACGCCGCTGCATTATGCGCGCAGTCTCAACCCCGTGACCGGCACAAATACAATTGCCTTCACTGCCGACCTCGGAACATTAACCGGCGTGAGCAGCATCGAAACGGAAGTGACCTACCCGCAATTTTTTAATCTGCCGAACGGCGATCTGCTTTATTTGTATCGCGTGGGCGGTCCCGGCGGTGGTTCCGGCGGCGGCGACACTTATCTCGACCGCTGGTCGCTCGCGTCGCAGAACTGGACGAACGTGAACGGCAACGCTCCCTTTATCAAAGGCTATTGGTCATCCGCTACCAATTACAACGCCTACCCAAACAAGTCGTGCGTGGATGCGGCGGGAAATTTTTACATGGCCTGGTGCTGGCGTGAAACTCCGGCCTACGAATCAAACCATGATTTGAATTATGGCGTGTCCACCAACGGCGGCGTGACTTGGCGGCGTGACAACGGCACGGCCTACCATCTGCCGATTTGTAAAAACGGCGGGACGAGCGACACCAATCAATTTTCCATCCCGATCATTTCCATTCCGCAAAATTACAGCCTCATCAATCAGGCGGGCATGTGCCTCGACGCCTCCAACAATCCGGTCATCGCGACCTGGTGGGCGCCGAGTTCGGGCACGGGCAATTATCGCCGGCAATATATGGTTGTGTTCCCCGACACGAACGGCGTCTGGCAGACGCGGCAGATTTCCAACCGCACCAACGACCCGACCGGCACGATGGAACTGGACGCCACCGTGGGCGACCTCGGCCGGCCCGCCGTCGTCGGCGACAAACAGAACCGCATCATCGTGCTTTACCGCGACAATTTCGGCAGCAACGGCCTGACCGTGGCCTGCTCGCTGCCTTACGCGGTTGACCCCGCGCGCACGAACTGGACGACGTTCGATTTGACGACGGACAATCTTGGCGGTTACGAGTCGGCCATTGACCTCGCGCGCTGGCAGCGCGATAACGTGCTGGACATTGTTTATCACGCCAACGACGGCGAGGGTTACACCGATCCGGGCAACACCGCCTCGCCCATGGGCGTGCTGGAATGGAATGAGGTCGCATACTTCAATTACGTTCCGTCGCTTCAGTTAAATTTGACGAATCAAAATCAGAATGTCGTGCTCTCGTGGAATGCGCAGCCCGGCTGGGGCTATCAAGTCCAGTGGAGCACCAATCTCGCCAACATCAATTGGAGCGTGGCCGCCACGTTAAACGGCAACAGCGGATTTTTACCGCTGCAATACATTCACACAAATGGCGCCGTGGGACCGCAACGATTCTGGCGTTTGCAAACCAAGGAGGGAGGATTTTGAATTTGTCGCGCAAATGTAAAATCGTGTGCCGGCAAAAAATTTATTTTGTTTCGGAACCTGTGTTATAGATCCTTGCTTTTTTTAATGAACCCTTATTACTTTCATCCTATGCCCAAAACGTCACGACGAAAATTTATCACCGGCATGGCTGTGCTTGGCGCTGCATCACTCGTTCGTGGAAGCACCAACTTGATTCCGGCGTCAGCCAGCCAGCCGAGTTCAGATTCCTCGTGGTCTGCGGACGACCGCAAAGCGGCAAGCGACCAACTTCTCAATTATTTTCGCAAGACTGCGCCGCGACTGTTGCGGCCCGCCGAAGGGACTCTCCCGCATCCGAGCATTGCCTGCAGCCTTCCCGGCAAGCAATATTCCACCAACCTTTGGGACTGGGACACCTATTGGACTACGCGCGGCCTTTTCCGCTTCGCTAAAATTTCAAATGATTCCGATTTTCGCGCGAAAGTGGGTGAGCACGCCATCGGCAGCTTCATCAATTTCTTCGATCACCAGTCCGGCGAAGGTCGCATCCCCATGCTGATTGATGTGCATAATGCCGATCCCCTCGGATGCCTGAAGCCGGACCGGCCCAAATCGCAAAATCAAGCCAAGCCGGTTTTTGGGCAGCTCGCACTTCTGATCGCCGATGAAACCGGCTCGGTGGACTGGCTGGTGCCGCAATTCGACAAGCTCCTGCGTTTTTACGCGTCGTGGGTTTCCGGTAATCAAAGTGCGATTGGCCTTTTGGTATGGGGCAACGATGTCGCCATCGGAAACGATAATGATCCGACGACATTTGGGCGGCCGTTTTTTTCTTCCGCAAATCTGCTGCTGAACTGCCTCTTCTATGAAGATTTGAAAGCGGCGTCGGAACTGGCAGGCCGGCTTAATCGTCCCGATGACCAGCAGCGTCTCGGCACCCAAGCCCAGACGCTGGGCGAACAGATTCAGAAATACTGCTGGAACCCGCGCGATCAATTTTATTACACCGTTGATGTGCAATGCGTGGATCGGCGAAGAGAGTTGATTCCCAGCGTCAAGCCGGGCATGGATATGTCATGGCATTGTTTGCCGCTGCGCGTGCAGGTCTTCACGGGCTTCCTGCCGCTCTGGTGCGGTCTGGCCACACTGGATCAGGCGAAGGCGCTGGTGCAGACGACTTATCTGGCCGATGACCGCTTTCGCGGAAATTGGGGAGTTAGATCGCTTTCGTCAAAGGAGTCCATGTATTGCATGGATTTCAGCGGGAATCCCAGTAATTGGCTGGGCCCCGTCTGGATCATCGTGAACTATTTTGTCTGGAAGGGGCTTAAAAATTCCGGCTTCAATGACGAGGCGGACAAACTGGCCGACAAGACGCTGCGCCTGCTGTCCACTGATTTGGCAAAGAACGGCTCGTTGAACGAATACTACCACCCAGACACAGGAGCTGCGTTGAGCCACAAAGGTTTCATGGATTGGAATCTGCTTGTGATGGAAATGATGTAAATTGTCGTCAAATGCCGGCCAATGACTGCGCCGCAAAAATGAATTATGAAATTGAAACTGATTTAGACTTCAATTTCAATTCTTGTCGTCCGAGCGCTGAAAAAGTAACAAGGCGTCGCATTGTTACTTTCTTCCAAACCCAGAAATGATTGCATGATGCATTATGCAATCACTCCATATTAAAAAGATACTGCTCCTTCTCTCGATTTGTCCTGTTCACACTTCCCGGCCACACCGCCCATACCCACGGCATTGGAAATCGAACCAGCAAATTCCGTTGCAACCACAGACATTCGGCAGGCAAATCAAGAAGCACCGCTTGGAACTGCACTGGCTGCAAACAGATGTTGCGGCAAAGATTGGAATTTCGTCCACGTCGGTTAGCAATTGGGAACGCGGCGTCACTTCCCCATCGCGCAGGATGGCAAAGAGAATTAGTGAATTTCTCGACTATACACCTAAACCAACTCCGAAAATTCAAAGAAACAGTTTCTGCTGTCGAATATGCGGAATTTCTAATGTTTCAACCGAACCTTGTCTCTTTGAGAAGACTTGCAACTCATTCACTGAAAACAGGATGTAATCACAAGTTCATACAACTGACCCCGTCAAAGTGCGTGCGCGATGTTGCCTTTTTGCGACCGCAGTGTAATCGTCGCACGGAAGGATGTTGCACCTGTTTGGACACGGAGTTTTCCAATCGCCAAGGAGCCTACGACCCTGGGCCAGCATCTCAAGAAGAAACGGTTCACGGCTGGGCTGCGGCAGAAGCAAATCGCTGTAAAATTAGGGGTTAGCGCCCGAACCTTGAGCTTATGGGAATGCGACCGGATTGTTCCAGCTTGGGCTTTCCAGCCACGTTTAATCGCCTACTTGGGCTATGACCCGTTCACTGATTTGACGCCGGGAAGGCCCAAAGGCAACGAAACACAGTGCGTTGCCTTTTTATCGCCACAAGCCCCCGTTACCACTGGCGAAAAGATCACGCAACGTCGGCTGAAATTGAAGAAAACACGGCGGCAACTGGCATCGGAATTAGGCATCAGCGTCAAAACGCTTTGGGGCTGGGAAACAGATCGTTGGCAACCGACCGCCAAAGGCCAAGAGCAAATCACGGAGTTTCTTTCGAGTTGAATATCAATCTGTGCGTGCGTTTTTTCCAGAAGTCGGTTAAATAAAAGACAGCATGATTATCGCCACCACCAAAATCTCCAGCGGGAAACATAATTCGGCGCTGGCCACGACTTTTTTCACGGCGGGATGGCGTGGGGTGGTGCGGGGCATCGGGTGATTGTAGCGGAAGACCGACAATATTGGTCGCCGAAGGATGCCAGGGACACGACGAGAGAAGTTGCTGGACTTGTTTGGCCGTAGCACCGAAATCCAACAAAGTTCGCAGCCATGGCTCTACTGCTGCTTAAGTGGGTGGGTTGGTTTCTTAAGCCATACGCCGGGTCCAACGCAATTACAGTGGCGATACTTACCACCCTTGCGGGATGTCTCTGCATGGAGCATCCACCTATCTAACTTTGGAAGTATACCCAGCCTGCATTGGCTAGTTGAGCGGTATGTTACCAGATCCCTCCAATTCGATTCCAATGAAATCCCGGTTCCATTCCCTGATTTGCAATTTTGTCAAGTGTGTGGATTTCCATTTATCCCCCACCTTGCTAAACGGATTCTTCTCAATCGGCGGGTAGAGTCCCTGCAAAGGCCCAGAGAGAGCGGCTAAGAGGGGCGTGGCAATAACATTAGCCAACAAAGATGCTACGTCTAAGAAAATATCGCAGCCAACCGGCCTAAAACCGGCCAATACAGAGGGACTAAATTGAGGGGAAAGCTTGAAGTAGATGCTTGTGTCGCGAAGGGTATCTGCACTCTTTGCTGACATTTTCACGTTATGAAAATTGGCCATTGCGCCTCCCTCCAACCTACAGCCAGTCCATTGCCAGGAGAATGAAAAAGTTGGGGTTGGTGGCTTCCAACCGAAAATCTTCCTTTTATGCTCTATATGGAATTCAGCCGTGAGTTTTTTATATTGAATGGGCAATTCCACCTTGGCATTCCCAGATAAATTCAACATGGGGTTGGAGCCATCACCAAAAGGCTCAACTTTTATGCTCCCCACTGCGACTTCGCCGCCCGTATTATGCAGATCATGAAAGAGACCACCCTGCACATTTTGAATTGTATCTGCCGGGATTGACATATAGGTTGGATGGGACTCAAAATCAGCAATTATAGGGCGCCAATACAATTCAAACTGCCCATTTGCGAGATGCCATTGAAGGTTTGTTTTAACGCAATCAAAGCCAAATCCGTGGATTTCGGCTTTGAGGTCAATCAAAGTCTTATCCTGCACCGGGATTCGTGCACTGCCCACTGCTGAAGCTTCGCCTGAAATCCGACGCTCTCCCAGTATGTCATGCAGATCCGCATTCAATGCCATTGGACTTATACTTGCAGTGGACTGCTGGTCAGCAAAATCAATTTTAGCATCTTGAAAAGCAACGCTGCTGTCCGGGAACGAGAATCCTCCTGATGAAAATGCCAACACGCCCGTTGTCTGCAAAAATGCGCCCGTATATGATTTGAAATGAAATGAACCCTTTGGCCCCCCAAACTGCATGTCCATCAGCAACACATTTGCATTTGAAACAGTTACGAGTGAAACGGCTGGCACGTTTCCACTGATTGCTATCGGGCCAATATTAACATTCTTCAAATGTGCTGACATGGCAGAGCCTCCATTTGTTTCAATTATCGCGACGTCTGAAAGGTGGATGCCCTTGGAAACGGAAAGGGTGAAATTGTTGGTCTGAAGTTGAAGATCAGAAAAAACAGGGAGGGCGATACCGTTGGCAGCAATATCCCCTTTTCCAAAATCAATATCCCCCGCCAAACTGCCATGAAGCGTTGTAGTTATCGAGGACTTCGAGTTGTCCTCTCCTGCCAGGGCAACTCTTAAATGTTCAATATTTTGACCAAATTGTTTGAGCGATAAATGCCAGTCTCCAAGAACTAATTGGAACTGGTCGAGGGTGACGGTTGGATGAGTTTTTCGGTCGGCACCTCCGGCAAGAAGCAGGATAGGCCTGCCAGTCTCCCCTTGAACGCGCAAAGGGATATTAAGTGCAGCCCGGTCACTAAGAATTAAGATTTTTTCAGGTTTGTTTATCCTTAATGATTTCGCGTTCACTTCCAAATTGCCGCTTCCGCTGAAACCGACACGCCCTTCATTGGTGTTGTCATATCTGTTCCAATAAACCAACAACTCGGCTCCTTTCATCAAACTTGGATTAAATCCAAGCGGGACATTTTTGACCCAGTTGACTGAAGAAAATGACATTTGGTTTAACCCGTCAGTAAACAGCGAAAATGGCATATCACCGGGGAGGCTCCACTGGTGATCGGATCGCAACTTCACATCGAAATTTTTAACATTTAGGCGTGGCAATATTTGTTGCACAGTCAGAGGCTTTTCATTTTCAGTGTGCGGAGCCCCGGCGTTCAGAATAATTGCAATGAAAGTTTGAAAAACGTCCAATCGAATATCTAGTGAACTGTCACCCGGCATAATTTCCAATTCAGAAATTGCCACGACGGGAATGTTTTTCTTTTTCACTTTGATTGCTTTACTGAAGGTGAGCTTGCCGACGATGTTTGAGAGGATGATGGTATTGCCCACCAATGACTCTGGAGGCAATACCAGTTTTGCGGTGATAATTGTGCGATTAGGAATGGCAATTTGTTTTATGTCCTTGTTTAGAACCGCATAGTAAGACCACGGGAGCGTTAGCGAAGCGTCAAGGGTCGCCGACTCGACGCCGGGAAGAATAGAGGAAACTACCGGGTTTGACGGGGTAACAGTCTTGGGCACGCTAAAACGCGCGTTCACACATCCGGTCAGCGTGGCAATGATTGCCAAAAAAATCAGTAACGGGCGATTGATCATTTGGGATCCTCTTTAGTTAAGTAAATTTCCAATGAGTTTTCTGTTTCCTTGATGAATAGGTCTGTCGCAATTTCAAGACGGTTTTGCAGTTCACCCGGTTGAACGGCAAATTTCCTACCGGCACTCGTCTGTAAAAAGGCTTTGACGGTTTTAAGTTCATCTAGTGTGAAGGTGTCAGCATAGGCCTTGGAAATCCGTTCCAGCCCTTGGTCAGTTGAATTCTCGATGGATGCGCGAAATTCAGCCCAAGTCTTTGTGGCTGGCAGTGGTTGACTCGAAGCGGCCGCATTCGAGACGACGCTATCCCACATGCTCTTTGCATTGTCCATGAGCTGATTCCTCGTCTCAAGGATCGTTAGAATTTCCTCGGCAATTTTGTCGGATGGAGTTTGTGTCTTTTGAACGATTTGGCTGACCTGGTTTGACGGTGTATTGACCACATTGGTAACCGAATCTGCGCTAAAGGCGGGAAAGTGCGCGAGCACGGTGCCAACGAAATAAAACACAGACAAAAAAACAATTAGAGAATGCCGTTTTACCGGCGGCAGCGCTTTGATCTGTTTGATGGAAACCCGATTTTGACTGTGTGACCGGATGTGTCCATTATTTCCCATACCGTTTTTTTCCTGAAAAAGCGGGTTGCGAATTCCATTTGATGGCATAATTAACTCCTTCCTTTTTATTTTTGTTTGCTAATTTTTACGGCGATGAATTTTCTGATAAATCAACAGGACAAATTTTGCAGGTGTTTTTTTTGTTGGATTTTATTGGAAACAAAAAGCTACGAACCAACAAAATAAACGAAGACACTACCTGTGCAACCTGGGAACACATCAGCCGTTCATCCAATACAAAATGTTCTTTATGATTCATACCAAGCTCAAAGCCTGCCCTGACATTGCCGGGACGAATGATTTTTACGCCTCTCCGGCTGAAAATGCAAGAACTTTTTCAAATGTTTTATATTTGCAACGCTGATGAAACCGCTTGGTCAACAACCGCCTGAAAAACTGGGGGTTGGAGGGTGACGCAAAGCTATAAAAACACGACGAATTGCGGCATCAGTCATCGCCCGCGTCCGTTTTCCTCTGGCCGCCGCCTTTGAACCGCTCAATGTGCTTGTTCTCCTTGTCGATGGTTTTTCTATTAGCGCGACTACACGCGCTTATGTGAATGGTTTCCCGCCGCGCGTAAAAAAACGCCGTCGCCACAACTTGGCTCAAATACGGTATCGCTGCTTTTACGAATAGCCCAATTGCACAGCCAATCGGCGAGTTCGGGAGCGGTGTAATATCCACCTCTCAATTTATTGCTAATCTCAAATTTCGTCATTTTTGTGGCAATTATAGCACAAAGTCTCGGCTGATTTTTAACTTTTGCTGGATTATGTTACAAAATCTCCGCGCAGTCGAGAAAGACGAGAATGAATTTTTCCCTCCACCAGGAACCCGTTGTGTTTGACCAAAATATCATCCCCTGCCACATATTCTTCAGTTTTTGGACATCCAAAACACCACCGCCAATGCGTGACCGGATTAGAAATGGAAATTCAAATCAATGAGCGTCTCGCGTGGATCACCATTGGCGAAAGAATTGGGTGTGAGCGTAAAGACGCTTTGGGGCTGGGAAACGGAGCGTTGGCAGCCAAGCGACTTGTGCCGCAAGCGCTTGGCCGGGCTAGAATCATTGGTTCCGACATCCTGAAATATGGTTGAACATTTCCAACCATTCACCAAGTTTTGTCCACAGATTCTCTTCATTACGCAGTTTGGTGGATGAAACTGGCCGGCGGCAAATAGCCGACGGACATGACCGGCGAACAACCGCTTTTCGTCATAGCATTATACTATGACATCTATGCTCACCGAACGGATGGTCGTCTTGCTTGCACAAGCCGCCGCCGCGGCTTTAATCAGGCTCGTTAAACGATTTCAATTGGGTTCGAATGATTTGGTTTGCTAGATGATCCGGCCCGAAATGCTTCTCGTCAATCGCCAGCGCGCGACGCAGCAACGGCTCTGCTTCCTCGAACCGCTTGGTAGCATTCAACAATTGGGCGAGATTGTTGAGGTAAATCGCTGCTGTGGGGTGCTCCGGCCCGAAACTCTTCTCGTCAATCGCCAGCGCGCGACGTAGCAATGGCTCGGCTTCCTTGATTCGGTTGGCGACCAGCAACAATTGAGCGAGGTTGTTGAGGTCAATGACGACTTCGGGCTGCTCCGACCCGAAATTTTTCTCGTCAATTGTCAAGGCACGCCGTAGCAACGATTCAGCTTCCTCGAGCCGGCTGGTGGCCTGCAACAATTGGGCAAGGTTGTTGAGGTCTGTGGCAACATTGGAATGCACCAGCCCGAAACTCTTCTCGTCAATTGCCAAGGCACGCCGTAGCAACGACTCGGCTTCGTCGAGCCGGTTGGTGGCCTGCAACAACGACGCCAGGTTGTTGAGACGTGTGGCGACTTCAGGATGCTCCGGCCCGAAATTTTTCTCGTCATTCGCCAGCGCGCGCCGTAACAACGGCTCGGCTTCCTTAAGCCGGTTGGTATCTTGCAATAATTGGGCAAGGTTGTTGAGGTCTCTGGCAACGTCGAGGTGCCCTGGCCCGAAATTCTTCTCGCTAATCTCTAACGCGCGTAGCATTAACAACTCGGCTTCCTTAAGCCGGTTGGTGGCCTGCAATAATTGGGCAAGGTTGTTGAGGTCTCTGGCAACGTTGGGGTGCTCCGGCCCGAAATTTTTCTCGTCATTCGCCAGCGCGCGCCGTAGCAACGGCTCGGCTTCGGCATAGAGTGCTTTCACACTAAGCAAGACTCCAAGCTGATTCATCAACTCGCTGGCATCTCGATTTGTCTGTTCCAGAACTTCTTTGAGAATTGTGGAAGCATGCGGCATTATGACATCCCAAATAGGCCATGTGCGGACATCACCGGGGTCCGTTGGCGCGAATTCGTTGACAAACTTCAAGGTGGTTTCAGCCCACCATTGCCGGTCTTTCTTCTTGAGCCGATCAAGCAGCACCGCTTGTAAAAGCCGGTGGCATGAAAATGTAGCGGTTTCCAATTCAATCAAAGAGTGCTCTGCCAGTTCCGCCAATGCATCTCGAATGCGTTCAATGGATGGTTTTTCTTGCTTCCCAGATTTTGTTTTTTTGGCTAATGCCGAAACTGCTTCGGCAACCAAGGAATCACATTCACTAAACATGGGGCGCGGGATGTCGTCGGGCGCGAGGAATGCAGTCACTTGCAGGATGGCGCGTGCGAGGAGGCTCAATTGCTGCTCGCTCACCAGCCACGTTGTGGCCACCGTCCGCTGATAACCGGTGCCGCCCTGGCTGGGAAATTTCAAAAGCTGGACACCTGATTCCTTCAATAGTTTCAAATATTCTGCAAAGCTCACATGGTGTCTGGCAATATATGCCCCAGCCTGTTCCAACGCCAGCGGCAGGCGACCAAGTTCTTTGACAATGGCAAAGGCATCGACTCTTTTGCCGGGATGAAAGCCACCTTTGCGCGCACGTTTCAATAGAAATTCCCTAGCAGCAGCTTCAGGCGACACGGAAACCGCCACGTCCTGGTATCCCACAGGCCAGTCCACGCGACGGGAGGTGACGATGACATGACCTGGCAAATCCGGCGGGACAAGTTTTAAAACGGCGGCTTGCGTTTCCTTCGTGTCCGCATTATCAAGAATGAGCAGCCATCGTTGATGAGAACAAAGCCAGTTCAGCACGGCAAGAACTATAATTTCCTGCTGCGTCGTGGCTGCTTCCGGAAGATTTAAAACAACAGCAAGCGCGGCAATCCTTGCGTGAAGTTCGGCAGACGAAGACGCACCAACCCAGAGGGCAACGTCGTAGTCCGTTTGATATTTCCATGCATATTCAATTGCCAATTGGGTTTTGCCTACGCCACCCAACCCATGCACCGCGTTCGGTTGCGTAACAGCCGCGGCGGTCTTCTTCTGAAGCGCAGCATGAAGTTCGGCAAGCATCTTGTCACGTCCCGTGAAAAACGGGTTGGGAGCGAAAGGCAGATTGTTCAGAAAGCTTTTTGAACCAATCAGTGTGCCGGGAAACGGGGGGCGATGGGCGGAGGGTTTTGCACCGGGAAATGCCGGCTTGGAATCGGGCTTGATGCGTTGACCATCGCCAATGCTTTCAACTGACTCGATCAACTTTTTTTTCGCGGCAGTTTCGTCCAGGCCGACGAGGTCAATATAGACAATTGCTTTGAATAGCCCCGGAGGTTCAAAGTCGGCAACGCGAACGGCAATGAGTTTGCCCTGTTCGGATTTCGGATCATCAACGAAGGCCGCAGCCCACTCCGGTTGTGTGAACGCAGACTTGAAATAGTTGGGCGTCAGAACAGCTATCGTTCGCGTTGCGTCTGTCGTGCCCGACTGCATTTTGAGGACAAAATTTGAGGCGGCTTTGAAGTCCCATGCTTGAATCAAGGATTTGTAACGAGCATCTTCTAAAGTCCAAGCAATCCACTCAGCCCAATTTTTATCTGTGCCAGCGTAGCTGATAAAGAAGTCTTTAATTTCCCGCATAAACCGATGTTGCGGAAACACAACTTCTTTGTCAAGAGGTAGTAAGAAGCTGTGTCAAGAAGCTAGCGGCAAAAGCTGGTGGCTGGTGGTGCTGTCCTTCGATGCCGGTGGACACGCTTTCTTTGCGGACGTTTCATCATGCGCGTCAATTTTTTATCTGCGTTAATTTTTCCTCAAAATCAGCAATTTTGTTATTAAACTAAAACCCATCGGTTAATTTTGTTCATTTTTGCGAGACAAATCAGCAATCCCCCGCAACGCTTCAGAATTCACTGGAGGCAACAACTCTGGGTTTTGTCTGTGGAAAACATGACGTTGTAAGGATACGCCATCAAAGTTCATACAACTGACCCCGTCAAAGTGCGTGCGCGATGTTGCCATTTTGCGACCGCAGTGTAACCGTCGCACGGAAGGATGTTGCACCGGTTTGGACACGGAGTTGGCCAATCGCCAAGGAGCCTACGACCCTCGGCCAGCATCTCAAGAAGAAACGCTTCACGGCAGGGCTGCGGCAGAAGCAAATCGCTGTAAAATTAGGGGTTAGCGCACGAACCTTGAGCCTTTGGGAAACCGACCGAGTGTATCCCGCCTGGGCGTTCCAGCCTCGATTAATCACCTATCTGGGCTTTGACCCGTTCAACGATCAAACGCTCGGAAGACCCAAAGGCAACGAAACATCGTGCGTTGCCATTTTATCGTAAGACACCCCGGTTTCCACTGGTCAAAAGATCAAGCAATACAGACTGAAATTTCGGAAAACACGGAAGAAGTTTGCATCCGAATTGGGTGTCAGCACCAAAACACTTTGGAGCTGGGAAACGAACCACCGCCAGCCAAGCGACTTGTTGCGGAAGCGCATGGCCGGGTTTGAATCATAGGTGCAAGCCATCGCAAAGTGAATTTGAACGTTCCAACCAGCCACTGGATTTTGTGCCATAGCTTACGGGCCGGCTAAATATTTATCCCCACAATTTGCTGTCCAGCGAGCGATTCTGAATTGCCTCGCTGACGTGGTCGGTGATGATTTTTCGGAGTCGGCAAGGTCGGCAATCGCCCGCGCCACTTTCAGCATCCGGTCGTAGGCGCGGGCGATTGCCGAGTTTGCCCGCCGATTAAACAAAGTCAGCCAAGGCTGTGACACACCGCACTCGATCGCCGTGGTCTCCATGAATTCCTCGCTCGCCAAGCCCGCCGGAATTTTACCCGCGTTTTTTTTGAAATTCCCAGCCAACCAAAGGCGCCCTGCCAGTGCCTGCTGCAATTAGGTTGCGCCGCCGCCAACCGGCTCAAATATTTGCCAGTCCGCCGCCGGTGGCCGCTGCTGACAGTTTGGCGGCAGAGAGATTAATCAAAAATTGAAACCGCGCAGGAACCATTTCCTTTGGGTTGGCGGGAGAATGTTTCAAAGTTTACGGCTGTTTCATATTTCAACATCTCGATTGCGCCAACCAAATGCCAATTGGCAAAAAACCGAAGGTTTCGACACTTCGGCGAATCGCCTTTCGCATGTTTTGCGGACTAGCAGTTTCAACATTGGCGGATCTTCTTGCCGACAGAAAAGTGCCTTTAGGCAGACAAGACAATCAATTCACCATTGCCACAAACATAGGGAACTAACTTTCTTTTGCGTGAATGAGATATATTCTTTAACTATGAAAACCGATTCGCCATTTCAAATATACTTTGGAGTTGCCTGCCAGCACTTTCAGTTCGACAATTTTATTGCGCGCCTGGCTGATGATCAAGAGCAAGTCGTGGCAGTAATGATTGAAGAGGGCCAACTAGAACCGGACATCTGCAAAGCGTTGACCCGTTCCGAAGAGCCGAGCAGTGTCGGGAAGGTTAGGTTTCGAGGAACTGTGAATCGAATTCGTTATCATCTTGCTCGCGCTGGCTACTTGCTGCAATAAACGAACAAAGAAATGTATAATAATTGCACAAGGATAACAAAAATATGAACAACCAATTCCGATACATTGTCCTCGCAGGACCACAAGCAGCCGGCAAAAGCACAATGATCAAAGGTTTTTGCATGCAAAGCAGTATAATCAAGCCTCTTCAGGAATCTCGCCAGATTATCGTTCGCAAGTATAAAAGAAGCGGTGCCATATTCATGACAAAGGAAGATGAACTCGAAGTGATACATTACGATATGCGGCGAATGTTTCATATCCTCGACAACCATGAAGATGGCGAAGTTTATATCGACGAAACAAACGTGTTTACACTGGGACACGCCAAAGCACACGCAATTGACTTGCTAGAAGGATATTTCAAACAATACAACGACCTGTTGAGAGCGCTCAATGCTTCAGTTATTTTCATCGATGTGCTTCCAAGCTTGTCTTGGGAACGACGCCACCATCGGTATGCACAGCGATTGGCAGGGCTACCCACAAAGCAGGTCGAATCTACTTTATGTCTTTACCGCGCATACCTCGAACGATTGCATCATGAATTGAACATGGTATACAAACGTCTGAATATACCGAAGGTGCGAATTGATGGCTCCGGGACGATTGCGCAAACGAGCCTCGCTGGAGAAAGGGTGTTAAGTGATATTGGCACCCCGCTGGCCTGTGTTTGAACGCCATTCTTATATTATAGAATGGTTTTCTGAATCAGTTTCATTATCATGCAGGTGCCTTCTCAACCTGGTGAATAGATTATTTAATTGGTAAGCTTAGTGCCGAACCACCGGGATGTTAACAACTACTGACATCGCAATAGAAATGCAATGTCGGGGTGAATGAATATAAAATTGGTGGCAAAAAGTTGCTGATTGCAGCTTTATTTTGGATCTATAAGGGAGAGAACGCCGCGGGCCGTGCGTTCGTCGGTCACGAGGTGCGAAACATAGCGACACCCATTACCCCCAGCCAATGACGCACCTCCGATAGATGCATAGATGACAGGAACTTTATTTTGAACATCTGTTGAACGTGCAACAAGGATAACTGCTTTGTCGTCATTTCTTGCGATCGCTTCAAAAATGGGGAGTTCAATTGCCCCATAAAAAACGATTTCCTGTCCTTCGGCATCCTTTAATTCACCTTGCTGTCCGTCTGCACGTAAAGGAATGAACGCCAAGTCGCCAACAACATGCTGCTCCTTTAATTCGTAAGCAATGTTCGGATTACTTTCCAAAGCCAACTTGAAAAAAATACTTCCTTTTTCTTCAGTTCCGGGGCGCGGAGGCCGCTCGCCTACACCAGTGAGAACAACGTCCAGTCTGGTGCTTTCACGCGCCTTCTCTTTAGCATCGCCCGACATCAGCCGACAAGGTTCTGTATAACTTAAAACTGTCTTTGTAGGCAATTGGGCATCTACTTCAGGCAAGGCACTTTTTTTCACCATCAGCGGCGCATTTAGCCCATAAGCTTCAGCCTTTTCATCGCCGGCCTCTCGGTTAATTTTTTCGGCAAGTTTGTGAGCTAATATCGTCGCGTTACCGCTTAGGTGCTTAGGATCGGCGAAACTGACGTTCAGGGGGAAGATCTTAATAGGGATAAAAGTTTTCGGGTATTCTCCAAAACACTTTTGCCAATTTTGTTCTGTGCTACATGCCCATTCGATTGCTGCTTGCACGAATGTTCCAGATACCAGTCCGATTGATAGCAATCGGTCTTTTTCTGGCAGTTTTTTCTTTAGAGTGCTGATTCGGCCAATTTCATGCACGAAGCGCTCCGCTGCTACTTCGGCAAATCGATCAATCGAAGAGTCCGAAACAACTGTAGCACTTTTGAGCCCAAAGTCATGCTGCAACTGCTCCGAAGCCTGAGGAAGGACGCGGGGTATTACTTTTAGCAGACCATCTTCGTAAAGGGCTTTCAAAAAAGATTCAAACGACTTTCTGCTGAAGCTTTTTTTAGTCTTCGTATTTCTTACTAGGGCCTCTGAGACTTTTTCCATCACCTCATCCTGTGAAAGAGCTTTCTTCCCAATCGGAGGGCAGTAATGGAGCTTCAAAAGAACAGCAAAGGCATCAAGAGCAATTTTCTGCTCCGGCAGCGATAGATCGTCAAGAGCAGTTTTTTCCTTAGAATTTTCGATCCTGGAAGCTCCAGCAGTAACAGGCGGCTCGGCAATGAACTTCTCGGCACTTGGTTTGCTTTTGTTTTGCATAGCAATTTCGTTGTTCTTTCTCACTTAAAGATCAAAAGACCATTTTTCTAAATACGTTTCGTTTAGCCACATCGCTCGCCCAAGTATTGGTAGGAGGTGTCATCAAAAGCATGGCTCTTACCAAGCTTGGGTTTTCAAAGTCTTTGAATTTTTCAATATTAATTAACATTCGCCCTGGATTGTTTCGATCACTTGTGAATATACTATATGATGGCGCAGTGGCCATCAGAACCCCTTCTTTTACCCAAGGACGTTCTTGATAGAGTTCATAAATGTTTAGAGCTGGGTCAGAGGTCTGTTCACGCCCCTCAGATTTTCCAAACCGTAGAAAGGGTAGCCAATGAATCCATTCGCCAAGTTTTTCGCCGTTGGCTAATATGAAGCCGACAGGAGTTGTTAAGGGTTGGATGGTGGATAGATAGAGAATGCGGAGTGGTCCACCAGGCAAGCGATATATGATGTTGGCTTCGGCACTAGCTTTGTCCGGTAACAGGTTACTATCAAAGAGGTTTTCGTCGTAACCTTTCTTTTCTTCGGATCCAAGAAAAGTTGTGAAATGTCGCATATTTTGTAGTGCCGTATGATCACCGCCGAACGTGCGGAAGTAAATACGTCTTCCCATCTGCGTGACAAAGTCCAACGTGACGTTTGACGGATTAAATTCCCCAAATGGGGTCAGCGGAAGCACGAAAACTCCCAATCTTGATGCCACAAATAGTTCATGTGTTATGAAGTTGACTATCGCGGCGCATGTTGGAACTCCGCGTATTATACAAGTTACGGCACTAGATGCACCAGTAATACTCGCGGGTTCGCCGAACCGTGCCTCCCATTCTTGAATCGCATTGTCGCGCTTCAATCGTTCCAAGACTTTTTTCTGCGAATGGTCCTTATCTGGTCCCAAGAACTCTTCTAATTGCTTAGACCGATCTGTTGGATCTGCAACGAATAATGTGGTGGGCATCGCGCGATTTGATTCAACATGTGAACGGAATGCGTTTCCACTTTTCCCAATCTCTTCGGTTATTAGCACTGCGTCCTTGTCGAAATCGATAATGGTTTCAGCAATGCGCGACTCTGTGACGCCATCGAGTCCTAATGTGTCCTTTTTCCCGTAACGAGTTTTCTCTAACGCAACATGAACTGTATTGTCCATCAAATGCACATATGCTTGAAGGACAGCAAAAATTGACGCATTGCAATACACTTGTTCCAGATCCAGTCTCGGATTGGATGGAAACTCTGCGTGGGCTTCAAATGGAACACCCGCAGCAAACAGCATTTTCCCGTGTGACACTCCCAGTTGACTGGCCAAACTTAAAAGCTTGCTACGACTTATAGCTTTCGTTCCTTGGAGAAAACGAGTCAGGTGGCTCGGGGAAATTCCAGCGACAGCACATATTTCTTTGGCATTTTTCCCCGTTACGACAAGCCTGTCCCGAATTACTTGAGCCAACGCTTCAGTTCGAACAATATTCATCGAAGTTTATATCTAAAATGTTTTTAGCTTGGACAATTAAAATTTAAAACTGGACAATTGTGGGCAATCTGCGGGCAATTGTCAAATCATTTTTCAAAATTGTCAAACTGCTCCTGTTTAATGAGGTCTAGGCCGTCAAAATGTGCAGGAATAGGATTGGCGCATGGCCGCGAGATTTGAAATGACGCATTTTTTTATGGCGGGCTCGCAGTTAGTTGCGCCTGGGCCTTCCAGCCCCGCCGAATCATGTATCTGGGCCATGACCCGTTCACCGAAACCACCTCCTGAACGCCAAAAGCAACGAGAGACTGTATGAAAACTCCTGACAGCAAACTCGGTAACGATCAATTTTCCGATTTGCGTAACCTGGATGAAATGAGGGCGGATCCGATGGTCGAAAAATTAATTTCACACAGGATCACGAATGTTAGGCGTTGCTTTTTTAACGCGACGCTCCAGTATCTATTGGGCAGAAAACTCGGCATCTCCGGCTGAAATCCCCCAAAACACGGAACCACTTGGCGGCAAAATGAGGCATCAGCCCGAAGACGCTGTGGGGCTGGGAAACTGGGCTACGGGAGCCGAGCAAATGTTGTCGGAAGCGGGTTGCCGGGTTTGATTTTTGACGCCTGTATTCAAACAAAGGGGGCGAATAAATCAAGAATTCCACATATTGATTGATGCTGTATCTTGCTCCCACCGCCGCAAGGCATCGTGCCCTTTTCAGAAGTTGCTAAACATTTATCCCCACAATTACCGATCCAGTGAGCGATACTGAATTGCCTCGCTGACATGGTCAGCGATGATTTTTTCGGAGCCGGCAAGGTCGGCAATCGTCCGTGCCACTTTCAAAATCCGGTCATAGGCGCGGGCGCTGAAATTCATATCCGTCATCGCGTGTTTAAGCAGTTCACGCGTCGGCTCGCGCCCTTGTCGCAAGTCTTTCCGGACATCCAGCGTGATGATGTTTTCACTCATGGTTTGGCAAGATTGATTTCTGACTTTGAAAGCGTCAGCAACATCGAGAATTGTTTGGTCGCCCTGATCGCGTGCGGCAGATTCGGCGGCATGTAAATCATGTCGCCGGCCTTGGCCGCGTGCGGTTTGCCGCTCAGGGAAAACTCGCACTCGCCGGACAAAATCTGAATGACGGCAGATTGCGTGGAAGTGTGTTCGGTCAGTTCCTGACCTTCAGCGAAGCCGAACAACACGACCCGCGAATTCGCGGTGCGCAACAGCGTCCGGCTCACGATGCCGTTGGCGGCAAACTTGGTTTCTTCTGCCAGCGACAGAATTTTTTCCTGTGCTACATCAATCAAAGGCTTCTCGCTCATGCAACGAATATCGCATGGCAGCGGTCGTTGGGAATTGACGCAAGTCAAACAAGTTGTCGATGGCTGGTGATGTAATTATACCAAATGAAAAACATACTTCTCCTTCTCTCGATTTGTCCTTTTCATACCACCCGGCCACACCGCTCATACCCACGGCATTGGAAATCGAACCAGCAAATTCCGTTGCAACCACAGACATTCGGCAGGCAAATCAAGAAGCACCGCTTGGAACTGCACTGGCTGCAAACAGATGTTGCGGCAAAGATTGGAATTTCGTCCACGTCGGTTAGCAATTGGGAACGCGGCGTCACTTCCCCATCGCGCAGGATGGCAAAGAGAATTAGTGAATTTCTCGACTATACACCTAAACCAACTCCGAAAATTCAAAGAAACAGTTTCTGCTGTCGAATATGCGGAATTTCTAATGTTTCAACCGAACCTTGTCTCTTTGAGAAGACTTGCAACTCATTCACTGAAAACAGGATGTAATCACAAGTTCATACAACTGACCCCGTCAAAGTGCGTGCGCGATGTTGCCTTTTTGCGACCGCAGTGTAATCGTCGCACGGAAGGATGTTGCACCTGTTTGGACACGGAGTTTTCCAATCGCCAAGGAGCCTACGACCCTGGGCCAGCATCTCAAGAAGAAACGGTTCACGGCTGGGCTGCGGCAGAAGCAAATCGCTGTAAAATTAGGGGTTAGCGCCCGAACCTTGAGCTTATGGGAATGCGACCGGATTGTTCCAGCTTGGGCTTTCCAGCCACGTTTAATCGCCTACTTGGGCTATGACCCGTTCACTGATTTGACGCCGGGAAGGCCCAAAGGCAACGAACCCTCAAGCGTTGCTTTTTTTCACAAGATGCCCCAGTTTCCATGGGTCAAAAGATCATACAACACAGACTAAAAATGCGGAAAACTCGGAGGCAACTTGCATCGGAATGGGGTGTCAGCGTCAAAACACTTTGGGGCTGGGAAACGAACCGTTGGCAA
>OBLU010001117.1_pt1 | contig 25017 bp, 22 predicted proteins | sample 1518681 | NCBI WGS metagenome assembly OBLU01 (sample SAMEA3539304, study PRJEB22396) | soil metagenome | biome: tundra; feature: field; material: soil | place: USA | collected 2010-05 | depth 0.15 m
AAGGAAAGACCACATTCGTTCCGTCGGTACAGATCGATGGAAGAACAGTGATCACGGCGGGTAAGTGGCTCAAGATCGCATCCGTCCAGGATGAAGACTTGTTAGAAGGTGAAACGGTTGCCAACCCTTCGTCCTTCGTTCTGCAACTTAAGAAATCGGACTTGAACGCCGACATTTTCACATTTGCCCAGAAGCTGCCAGCTACTATTCCGAAACATAAATACCATGTTGAATGGGATAATTTCGCCGTAATTCCAATAACGGCTTTTTCTGACTGGTGGGAAAAGCGTGTCGACGCGAGCGTACGAAGGGCCGTCCGGAAGGCGGCCAAGTCGGGGGTTGTGGTCAAGTTGGCAGAATTCGACGACGCGTTTGTGCAAGGCATAGTTAACATCAACAACGAAACCCCGATTAGGCAGGGCAAGCCCTTTTGGCACTTCCAGAAGAGCTTCGACGCCGTTAAGCGAGAAAACTCAACCTACGCGGAGAGAAATGCCTTCTTGGGCGCGTACTGTCAGGATGAATTGATTGGTTTCATCAGATTGACCTATTCTGACAGGGTTGGGAACATCGTACAGCTACTCAGCCTGATGAAGCACTATGACAAGAGACCAGCCAATGCCCTGATCGCAAAGGCAGTTGAGATCTGCGAGCAAAAAGGAATCTCCCATCTCTTGTATTACAACTATATCTATAACGACCCCAAGAGCTCGCTTACCGAGTTCAAGCGGAGAAACGGTTTCGAGCAGGTATTGCTGCCCCGATATTACATTCCACTGACACCCAAAGGAAAGATTGCCCTAAGTTTGGAGCTACACCGCGGGCTTGTTCAACGCATTCCTAAACCGCTACTCATGCAACTCCTAAAGATGCGAAGCCTTTGGTACGCACGCAACTCGAAGGCCATCGAGGGCACGCTCTAGAATCAGTTATGCCGGGAATCGTAGGTCTTATTACAAAGATGCCGCGGGAGCAGGCTGTGCCGCAGTTGCTGCGGATGGTCGAGACGCTTCGCCACGAATCTTTCTACACCACAGGGACTTGGATCGATGAGTCATCTGGGGTATACGTTGGGTGGGTTGGGCGAAACGGCTCTTTCTCCGACGGAATGCCCCTGAAGAATGAACGTGGAGACGTTGTCCTCGCGTTTTCCGGAGAGGAGTTTCCCGAGCCGGGGACGGCCCAGCGTCTGAAGGAGAAAGAGCATGAGTTCGACATGGCTGGTCCTTCCTATCTGGTCCACCTCTACGAAGAAGACCCGTCATTTCCGGCGGGCTTGAATGGAAGGTTTCACGGGTTGCTGGCGGATCGGAACCGCGGAACTGCGGTGCTTTTCAATGACCGGTATGAGATGCATCGGATTTACTACCACCAGTCGAAGGACGCGTTCTACTTCGCTGCTGAAGCCAAGGCGATCTTGGCCGTACGTCCCGAACTCAGGAGTATGGATCCCAAGGGGTTCGGAGAGTTCGTCTCCTGTGACGCTGTTTTGGAGAACCGGACACTTTTCGAGGGAATTCACGTTTTGCCGCCAGCTTCGGCGTGGGTTTTTCGAAACGGCTTACTCGAGCGGAAAAGCAGCTATTTCCACCCCAGGGAGTGGGAGGAACAGGGAGAACTCGATCCGGAATCCTACTACCGAGAGCTCCATGAGACTTTTACGCGAAACCTCCCTCGGTACTTCAGCGGCGATGAACGAATTGGGATGTCTCTAACCGGCGGTTTAGACACGCGTATGATTCTGGCCTGCCGGAAGTCTGATCCCGGGTCACTTCCTTGTTACACCTTCGGCAGCATGTTCCGCGACAACCAGGATGTCCGCGTAGCGCGGCGCGTGGCGGAAATCTGCAACCAGCCCCATCAAATTCTCACTGCCGGCAGGGAATTTCTGTCGCAATTTCCGCGCTATGCCGAGCGCGCGGTGTACCTGACGGATGGATGCGTGGACGTGGGCCGCGCCCCCGACCTTTATTTAAACGAGAGGGCACGCGAAATCGCGCCAGTCAGAATGACTGGAAATTATGGCGGAGAGATCCTGCGTGGGGTCCGCGGATTTAAGCCCAGTCAGCCGGTAACAGGTCTGTTCTGTCCGGATTTTCTCTCCAGTGTTCGCAAAACCGCAGAGACGTATGCCGGAATCGCGCAAGGCCATCCGGTTTCTTTTGCCGCCTTCCGGCAAGCGCCGTGGTATCACTACGGGGTGCTGGCGCTGGAGCAGACGCAGCTCTCCATGCGGTCTCCATTTCTCGACAATGACTTTGTGCGAACCGTCTTTCGTTCCCCAGCGTCGGCCCTTACCAGCAACGAGGTTTCCTTGCGTCTGATTGCGGATGGAAACCGGTCGCTTCTCCAAATCCCCACGGACCGTGGCCTGGCAGGAAAACGGAACCGCATTTCACGAGCAGTATCCCGCGGGCTCCTCGAGTTCCTATTCAAAGCGGAGTACGCCTATGACATGGGCATGCCGCAATGGCTGGCGCGGCTTGACCACGCTATCTCGCCCCTCCGCCCCGAGCGGCTCTTTTTGGGCAGACACAAGCCGTTCCATTTCCGCGTCTGGTACCGGGACGCCCTCGCCGGATACCTTCAGGAAGTCTTGCTCGCCCCGCGCGCTCTTTCCAGGCCCTATATCGAGCGAAAAGGGCTCGAGGCTGTGGTCCGGGGTCATCTCAACGGGGATCGAAACTACACCACCGAACTCCACAAGGTGCTGACCCTGGAACTGATTCACCGTCTCTTCCTGGACCATCCTAAAGCGGAGGGTCGTGGGAACCACCGGCCTGTTGAACTATGTCTCGCGGAATCCTGAGGCGCATGGAATTGAGCCGTTTTTTCTGCTCGCTTGGGCATGTTCGGTCGTCCGTACCGAGTGTGGTTTTCCACACGTCCGGTCCCTGAACCTTCGGGTATGGCTTTTGTCATCGCGTGGGGGCAATATTTACTAGTTGGAATTTGACACAATAACTAGTAAAGGAACGGTGCCCCCCGACCATGGCAATAAAATGGCTGTCAGCCATACTGCTACTACTGTCGAGCGCTTGTATCGGCGCAGAAGCCCAGACTATTAATGCCGCAAGCTGCTCCTCGACCGATGTGCAGACGGCTCTGAATTCGGTTACGGCCTCAACCACTACGGTTAACATTCCGGCAGGTGCTTGCACATGGACTGCGCCGGTCTCGCTTACCATCCCCAGCGGGAGTACTTCTTTGACCATTCAGGGGCAAAGCAGCATCGCTGGAACGTGCGCTCCGGGAGGCTCTTGCACGGCCGCGGACAACACGACGATCACGGACAATGTGGCTGGAACGGCCTTAACCATCAATACGGCGTCAGGAAACTCGTTCCGGCTGACGGGCCTTACGTTCAATCCATCGTCCGGCACCCCGGCCTACGGAGCCATTAATATCAACGGTTCTTCTACTTCCGTTCGCGTCGACCACAACCACTTCAACGACACCGTGAATGGCGATCACACGTTTAACCCGGATGCCATTAACGGCGTCTTCGACCACAATCTTTTCGACTCCACAAATCAGGCCAACATCTTTTTTATCCAGCCGACGACTAACGGTCCTGATGGAGAAGCGAACGCGACATGGACGGTGCCGGAAAACTTTGGCACGAACCATTTCTTGTTCGTGGAGAACAATCTTTTCCAGAACGGCCATTTTGCCTACGATTGCGACTTCGGCGGCCGCTTGGTCTTCCGCTACAACATTGTCGGAACGAACACCGCAATACAAACTCACGGAGTTGGTTCAGGCGCGCAAAGAAGAGGCTGCCGAACCGAGGAAGTGTACGGGAATACTTTTACGTTTAGCAGCAGCCCGAACTCTAACAGTTTTGCTTTTTTGGTTGACTATGAGAGCGGCACGGGCCTTTGGTGGGGCAACACTATTACCGGCTTTACAACATTTCTTCGTGAGGACGTTGTTCGCACCAATAGCGATACTTATGCTCAGAGTGCAGCCCCCGGTGGCTGGGGATATTGCGGCACGAACTTAGGCCCGAGTGCATGGGATAGCAATAGCAATTCTAGTGGCTATCCTTGCTTGGATCAGATCGGTCGTGGTGCGGGTGATCTGCTGACTGGGTCTTTCCCGAACCTGGTCAACAGCAAGACCGGAACGATCGCCTGGCCCCATCAAGCCCTGGTCCCTGTCTACGCCTGGGGAAATACGCTGAATACAAACAGCTATGCTCCCAATCACTACTGGCAAAACTATGACACTGTGAGCGTAGAAAACCGGGACTACTACCTGCAACTTCCAAATGTTAACGAAAACGCGACGTTCAATGGCACGGCTGGGGTCGGTCAAGGACTGCTTTCAGCCCGCCCCACGACTTGCACGCCTACAGTGGGATACTGGGCGACGGACACCAATACACTTTACACCTGCAATACGACGAACACTTGGACGGCTTACTACACGCCCTATACATACCCCCATCCCCTAACCACGGGTTCGGGAGGAGCAACCCCTGCCGCTCCGACGGGCCTTCAGGCGTCAGTGAATTGATGTGTCGTTGTGGTTCCCGCAATTCCGGGCCTTGTCTACAAAGGACAAGGCCCAACTTCGGGGCGTTCTCAGCGCTACCCCCTTCGCGCTGTATACTTCAGGATTCGGTCAGCATCAGGTTGTAAAGTCCGAGAAACGGTAAGGGAGAGTTCTGTCCATGAAGCCGCTGGTTTCGATTCTAATTCCCGCCTATAATGCCGAGGAGTGGATCGGAGATACGATCCGCTCCTCGGTTGGGCAAACCTGGCCACGGAAAGAGATCATCGTCGTGGACGATGGTTCCCGTGACCGGACGGCGGAAGTGGCGCGGCGATTTGCCTCGAAAGAGGTTGCGGTTGCGTCTGTAAAGAACCAGGGTGCGGCTTCGGCTCGCAACCATGCCTTGCGTCTATGCCAGGGAGACTATATCCAGTGGCTGGATGCGGATGACCTGCTGGCACCCGACAAGATTGAGCGTCAACTTGCGACGTTGCGGGAATCGGACAGCACGCGGACGCTTCTCTCCTCGTCGTGGGCCTATTTCAACTATCGGATCAATCGCGCCCGCTTCATCCCCACGTTGCTGTGGCAGGATCTTTCTCCCCTCGAGTGGCTCCTGAGGAAAATGGGCAACAATCTGCATATGCAAACCGCGACCTGGCTGACCAGCCGGGAACTCGCCGAAGCAGCAGGACCGTGGGATACTCGCCTCTTGAGTGATGATGACGGCGAATATTTTTGCCGTGTACTTCTGGCATCCGAACGCACTCGATTCGCGCCGGAAGCGAAAGTTTTCTACAGAATCACGCAATCGAGCCGGCTGAGCCACATTGGCGCATCAGACAGAAAGAAAGACGCGATGCTGGTCTCGATGAAATTGCATGTTGGGTACCTGCGATCGCTTGAAGATAGTGAACGCGTCCGAAAAGCTTGCTTGGCGTACCTGCAGAATTGGTACGAAAACTTTTATCCAGAGCGGCCGGACATCGTCGCGGAGCTGCAGAGCCTGGCCTTGCAGCTTCAAGGACAACTTGAAGAACCTCGCTTGCGTTGGAAATATGCTTGGATGAAACCGGTATTTGGATGGAAAGCTGCGAAATGGGCTCAGAGGGCGCTCCCGCAGCTCAAGGCTTCATGCATCAGGCATTGCGACCGGGCAATCTATCGGTTAGAGGCAGGCCGAGCGGTCACAAACCCGCGTATCGCGTTGTAAGGAGACGAGGTAAGGCGAGCCTTTCATCGACGCAGAAATTCCTAAAGATCCAGAGGGGCCAAACTGAGACCAGATATGAGCACGGATCCCAATAATGCTTTCCAAAGCCTTCGAGAAGTGTCCAATTTGACGATCCCAGGGAAGCCGCACGAGATCGCGGTGGCCCTGCTCACCGGCGGTAGCGACAAGCCCTACGTATTCGGTCTGACAAAGGCGCTTACGTCCAAAGGGGCCGGACTTGATCTGATTGGTAGCGATGAGCTCGATTTCCCGGAATTCCGCAGCAACCCCGGAGTGAACCATCTTAACCTGCGAGGCAGTCAACGGGAGGATGTCAGCACCCTTCGAAAGATCTTCAGGATATCGATGTACTATGCCAAGCTTATCCAATACGCTGCGAAAGCCAAGCCAAAGATTTTTCATATCCTATGGAACAACAAGTTCGAGCTCGTCGATCGAACGCTGCTTATGCTTTACTACAGGTTGCTGGGGAAGGAGATCGTCTTGACAGTGCACAATGTGAATCAAGGAAGACGGGATTCCAGCGATACCTGGCTCAATCGGCTTACGCTGAAAATTCAATATCGGCTGGCCAACCACATCTTCGTTCATACGGAAAAGATGAAGGTAGAATTGACCGAGGAATTTGGCGTTCAACGAGCTCGGGTCACAGTGATCCCGTTTGGAATCAACAATGCTGTTCCGAACACGAGTCTGACACCCGATGATGCAAAGCAGCAACTGGGCATTCGTAAGGAAGACAGGCCCATTCTTTTTTTCGGTAGAATCACCCCCTACAAAGGCCTCGAATACCTCATCGCTGCGTTCCGCCAGGTTCAGGCAGGGAGTGGAGAATATCGCTTGATCATCGCCGGTAAACCAGATAAGTGCGACGAATACTGGAGCGCAATCCGGCAAGAAATCCGTGAGGATGTGGAGAAGGGGCGAATCCTTGTCAAGGACGAATTCATTCCAGATGAGGAGACCGAGGTTTATTTCAAGGCGGCCGACGCTCTCGTGTTGCCTTACAGGAATATTTATCAGAGTGGGGTGTTGTTCCTGGGGCACAGTTTCGGCTTGCCCGTTCTGGCAGCTGACGTGGGTTCCTTGAAGGACGAGATCGTAGAAGGCAAAACAGGATTCTCCTTTAAGCCTGAAGATCCGGTTGACTTAGCGAGGGCCATCGAACAGTACTTCGCGAGTGACCTGTATGCAGACTTGAAAAGCCGCCGGCAGCAGATTCGAGACTACGCCACGGAGCGGCATTCCTGGGACGTCGTCAGTGAGATAACCATGAAGGTATATGCCGACTTGCTGCAAATACCTCTCTCCGAGAAATTGTCGAATCAGGATGTCACATCGAGTGCTTCCCTAGATTTGAATGTACCTTCGTAGCTCGTCTGGCGGAGAGACTGCGCTAGAGCGTCGATTTCGATTAGATCCTCAGCATGTACGTCTTATAGAAGGCTAAAAATATGGTCATAACTAGCACTCCATTGCGCATCTCATTCTTCGGGGGAGGTACTGATTACCCCGTGTGGTATCGGGAGTACGGGGGGGCGGTATTGTCCACGACGATCGATAAGTGCTGCTACATCACGTGTCGGCAATTACCACCCTTTTTCGAGTATCACAGCCGGATCTCGTATTCCAAAGTTGAAAACGTAAGCAACAACGATATGATCCAGCACCCATCGGTGCGGGCTTGCTTGCAGCACCTCGATGTGGACTATGGCGTCGAGATCCATCACGTTGCTGATTTGCCTGCGCGCACCGGCTTGGGTACAAGTTCGGCCTTTACGGTTGGGCTTCTGCTCGGACTTTACGCGCTCAAGAATCAAATGCGCGATAAGCGTGCACTTGCTGCTGAAGCTATACACGTCGAGCAAGATCTGCTTCAGGAGGCAGTTGGGGCCCAAGACCAGGTCAGTGCGGCATACGGAGGCTTCAATCGCATCAACTTTCACACAGACGGCTCAATCGAAGTAAATCGAATACTCGCTGCACCAAGCAGGCTAGGGGAACTACAGCAACACCTGGCACTTTACTTTACCGGGTTTTCGCGAACCGCCTCGGAAATTGCGCAAGAGCAGCTTAGAATGACGCCGCACAAGAAGCAGGAGTTAGACACCATGCTTCAGTTGGTCAAAGAGGCTGAGGCGGTGGTTACTAACTCGAACTGCTCTTTGCATGAGTTTGGCCGGCTTCTGCACGAAAGTTGGCAGATCAAGAGATCGCTGACGCAGAAAATATCGAATGCCAGCATCGACGAAATCTACCAAGCTGGGCTTAGTGCTGGGGCTTTAGGAGGCAAGTTGCTGGGTGCTGGGGGCGGCGGCTTCATGTTGTTCTTCGTGCCACCGGAACGGCGCGAGGCGCTGAGGATTCGGCTAAAGAAGCTGTTGTGTGTTCCGTTCAACTTCTCCAACAGAGGCAGTCATGTCGTGGTGTACGAGCCCGAGGAAGTGTATGACAAATCGCTGACCACTGAGCGTTCCGAGGTGTATGCGGAGCAGGCATGAGCGCGTCGACAGGTGACCATCCACATCACAAATCCGCTTTCCGATCCCCGTTGGGATGACTTGGTTACTCGTCACCCGCATGCTTCTGCATTTCATCAACGCGGTTGGCTCGAGGCGTTATCTCGTACGTACGGGTACCAGCCTTTGATGTTGACGAGAGCGTCTGCCGATCAGCCATTAAACGACGGCATTGTTTTATGCCGGGTTTCCAGTTGGATCACCGGAACTCGTTTGGTATCACTCCCATTCTCAGACCATTGTGATCCTCTACTGAATAACTCGGAAGAATTCTGCGAATTTGCGGAATGGCTTCGAGCGGAGCGCGACTGTCAGCGATGGCGGTATATCGAGATCAGGCCGTTGTCGCGAATTCAGGAAGGGAATCACGGGCTGCAACTGAGTCATTCGTATTGTTTTCACGAACTCGATTTGACGCCTAGTTTGGAACAGATTTTTCGAGGGTTGGATAAGGATTCGGTCCAGCGAAGAATACAGCGGGCAGAACGGGAAGGGCTCTCATACGAAGTCGGGCGATCTGAGGGGCTGGTGGAAGAATTCTATCGCCTTCTATTGATTACCAGGAGGCGCCATCACTTGCTTCCTCAACCTCGACTTTGGCTTAAGAATCTGGTTGGATGCATGGGCGCTAACGTTGAGATAAGGGTGGCTCGAAACAGCAACGTGCCGATCGCGGCGATGCTTACTCTGCGGCACCGCTCGTCTGTCATTTACAAGTATGGATGCTCAGACGACAAGCTCCACAATCTTGGCGGTGTGCCTTTCCTGTTCTGGAAGCTCATTGAGGAAAGTAAAGCGTCGGGTGCCGCAAAGATCGATTTTGGTCGTTCCGACCTGGACCAGGAGAGTCTGATTAATTTCAAAGACAAATTCGGCACAAGCAAGAGATTGCTGAATTACTATCGGTACCCAAGAACATCGGAAGGGGAATCGGCTGGCTGGGACACGCGCGGAATTCGACAGTTCCTCTCTGTTCTGCCGGACGTTGTTTCAGCGACGGCGGGCCGGATTCTGTATCGGCACATGGGTTAACTGCTCGGCACATCCGGGATGGTCGCGTCAAGTATTGGATGACAAACAGGCGGATAGATCGAAATTATTAAGCAGAAGCTCAAGGCCCCGAGGAAGAATGAAAAGAATCGCACTGGTAACTGGCGCTGAAGGATTTATCGGATCCCATCTGGTTAGGTTCCTGCAGGCGAAAGGCTGGAATGTAATTGGCGGGTACCGCTCGTACGACACGGACTCCGATTCGTTTCCGAAGTTGCCGCGCTTACAGTTCGTCCAGTGTGATCTGAGTAACGGACAAAGGGTGGAGCAGATTTTCAAGCAGTGCGAGCCGACGCACGTTTTCCATTTGGGAGCGCAAAGCTTGCCCATGGTGTCCTGGGCGGATCCGGTCTCGACTTTCGAATCGAACATCATGGGCTCGCTACATGTGTTCGAAGCAGTACGTCACATGAAACGCCGTCCGATAGTAGTTTCGGCTTGCTCGAGTGCGGAGTACGGGAATGTGCCCGCGTCGGCGATACCGGTAAAAGAAGAACAACCACTTCGCCCTTTACATCCCTACGGCATTAGCAAAGTGTGTCTGGACCTGCTGGCACGAGAGTATTTCTTGGATTACAAAATTCCCGCAGTTAACGTGCGACTTTTCAACACTACCGGACCAGGAAAAACCAATGATGCACCGTCAGATTTCGTGCGACAGTTGAGTCGGATCAAGAAAGGGATGCAACCTCCCGTAATCGAAGTTGGCAACCTGAAGCCTCGTCGTGCATACCTGAACGTGAACGACGCAGTACGGGGTTTCTATTTGGCCGCCACGAAAGGGAAGCGCGGTGAGGCTTACAACCTTTGCGCGACCACAACGCACGAGATTGGCGAACTGTTACGGACCGCTATTCGCCTGGCTGGAGTGAAGGCAGAGATTCGGCCTGTCGCCCGGCTAATGCGACCCTCTGATGAGAAGATCATCTTTGGCAGTACCGAAAAAATCCGGAAACACACCGGTTGGAAGCCGCTGCGGTCCATTGAACAGACGCTGGGTTCCATGCTGGAGTACTGGGATCGTGTGATGTAATGAAGCCCCCAACCATTCCAACCAGCCCACTACTCGATATTCCTGCCGTTCTGCTGGTCGGTGGGATGGGAACACGGTTGCGGGCGGTCTTACCATCCACGCCCAAACCGTTGGCGTCGATCGGCAAGAAGTCGTTCCTTGAGTTGTTGGTCCGACAGCTTCGGTCCCAGGGAATCCGGCATTTAGTGATGTGCACTGGTTATCTGGCCGACCAGATTGAAAGGGAATTCGGCAATGGCGATGCATGGGATGTCGTGATTCAGTACTCACAGGAGCGTCATCCGCTTGGCACTGCGGGTGCCCTGAAGCTTGCCCAACCGTATCTTTCAGACGCACCTGATTTTCTCGTGATGAACGGTGACTCATTTATCGAAATCGACTTCAGCCGACTGGCTCAATTTCACCGAGCGCACGGTGGACTAGCAACCGTGGCCGTCCGGCAAGTAGATAACGCAAACCGATACGGGAGAGTGCAGGTGGATGCTGGCGATCGAGTGACCGCCTTTTTAGAGAAGAGTGGAGGCGATTCCCCTGGGCTCGTGAACGGAGGCGTATACATCTTCAACCGAACTGTTTTTGAGCACATTCCGGAAGGGTCAGCCAGTCTGGAAAGAGACGTATTTCCGCAGATGCTCGGCCAAAACATTTACGCGCTGGAACAGCACGGAATGTTCATCGACATAGGTACGCCGGCAGACTACGTACGCGCTCAGCGGCTTTGCGATCGCCTTGATGAAGCATCGCTGCAAGTTCAACCGTCTGCCTGCCGTGCGGACGAAAAGCAGTAGTTCAGTCAAACGGTGACTATCCAGAGAGCAAATGAGACAGTGAGACAGAATGACAATTTCGAACAACGTATAAGCAAGTCGATCCAGGCATCGATTGCGGTGAAGGAAAAGCTTCTCCACGACGGTGAAGTAGTGTCGATGATCGCGAAGGTCAGCGAACTAGCGGTCTCGGCCCTCAAGCAGGGCAACAAGGTGATTCTGTTCGGGAACGGCGGAAGCGCAGCGGACGCTCAGCATATTGCCGCCGAATTTGTAGGACGCTTTGCGTTTGATCGGCCGGCTTTACCTGCATTGGCTTTGTCGGTGAACACTTCGTGTGTCACGGCTATTGGTAACGACTATGGCTTTGATCTTGTTTTTTCGCGACAGATTGAGGCTTTGGGCCGTCCTGGCGATGTCGCGATCGGTATCTCCACCAGCGGCAATTCGCCGAATGTACTTCGGGCTCTGTTGGTGGCCAAGAAAATGGGAATGCACACTGTTGGACTGACTAGTTGCACCGGCGGAAAGCTCAAGGATGCCGTGGACTACTGTGTCCGTGCGCCATCGAACGAAACCCCTCGCATTCAGGAGTGCCACATCTTGATTGGCCATGTCATTTCAGAGCTTGTGGAGCAGACAATATTCGATGAACAGAGCCGCGTTTCTAGATCGTGACGGTGTAATCAACCGGAAAGCTCCGGGAGATGGTTACGTGACCTGCTGGGAGGAAATGCACCTTCTTCCCGGAGTTGCCCAGGCGATTTCTTTGCTCAACCAGGCCCAGTTTAAGGTCATCGTTGTGAGCAACCAGCGTTGTGTCGCTAAGGGGCTCGTCACAACCGCCGGCGTGGATGCGATCCATCGGCGACTGTGTAGCGAGTTAGCGGCGGCGGGGGCCGTTATCGATGGAGTGTACTACTGCCCGCACGAGAAACAGCCTCCCTGCGACTGTCGTAAACCCGAGCCAGGCATGCTGTTGTCTGCAGCCCGCCAACATGAGCTTGATCTGGCTGCATCTTGGATGATTGGAGATTCCGAGGCCGATGTTACGGCCGGCAAAAAGGCAGGATGCAAGACAGCTCGACTGACAGGGATTGACAACGGGGCGAATGGCCACGCAGATGTGATTGCGCCGTCCCTGATAGAGGCAATCCGGCAGATACTTTCCATTTCGCTCATTTCGTGCGATAAAGAATGACCACTGAACCATCACCAATGTCCGGTGTCGACCTGCAGGAAAACTTCCACTCGAAACTGGGTCTGGAGGAGTTCGCTTCCAAAAGGGTCGCGGAACCTTCCGACATGCTCGGTCAAAGTGTGCTTGATCATTTTCGCTGCTCAAAGGATTTCTTGGATTTTGGCCTGAGTGGGGAGTTATCCTCCGATGAGGGGTTCTTTCGTTTCGGCCCCAATATAACCTGCTACGGGCGATCTTTCCGGGGTAGCCGCGAACGTCAGGGCGAGTCTTCTTTGCATGATACCTTCGAAGCCGTTGTACTCGATGATGGCAACGTAAAGCTTCCGTTCGACGCCACTGAGGTTATTAACAATTTGCGGTTGGAGCGCTACGCGAGCAGTCGCGCTAGCAGTTTCGAGAGTCTGCTCAAGAAAGCGTATTACATTGTTCGTCCGTTCACCAATCTCTCTCTACGGAAACAGGTTAAGCGGTTTCATGCACGAAATTGGCAAAAGCAGCTTTTCCCCCATTGGCCTGTAGATACGACGGTAGAGAATCTCTGCGAAACACTGCTCTTATTGTCGTTGCGGGCCAAGCACATGGACAGAATTCCATTTGTCTGGTTTTGGCCGCGCGGCGCCCCCGGTTGTGTGATGATGACCCACGACGTCGAAACCGAAGCGGGGAAGGATTTTTGTGCAGACCTCATGGATCTGGATGATTCTTTTGGAATCAAGGCGTCCTTTCAGATTGTTCCTGAGGGGCGTTACCGGGTCTCGGCCAAACTTGTTGAGATGATGCGCAGCCGTGGATTCGAGGTTGGCATCCAGGACCTCAACCACGATGGTCGGCTCTTTGACGACAGGGAAGAATTCCAGCGACGTGCTGCACTCATCAATCGCTACGCAGTTGAGTACAAGGCCAAGGGATTTCGTTCTGCGGTGCTTTACCGAAAACCGCAGTGGTACGACGCTTTTGATTTTTCCTTCGACATGTCGATGCCCAATGTGGCGCACCTTGATCCCCAGCATGGTGGCTGCTGCACCGTGATGCCTTATTTTATCGACAACATCCTGGAACTCCCGGTCACCACCACGCAAGACTACATGCTGTTCCATATTTTGAATCAGCGTTCGATTGACCTTTGGAAAAACCAAGTCGAGCTTATTATGCAGAAGAATGGCTTGGCGAGCTTCATCGTTCATCCTGACTATGTCAGGGAACACGAGAGCAAATCGGTTTACCTGGATTTGCTAGGCTACTTGCGAGACCTGCGTTCGCGGACTAATGTCTGGGCTGCTCTTCCCCATGAGATTGATTCCTGGTGGCGGTCGCGGAGTGCAATGACAGTTGAGCCAGACGGGAATACATGGAGGGTTGTGGGGGAGGGTTCCGAACGCGCCGTATTAGCCTATGCGAAGAATGTCGACGGCAAGTTAGTCTACGAGCTGTCACACGCAGGCGCGACGCTCTAAACACTCAGTCAATGGTTGGTCAAACGGCTGCTTTGGCGATTTCTCCAACCAGACAGCAGGGGCCTTCGAATTCACTTTGAGTCCAAGTCTGACGAGTGTGGTCTTGTGCTAAACTGCTGCGAACCGGATTTTGAGGGTCATGGATTGAACCCTCAAGGGTGCGAGTTCGTACAGTACCCGTATGGGAACGCTGCTCGGCGTCCACTACGTAACATTTCTTGCCAAGTAACACCCAATTCATAGGCCGAGATTCTTCATCGTGAGAGGGGGTCTACGGCGTCGTTTTAGTCCATCCCCCGGTTGGGCCATTGCAACAATGCAAGATCTGTGTGAGGATGATGATCACCAACGCATCCTTTATCATCCCCCAATTGCTTAAGGATCTTTCGTTTATTGTAGTTACAAGGACCACGGATCACCATTCGAGCCATGGAACTTGTTCCATGGTCGAACTCCATTGCGCGTAGAGGTACTAGATTTTTCCGAGAAAGAAATTATATGAAAGTTCTGCTGACTGGTCATAAGGGTTACATCGGCGCCGTAGCGGGGCCCATTCTACGTTCAGCTGGCCATGAGGTTAGCGGCCTCGATACCGATCTCTTCGCTGGCTGCGACTTCGGGGCGCCGTTGCCGACATTTTCGGGAGTTCGCAAGGATCTCCGCGATCTCACGCGGGCAGATCTGGAAGGCTTCGAAGCGGTCGTGCATCTCGCTGCGCTGTCAAATGATCCATTGGGGAATCTCGACTCCCAGCTCACATTCCAAATTAACCATCTCGCATCCGTGAAGCTGGCGAAACTCGCGAAAGAAGCGGGGGTGAAGCGTTTCGTATTCTCCTCCTCGTGCAGCACCTACGGTGCGGCGGGTGACGACTTCTTGGACGAGAGTGCGTCGCTGAACCCAGTTACTCCATATGGCGAATCGAAAGTTCTAGTGGAGCGCGACCTCCGGCTGCTCGCGGACGAGGATTTCAGCCCCACATACATGAGAAATGCAACTGCCTATGGCGTATCTCCGCGATTGCGGTTGGATCTGGTGCTGAACGACTTCGTGGCCGCGGCGTTCACCACTGGGCGAGTGTATATCAAGAGCGACGGTACGCCGTGGCGTCCTATTGTACATATTCGCGACATTATCGCAGCTGCTTTGGCTGTTCTCGAGGCACCGCGGGAAACAATCCACAATGAGACGTTCAATGTCGGCCAGACAGCGGAGAACTACCGTATCCGGCAACTCGCGGACATTGTCGCGGAAACCGTCCCGGGCTGCCGCATCGAGTACGCTCCTGACGGTGGGCCGGACAAACGCTGCTATCGTGTCACGTGCGAAAAAATCCGACGCCAGCTGCCAGGCTTTTGTCCTCAGTGGACTGCCCGCAAAGGCGCCCAAGAGTTGTACGATGCCTATCGTGCTGCGGGACTTACGCGGGAAGACGTGGAGTGTGGTCGTTACTTCCGGATCAACAACATCGAGCGTCTTTTGAAAACCGGGAAGCTGGATACATCCTTGTGCTGGACGACTGGAACAGGGCAGCCAGCTGCAGTTCGCTAAAGCCGGAAAAAGTGAGAAAGCGAGGTTTAGTTTCGATGATCTTCACTGAGACAAACTTGAAAGGTGCATTCATACTCGACATCGAGCGACGGGAAGATTCCCGCGGTTTCTTCGCCCGAGCTTTCTGTCAGAATGAGTTCAAGGCTCATGGTCTGAAGCCAATCATTGCTCAAGCCAACGTTGGATTTAATCACAAGGCTGGCACCCTGCGGGGTATGCATTTCCAGTTTCCGCCCGCGGCGGAAACGAAGCTGGTGCGTTGCACGCGGGGCATGATTCTGGACATAATCGTAGATCTGCGCCCGGAGAGTCCCACGTACCTCCAACACATAGCAGTTGAGTTGAGCGAAGACAACAGCCGGGCTCTCTACGTTCCCGAGCGCTTTGCCCATGGTTACCAAGTGTTGAGAGACAAGACAGAAACTAGTTATCAAGTCGGAGAGTTCTATACTCCAGGATCGGAAGGCGGACTGCCTTACAACGATCCGCAGTTGGGACTGCAATGGCCGCTGCCCGTTGGGGTGATTTCTGACAAGGACCGGCAGTATAAACGGCTGGCTGATCAGGAATCGGAACTCAGACAAAGAATGACCCTGAAACCGAGGGAAACGCAAGTATTGGCTCGTTAAGAAATGCCACCAACAGGTCTGATCTGAGGAATCACATGATCATCGTTGATACAGCTTTGAAAGCTCGGGAAAAAGAGGGCCGGCCTATCCGTGTAGCTCTGATCGGAGCTGGCTTCATGTCCCATGGGCTGGCAAACCACATCGTGAACACGACACCGGGTATGCGCCTGGTGGGAGTTTATAACCGTCGGCCGCAGCGAGCGTTTGACCTGTGCGAATATGCCGGTGTCAAGGACGTCGTCTCTCCGTCAGTGCAAAAGGACGTCGACTTCGCCATTCGCGAAGGCAAGGTAGTCGCAACGGATGACGCCTTTTTGCTGGCACGGTCTTCCGAGGTTGACGTCGTAGTAGACGTTACGGGCTCGGTCGAGTTCGGAACCCAGGTAGCTTTAGAGGCGTTTAAGAATGGTAAGGACGTTGTCCTGATGAATGCTGAAATTGACGCCACCATCGGGCCGATCATGCAAACCTATGCCGAGAAGTACGGGGTCATTTTCTCGGCGTGCGATGGCGACGAGCCGGGAGTGCAGATCAACCTTTACCGCTGGGTGAAAGGCTTGGGACTCACGCCGCGCGTGATCGGCAACATCAAGGGGCTTCAGGACCCGTACCGCAATCCCACCACTCAGAAAGGCTTTGCCGAGAAGTGGGGGCAAAATCCTGCGATGGTTACGAGTTTTGCCGATGGCTCCAAGATCAGTTTCGAGCAAGCCATCGTCGCCAACGCAACTGGGTTCGTTGTGCGATCACGGGGAATGTCGCGAGGAATGGAATACAAAGACGATGTTATGAAGCTTGGCAGACTCTATGACATTGACGAAGTTCGGAAGCTGGGCGGCATTGTCGATTATGTAGTGGGCACACCCCTTACCAAGGTTTATGTGCTGGCCGAGCATCCCGATCCCAAGCAGCAACATTACCTCAGTCTTTACAAGATGGGGGATGGGCCGCTGTACTCGTTCTTTATTCCCTACCATCTGGTGCATTTTGAGGTTCCAGCTACGATTGCCCGGGTCGCGTTGTTCCGCGATTCGCTGGCCAAGCCGCTGGGAGGTCCGGTGGTCGAGGTTTGCGCCGTTGCCAAGCAAGACTTGAAGGCGGAAGAGGTTTTAGATGATTACGGCATGTACATGACCTACGGTGAAGCGGTGAATGCGGATGAGATGTGCAGAAACCATTATCTGCCGGAAGGCTTGGTGGAAGGGTGTCTTTTGAAGCGTGACGTCGCCAAGGACTCCGTGATTACCTACAGTGACGTCATTCTTCCACCCAACCGGATGGCGGATCGCCTTCGGGCTGAGCAGTATCGAGTATTCCGGGGAGAGACTTGGCTGGAAGAACTGGTCGCTGTTCACGCCTAAAGGAAGAGAACGTCATGCGGAGGGGGAAGCGAAGGGCCAATTATGAAAGTGGTTCTATTTTGTGGTGGTTTGGGAATGCGAATTCGCGACGCGGAAGATATCCCCAAACCCATGGTGCATATCGGCTACCGGCCTATCCTTTGGCACGTTATGAAGTATTACGCTCACTTCGGGCACACAGACTTTATTTTGTGCCTGGGATATCGAGCGGACGCGATCAAGAACTATTTCCTCAATTATAACGAATGCACGTCCAACGACTTCGTCCTCTCAAGCGGAGGCAAGAATCTTGAGTTGATCAATAGTGATATTCACGACTGGCGAATAACATTTGCGGATACTGGCATCAACTCGAACATCGGTCAGCGATTGAAGGGCGTGCAAAAGTATTTGGAAGGTGAGGATGAGTTCTTGGCTAACTATAGTGATGGCCTCACCGACCTGTGGTTGCCAGAGCAACTCGATCACTTTCACCACCAGGGAAAGATTGCAAGCTTCCTCTGCGTTCGGCCGAACCTGAGCTACCATTTAGTTTCGCTGGAGCAGGGCAACGGCAGCCTCGTCTCGAATATCCATGCCATCAACAATGGAAGCGTGCGAATCAATGGGGGCTTTTTCATTTTCAGGAAAGAAATCTTCGACTATATGCATGACAAAGAAGAGTTGGTTATGGAGCCTTTTTACCGACTGCTCGCAGAAAAGCAGCTGATCGGGTATCCGTACGATGGTTTCTGGGCCAGCATGGACACCTTTAAGGACAGGCAACAGTTGGAAGGCCTGTGTGGTGCTGGTGTTGCTCCTTGGGAACTGTGGAAGAAGAACGGCGGCTCTTCGTTAAAACTACGCCACAGTTAAGCGAATTCCCATGCTTCCCATAAATCTATTGCAGAACGGCAAACCACCCGCGAAGATCCTCTGTCTCGGGGCGCACTCGGATGATATAGAGATTGGCTGCGGCGGAACCATTCTGCAGTTGCTCTCCTGCAGTCCCGATGTGGAAGTGTCTTGGGTTGTCCTAAGTTCCGGGACGGATCGGGAGCACGAAGCGCGCAACAGTGCGAATCTCTTCCTGGAGCAGGCCCGCCAGAAGGAGGTCATCGTTAAGGAATTTCGCGATGGCTTCTTTCCTTTCGAGGGAGCGCAAATTAAGGAGTACTTTGAAGAGCTCAAGAAACAGGTGTCGCCTGACCTTATTTTCACCCACTATCGCGACGACCGCCATCAAGACCATCGAACCATATCTGATCTTACTTGGAACACTTGGCGCAATCACATGGTTCTGGAATACGAAATTCCAAAATACGATGGTGATTTGGGTATACCGAACTGCTTTGTTCCCCTGAGACGGGAAGTGTGTGAACTTAAGATCCGACATATCCTTGACATTTTCCAGACACAAAGCAACAAAGCTTGGCTCACGCAAGATACATTCCAGGCAATCCTTAGGCTTCGCGGCGTAGAGTGTGCCGCGCCCGAAAAATATGCCGAGGCTTTCTATTGTCGTAAGCTGCTCTGGCAAGTGGGGTAGGTCCGGCAACACGGACTCTTGCGGCGTAAACGTTTGACATTTTGCGGAGGCAGTGTGGGAACCCAATGAAAGATTTAAAGCAGAGGACGATTCGCGGTGGTCTCGCAAGGCTCTGCGCCCAAGGTGCAAACTTTTTCATTCGCCTTTGCTCTCTCATGGTATTAGCTAGGCTTTTGGGCCCAAAAGACTTCGGATTAGTTGGTATGGTCACAGCTTTCACTGGAATATTGACGCTCTTCCGAGATTTCGGGCTTTCATCTGCCGCAATTCAGAGAACACACGTTACGGACGAGCAAATTTCAACATTGTTCTGGATTAACATATTCGTTGGGATGCTACTCGGTCTTCTGGCAGTAGCAGGCGCACCGATCATTGCTGCCTTTTATCACGAACCCAGACTCGTTGGCGTGACCGCCGTTTTGGCGCTCGGCTTCGTTTTCAATGCCGCGGGAGTGCAGCACTCGGTACTCTTGCAGCGTCAAATGCGCTTTACGGCGTTGGCAGTCATAAACACGGTCGGCTTGATCGCTGGTACTGCCATCGGTATCGGTGGTGCTAGGGCCGGTTACGGGTATTGGGCGCTCGTGGGAATGACGGTGACTATTCCGTTGATCAGCACCGTTGGTTTTTGGTTGACTACGGCTTGGGTTCCTGGGATGCCACACAGGCAGACTGGAATCCGCTCTATGTTGCGTTTCGGCGGTACCGTAACTCTGAATGGCCTCGTCTCTTACCTGGCCAACAATGTTGAGAAGGTCTTATTAGGGCGGTTTTGGGGTGTCGATGCATTAGGAATCTACGGTCGGGCTTACCAACTTGTTAACATTCCAACCGACAATCTGAATTTCGCTGCTGGCGAGGTAGCGTTTTCGGCGCTGTCTCGACTGCAGGACGACCCGATTCGACTCAAAAGGTACTTCCTTACGGGCTACTCTGTGGTCTTGGCGTTGACATTACCTATGACCATTGCCTGCGCTCTTTTTGCGGATGATGTGATCCTTGTTGTCCTGGGACCAAAGTGGTCCGCTGCGGTTCCACTTTTTCGTTTGCTTGCTCCGACGATCCTAGTTTTCGCGATAGTCAACCCTCTATTTTGGCTGCTCTCTTCGCTGGGACTGGTCGAAAGAAGCTTGAAGATGGGTCTGGTTATTGCACCCCTCATGATTTTAAGCTATGTCGTGGCCTTGCCCTACGGCCCCCGGGGTGTCGCTTTCGCATATTCAACGGTAATGATGCTTTGGGCTCTTCCAGCTATTGCTTGGACTGTACACGGTACAGTGATTTCCGTCCGCGATATGTTACTCACCGTGAGTCGTCCGTTGGCATCCAGCTTGGTGGCCGGAACCTTTGCTTTCGGAGTTCAGCGTTGTTGCGTTCAGTTGTCCCCTTTGCTTCGTCTTACGTTGGAGAGCGCCGTCCTCCTAATTACGTTCGTTGGAATGCTCTTGTTCGTTACAGGGCAGAAGGTGCTCTACTTAGATCTTCTCCGTGGATTAAGGGGACCTATACCTGGCAAGGAAGAGCAAACCTTGGTATCGGCTTGAGCAATCATCGTGGTATCGGCCCGGAAGCGCTGGGCACGCTGAAAGCGCGACCGATCCAGCGAGTTTTCCTCTTGGATTTGTTGACAAGCGTAAAGAGCGCCTATCGAGAGCAAATATTATGAAGATTGGTCTTCTAGATCATATGGGATATGGCAACTTGGGTGACGCTGCCACTCAGGAATCGCTGATTGCCAATATCATGGCACGTGTGCCGGGCGCCGAGATTCTAGGATTCTCACTAAATCCCGATGATACCAGACAGCGTCACCACATTCCCTGTTATTCAATTACGTACTGGCATCCAGGACTCAACAAATCGGAGCCGACAAAAAAGGATGTCCGGAACACCAAACGTCGAATCAAATTGATCCTAAAGAAGATCCCGATTCTTTCTGGCGTGGCATTGTGGGTTCAGAATCTAGTTCGAGAGTTCGTCCACTTAGCTCGGTCATTCAAAGTCCTGAGATCTTTGGACAGTCTGATCATCGCGGGCGGAGGCCAATTAGGTGAATTATGGAGGGGCCCTTGGTCGCACCCTTACAACGTGTTCAAGTTTTCCGTACTAACGAAACTCGCAAATAGGAAGCTACTGTTCGTAAACGTTGGCGCCGGTCCTTTGGACAGCAGTCTGAGCAAAGCGTTCATAAGATGGTCGGTTCGTATGGCTGACTACGTTTCTTTCCGGGACGTACAGTCGCAAAGCTTAGTTTATCGGTCGGGCGTGAAGCGTCAAACTTATGTCTTTCCGGATTCTGCGTATGCCCTCGACGTTTCTCATTATGAAAACGGAAATGCTGCCAATACGTCTAAGTTGTGTGTTGGGCTTAATCCTATCGGATTTTGTGACCCTCGAATCTGGCCACAAAAAGACAATGGCACCTATTCACAATACCTCGACAAGGTGACTGCGTTGTCCTTATGGCTATTGAGCCTTAACTATCGGCTAAAGATATTCTCTGGCGAAGTGAGTGTTGATCGTTATGCTCTTGAGGACCTAAAAGAACGACTATCAAATAGCCTATCGCCAGCCGATATAGACGAGATTTGTGTGCCACCCAGTCGGACCGTTGAGGATTTGCTAGTTGAAATGTCGGGGTTCGATTTTGTCGTTACTTCAAAGTTTCACGGTGTGGTATTTTCTCACCTGCTGGCAAAGCCGGTGCTCGCGCTTAGCTATCACAACAAGATAGACGATCTAATGCGCGCCGTAGGGCATAGTCGCTACTGCCTAAATATAGAAACCTTTAATGACGAATGCATTAAGAATGCGTTTACGTCATTGGTTGAAGATGCGCAAGAGATCGAATCAAAGTATCGACAGACGAGGGTCTCCTATTCAGAGGCGTTAAAGTCGCAGTTCGATGAGCTCTTTGTGACCAAGAATCTACAACCACACCTCCAGCAGTTAAGGATGAAGAAAGACGTGGCCTGAGTGTGGGGGGGTAGCCTGGGGGGGTAGCCTAGCAACACGATGTTGCTACTGGAAGGACAGGAGAAATGAATACAGCGTCGCAACCTTTGGTCAGCATTGTTACTCCTGTGTACAACGAGGCAGGACATCTGGCGGAGTGTATCGATAGCGTGCTTGCTCAGACCTATCAGAAGTGGGACTTAACAATCATCGACAACTGCAGCACCGACGGCTCACTGGAGATTGCCCGGCGATATGCGGCAAAAGACAGGCGAATCCGGATTCATGAGAACAAGGAGTTCCTGAGGGTGATTGCGAATCATAATGTCGCGTTGCGTCAGGTTTCTCCCGAAAGCAAGTACAGCAAGGTCGTGCTGGGGGATGATTGGATCTTTCCTAATTGCCTGGAACAAATGGTTGCCATTGCCGAGGCGCATCCTTCGGTGGGCATCGTTGGCGCCTACGCGTTGGAAGGGCATCGAGTTGCTTTGACAGGGCTACCATATCCGAGCGCGCTGGTTACTGGTCGAGATATCTGTCGCCGCCATCTTCTAGAGCACGTGTATGTCTTTGGATCCGCAAATGCTGTCCTCTATCGTTCCGATTTTGTTAGGAACCGTGATCCCTTCTACAATGAATCCAATATCCATGCGGACACGGAGGTCTGTTTTTCACTCCTCAAGACATGCGACTTCGGTTTTGTTCACCAGGTTCTTACTTTCACTAGATTGCGACCCGCCTCACTAACGACTGTGTCAAAAGGCCTCCACACATACTTTGCGAGTATGTTGCAACTGTTGGTCACTCACGGTCCGGAGTATCTCACCCCCGACGAGTGTAGAGTGTGTATCGCTCAGCACTTATCAGAGTACTACGGTTTTCTGGGCAGGAGCTTACTACAAGGGCGCGATAGGCGGTTTTGGGAATATCATAAGAACGAATTGAATAAGTCGAGTGTAGGTTTCAGTCACACTCTCTTGGCCGAAGGTTTACTTGCAACTCTGTGCGAGGTCGCGTTGAATCCTAAACACACTGTGGAGAGGCTGTTGCAAAGCTGGCGGAGTCGGAAATCGGAAGGGTTCGATCAATCCCTTGGAGAAAAGCCTCGCGTGTTTGCAGCAAAGGAGTCATAGGAAGATGACAACCCGCAGTGTCAGCCGAGCAGTCTATGAACGGATTCAGTACAACCGTAAGACTCCTGTATGCGTAAGTGCTAACGTGATATTGGTGTGCTGCTGTCGGAGAGAAAGAGTAATGTAGCGCACATTATGGAGATATAAGAGATGCCTTATGTTTATTCACTTCCTACTTCAGTCTCATTTACAGGCAAGGGACTGTTAGGGTATACATTTGGTCCTTTGAGTCAAAAGGACATCGATATTTATTATATCGAAGTGGAAAAGGGACATGATATGTTCATGATAAGTAAGAAGATCACACGTACTTATTATATTGTGTCCGGAACTGGTCATTTCACTATTGGCGAGCATAAATATAGTGTCAGCCCAGGTATGCTTGTAGAGGTGCCCCCAAAGATAGAGTACTGTTATTCAGGGAGAATGAGGCTGTTGGCGTTTGCGAAGCCGCGTTGGTTTAGCGACAACGACACATTTACTAAATGGAACCCTGATGTGATAGGTCGAGATTCCCCCTGCCAACGGGATGACAGCCCTGGGCTGACGCGATTGGTGAGATGGAGCATTTTCGGAAAGTCGCCCGTCAATGCCTACTTGCGGCTTAACCAGCAATTGTGGAACAGGCTTCCGTCGTTTCTTACCGCCCTTAGTCCAATACGTTCATACGGTGGCTTTTTGCATAAATTGGCATGTCTGCAAGGGGTTCGAGCGCAAGCATTTAGCACGTGTTTCCTTCGAAATCGGCCGGAACTGGAACTGATTCGACGGCTAGTGGGAAGCAGGCCCAAGGGTGATGAACTAAGAGTGACAGTGCTTGGCTGTAGTACGGGTGCTGAGGCGTATTCGGTGGCGTGGAACATCCGGTCTGCACGGCCTGACGTGAGGCTGATCTTGCAGGCGTTGGATATCTCTAGGCAGGCCGTGGAGGTGGCCGGATCCGGCGAGTACTCGCTCACGGCATCGAAGCTGAGCAGTACGCGGATTTGTGATGGCATGAGTGAGGCTGAGATGGAGGAGTTATTTCAGAGGAACGGGGACGTGGTGACGGTTAAGTCGTGGATCAAAGAGGGAATTAACTGGTGCGTCGGCGATGCTGGTGACGCCGAAGTTGTCGATGCCATGGAGCTCCAAGACATGGTTGTAGCAAACAATTTTCTTTGCCATATGGAGCCGGCGGAGGCAGAGAGATGCTTGCGTAATATTGCTCGCTTGGTAAAGCCGGATGGATATCTTTTTGTTTCTGGAATTGATTTGGACGTCCGGACGAAGGTTGCATCTGAGTTGGGATGGCAGCCGGTTGAAGAATTACGCGAGGAAATTCATGCGGGCGACCCATACTTGAAGCGGTTCTGGCCCAGTCAGTATGGTGGTTTGGAGCCTTTGGACAAGAGAAGAACTGATTGGAGAATGCGCTATGCCGCAGTGTTTCAGTTAAACTCTGCGGCAAGCACGCCGTCAACGTGGCATGAAAATGAATTCCGAGAGGGGCAGGGCCGGGTGCCGGTTTTCTCTGACGGCGATCATCGCCCACGGGAATGAGGAACACGGCGGCCTGGGCACGTCGGTTGAACCAGCGTACGGCGTCCTGGCAGATCGCCCGTTTGAGCAGAAACGGCCCGCTGACCAGCTCGATTTTATCCAACAATCTTGGGCACCAGCTTTTAGAACGTCGTTAAAACGAGGTCTCGAGACCACTATGACTTGGTATCGTCCGCAACTCAGTTCGGCTCTTAGACTGCGTTGCCACGCTAGATAGATAGGTAAGTAGTTATGACGGATTGTTACGTGAAGTTTGTGGATCTCTAGCCCATCATCAGCAAGAGTAGTTACAAACGCAAGTCCCCCCCGAAAAATGAAATCAGTTCGATTGTCGAGCTCTCGCCGGCATCGAGTCCCAGTTCTGAATGCGGTCAAACAAAGTGGAGCGAAGAAAAGTGAAAAACCAAATTGTGCGAGTGGTTAAAGCTAGCCTGCTGATTTCGACCCTATTTAGTGCCGTGCTCGGCATTGGCCAAGTTTCAGTGCTTACTCAGCACAATGACAATGCCCGCACCGGCCAGAACCTGAATGAGACTGTCCTCAATACCTCGAACGTAAAC
>OBLU010001118.1_pt1 | contig 25014 bp, 24 predicted proteins | sample 1518681 | NCBI WGS metagenome assembly OBLU01 (sample SAMEA3539304, study PRJEB22396) | soil metagenome | biome: tundra; feature: field; material: soil | place: USA | collected 2010-05 | depth 0.15 m
ATGCCGGGGCGTCAGCCCGGTTCACCGCCTGACAGTCGGCTGTCCGCCGGCCCCGAATACCGTCGTCGGCTGCTGGCAGTGCCGGCCCGAGCCGATCGGCCGCTCATTGCCGGTGACATTGCCGAACGGGCGGATCGGGGCTGGGAAATTGGGATCAGGCGTTGCCGTCGCCCGCCTGGTAGATCAGGGGATCGTGATCGCCACCGAGGTGGGGAGATACCACGTCTGCCAACTCAACCGTATGCACCCTGCCGCCCCGATTGCGGACCTACTGGGTGGGTTGCGCGAGGGAGCGACCCGACGTCTTTTCGCCTCGGCCCAGCGTTCTGTGGATCTCGTACCGGGCACGGCCCCCCTGCTTGGCCCGGTACATGGCTCCATCGGCGTTGGACAGAACCACGGCGGGGTCGTCACCCGGAGAGGCGACCGTCACCCCGATACTGGCCGACGGTGTGAGAATCCGTCCGTCGATGACCAACGGAGCCGACAGGGCTTTGCCGATCCGGCCGGCCAGTGCGGCGGCGGCGGTGGTGCCACCATGCAGGTCGTCGCACAGGACGACGAACTCATCGCCGCCGAGGCGGGCAGCGATGTCGCCCGGACGCACGATCTGGGACAGTCGGACGGCGACGGCAATGAGGAGTTGATCCCCCAGAGAATGACCCCCCAGGTCATTGACCGACTTGAATCGGTCGATATCGAGGTAGAGCACGGCAACCTGGGCGTTCCGATGACTGAGGGTTCCCAGGGCACGGTTGAGCTGTTCGATGAACAGGGCCCGATTGGGAAGGCCGGTGAGCGGATCGTGCAGGGCCAGAAAGCCCAGACGGGCATGTTCCTCGGTCAACTGCGCGCGGAGTTCGCCGGAGGCGCGGTCGAACTGTTTGGCCATGCCCACCATGCTGCCGTCGGCCCCGGCCCGCACCACCGCCACCGCCTCCTCGACCACCGCTGGCGAGCTGTCCAGTCGGGCGGCTTCTTGGCAGATGGCCAGTTCGGCAGCATCACGCCAGAAGAGGTAGAGCTTGGTGACGCCGGCCAGCGACAGCCGCTCGTCCACCGGGGCTCGGCCGGTCTGGGAGAGGGCGTCTGCCTGCTCCTGGGTGGCGGGCTGGTGAGTGACGAGGTAGTTGACCACCGCATCGGTCGCCAACAGGGTGACCCGTTCGATCTCCGGCCGCAGTTCTTCTGCCCCGGGTGTCTCGTCGAAGCCCCCGTTCTCCCCCCACCGGTCCGCGACCAACCTCGCCATCACGTGGGACCGACCGGCCAGCGCATGGCCGAGCGCAGCGAGCGCGTGCCGCCGCCTGTCCACGGGATTGCCGGTGCCTGCCATTGCCATAGTGGCAACATCGACGGTAAAGGTCGTTTACTTGACGAATTGTTGTCTCCGGCGCCCACATCGGGCCGAGGGTTAGTGGGGTGCGCTACGAGGGAGCCGAGCTGGCTTCGCCCCCGTAGGGGCAGTGCCGGCAACCGTTGCCACAACAGGTGCCCCGTTTCTTCAGGTAGGCGGCGGTGAGGACGAACAGGCCGGAAACGGGATCCATATAGCCGGTTTGACCTGCGGCGATCGCCGCGGCGTGGGCAGCTGCGACCTCATCTCGTTCCATGGGGCGAGGATAGGACATGCTGTCGTCTGGGCTCAGCGGGCGGACATGGTGATGAAGTCACGGGCCCACGACGGCTCGAAGAATCTGGATGGCCCCCCTGACATGGAGGCCAGCAGGTCGGTGCCGTTGGCGGGCGCCGCCGCTCCGGTCGGGGTGGGAGGGGTATAGAAGGTGAAGGTGTCCCAGGCCGGGTTGATGTCGAGCTCCATTCCCCGCACGGCCCCGGCTGCCACCAACAGCCCTGCCAACTGGGTGACATCGAGAGAGGGTCCCGACACGTAGACGATCGCGCCGCCGGCGGTGACCCCGACCCCGGACCGGTAGGTGCGGGGGATGTTGCCGATGGTCGATCCCCAGGCAGACGCGTCGCCAGGGGACAGCCCGGGTACCGGAGCGCCGTGGTCGACCAGGAGGGTGAGGTTCTGGCGTACAGCCACCACGGCGGCGGACATCGAGACATCCCGATTCCATTGCCCCACCGTGACCGTGCCGTCCTGGGCGATGACCAGAGAGGCCGCCCCGCTGACCAGCGGGGCGAAGTACCGACTCTCCGCGTAGTAGCCGCCGTGCGAGTCGGCCAGCTTGAACCCACCATTGAACGCGCACACCAGGGTGAGTGCCGCGTCGGGTTGAATGGGGGCCGTGTAGGTCCAGGGGCCCTGTCCGGGGCTGATGCTGCCCGAGTAGAGGTTGCCGCGCAGACGATGAGCGTCCATCCAGGCGATTCCGGTCGGGGTGCCCGAACCAGCGGCCCTCAGGGTAGTGATGTAGAGCACCGGGGCACCCCCGACGCTCCGCCCGGCCGCGGTCCACTGTCCCTCTCCGGCCAGGGCAGGGGTTACCAGCGGAACCAGAGCAGCCGGCGGTGGCGAGCCCGGCTTGGGCGGTGGCGGAACGGTGGTCGTGGTGGTCGTGGTGGTCGACTTGGCCGGGTGGGTAGTGGCGGAGGTGGTGGTGGAGCTCGAAGGGCTCCTGGGGATGGTGACGTGCGGTGCGCCGACGCCGTGCCCGCAGCCGACCAGGCATACCATCGAGATGGCGAACAATCCACCCAATACCCGCCGCCGATGCATCACGTGATTCCATTCTCGCTTGTGAACGGCGCCCATTGTGCCAGCATCCTTCGCCGTTGCCGTGGCGGGAGACGCGATGGCATGCCGTCATGGCATAGCGTCGACCACCGGAGGTAGGGGCTCGAATGTGCGACTCGTTTGTGACCATCACCGACAACGGGGTGATGTTCGCCAAAAACAGTGATCGGGATCCCAACGAGGCCCAGCCGCTCGAGTGGATCCCCGCCGCTGACCACCCAGCCGGTGATCGGGTGAGCTGCACTTGGATCGATATCCCGCAGGTCGCCCACACCCACGCGGTGCTGGTGTCCCGTCCGTGGTGGATGTGGGGGGCGGAAATGGGGGCCAACGAGCACGGCGTGGTGATCGGTAACGAGGCCGTCTTCACCAAAGAGCCGTCGACAGAGAAGGCCCTGTTGGGCATGGATCTGCTGAGGTTGGCTCTGGAGCGGGCGACCACTGCCACCGGAGCCGCGGCCGTGATGGTGGAGCTGATCGAACGTCACGGACAGGGCGGGCCCTGCAGCTATGAGCACCCGCGGTTCACCTATCACAGCAGTTTTCTGGTGGCCGACCCCGATGGCGCCCTGGTGCTGGAGACCGCCGGGTCCCACTGGTCTCTCGAAGAGGTGCGCGGGCCGGGCCGGAGCATCTCCAACTCACTCACCATCCCGGCCTTCGCCAAAGCCCACGCCAAACCATTGCGGGGATGGGTATCCTCAGCGACCACACGACGTCGGTGCACCCAGGCCGCTGCTTGTACTGCCGCCGGGCCCGCCGACCTGATGACGGCGCTCCGGGATCACGGGAAGAGCTCGTCACCCCACTGGTCACCCATCCACGGAGGCCTGGGGGCGCCCTGTGTGCACGCCGGTGGATTGGTCGCCTCGAGCCAGAGCACCGCGTCGTGGGTCTCCGACCTCCGGGACGGGACCCGACACTGGGCCACCGCCACTTCGGCCCCGTGCACCTCGCTGTTCAAACCGGTGCAGGTCGATGTGCCGGTGGACCTGGGTCCGTCACCCACCAACGTGTTCGACCCCGAGACGGTGTGGTGGCGACACGAGCTGCTCCATCGCAGCACCATGGCGGCCTACAGCACCCTCATCCCGCGCTACCAACTGGCTCGGAGCCGGACCGAGGCCGGGTGGATCGCCGATCCACCGTCGGCCGAGGAATCATTCGACCAGGCGGAACGGCTCGAGCGCCGCTGGTTCGCCGACGTGGTCGGCGCCCACCTCGAGGACTCACGGCCCGCCTGGGTACGGCGGGCATGGCGGCGCATTGATGACACAGCACACTTCGGGAGGGAGTTGGTTCGATGAGCAGCAATCAGGTAGTGGTGATCGGGGCCGGCCTGGCCGGCCTGTCGGCGGCCCGCCGACTGCGCACCTTGGGGATCGAGGTGTCGGTGGTCGAGGCCAGGTCCCGGGTGGGGGGCCGTACCGAGGGGGGATTCACCGCCGACGGAACCCCGGTGGAGCTCGGGGGCCAGTGGGTGGGGCCCACCCAGACCCGAATGTACGAGCTCATCGGCGAGCTGGGTCTCGAGACATTTCCCACCTTCAACACCGGGAAGCACGTGGTACAGCTGGGCGGTTCCCACAGCCGCATGGCCTCCCACCGGGGAGCGGTTCCCAAGCTCAACCCGTTTGTGCTCGCCGATCTGTTTCAGGGGCTCACCCGGTTCAAGCGACTGGCCGGCCGGGTGCCGCTCGATGAGCCGTGGACCGCGCCCAATGCCCATGCCCTGGACAGCCAGACATTCGAGACCTGGATTCTCCGGAATCTCCGTACCCCCACCGCCCGGGCCTATTTCCGCATCGCCACTGAAGCGGTGTTCTCGGCCGAGAGCAGCAATCTCTCAGCCCTGCATGCCCTGTTCTACGCCCACTCTGGAACCGACCTGGAGGGGCTGTTGTCGGTCGACCGCGGCGCCCAACAGGATCGGGTGGTGGGTGGTTCGATTCAGATCAGTGAGTTGATGGGGGCCGAACTGGCCGAGAGCGTCCATCTCGGATGTCCTGTGCGACGCATCGAGCAAAGCCGCGATCGGGTGGTGGTGACCACCAGTGCCGGCGAGGTGTTCCAAGGCGACCGGGCCATCGTGACCCTTCCTCCCACACTGGCGGGGCGTCTCGAGTACGGGCCGATTCTGCCGTCGTGGCGGGACCAGCTCACCCAGCGACTGCCGGCCGGCTCGGTGATCAAGTTGTACGCGGTGTACGACGAGCCGTTCTGGCGCCAGGACGGGCTCACCGGCCAGGCCGCCTCCGATCGGGGTCCGATCAAGGTGACCTTCGACAACTCTCCTCCCGGTGGGACACCGGGGATCATGATGGGCTTTATGGAGGCCAGCGACGGCCGGGTGGCCGGGCGCCTCTCGGTGTCGGAGCGCCGGGCGGCGGCCGTGGAGTGTTTTGTCCGGTACTTCGGGCCCCAGGCCGCTCACCCCATCGAGTACATCGAGCGCGACTGGATGGCCGAGGAGTTCAGTCGGGGATGTTACGGAGCTCACTTCACCCCGGGAGTGTGGAGTGATTACGGTCCCGCCCTCACTGAACCGGTGGGGCTCATCCACTGGGCCGGGGCGGAGTGCTCGTCGGTGTGGAACGGCTACATGGAAGGGGCTGTCCGGTCGGGGGAACAGACGGCCGAGGCGGTGGCGGCCGGCCTTGGCTGAGCCGAGCCGGCCCGGCTCATGATCTCCAGCCAAAAGGATGCGCCCGCTCACGTGATGCCGAACCAGTCGAGTGACTCCGCGGTCGCCGTCTCCACGCAGGCCAAGGTGTCGTGGAGGGCGCGGTCCTCTCCGAACCGGTCACACAGCGACACCACCCGGGCCCCGTAGCCGCGGGCGGCTTCATCGGCCTCGCCCGTCGCCCGTCCCACGATCACCAGCGAGGGGATCCCGAGTGCCGAGGCGTCGCCGAGGACACCCCCGACCACCTTGCCGTCAAACGAGGTGGCGTCGAGCGCGCCTTCTCCGGTGACTACCAACTGGGCGTGCTCGAGGGAGTGCCCAAGGCCCACCAGGTCCGCCACCAGTCGATATCCGAGACGAAGGCTTCCTCCCAGGGCTGCCAGTGCCCCGCCGAGACCCCCGGCGGCACCCGCACCGGGAATGTCGCGGACGTCGGTGCCGAAGCGCTGCTGGTACTGGTCGGCCAGCCGACCGAGCCGGTCGGTGAGCTCGGCCACCTGTTGACGGGAGGCTCCTTTTTGGGGAGCGAAGAGCCGGGCGGCGTCGAGAAAGCCCACGCTGACATCGCAGGCGGCGACCAGCTCCACCCGGCCGAGGCCACCGGATTCCTCGATGCAGGTCAGCGCCCCCAACCCGCCGTCGGTGGTGGCCGAGCCCCCCAGCCCGACGATGATGGTCGGAGAAGACCCGGCCCCGGATGCCACCTTCCCCGAAGCGGGTAGTGGCCCGGAGTCGGTGAGGGACCGGGCCGCCGCCACCAGAAGTTGGCCGGTGCCCCGGGTGGTTGCCTCCATCGGCCGGTTGGCGTCGGGACCACCGACCAGGGCGAGGCCCGATGCCCGGGCCATCTCGATGACCGCCCGATCCCCACCCCGCAGCCACGAGGCCGCAACCGGCTGCCCCAACGGGCCGGTGACCTCGGTCGTCTCGACCCGGTCGCCTGGCCGGCGGGAGACATCGAGCAACCCTTCCCCCCCATCGGAGAGTGGGGACCGGATGGCTGACCAGCCCGACCGGGTGGCGGCCCGGGCCATGGCAGCGGCTACCTGGCCGGCGGTGGCGGTGCCCCGGAACTTGTCAGGAGCAGCGACGAGGACCGGCACGCTACGACCCTAGCGACCCGGTCCCGCACCAGGCCGGGACGATCCTTGCGTCGAGGCGGGTAGGTTGGCCACCGCGAGGCATGGGGATGCTTCGCACCTGACAACGGGGAGGAACATGACTGCCGTCCTTCGTGGCAAGGCAACGCCGGTGGCTGACAGTTCGGGGGACGTCGGACGGTCGACCATGGCCGAGCGGTTGCACATCAACAAGCGGACCATTCAGATCGCCCTCGGGCTTATGTGGATCATCGACGCCGGATTGCAGTTTCAACCCCGGATGTTCGGCACCGACTTCGTGTCGATGGTGATCGCCCCCAATGCCGCCGGGCAGCCTCACCTCATCGCTTGGTCGATCACCCATATGGCCCGCCTCCTCTCCCGGGACGTGGCCCTGTGGAACACGATCTTCGGACTCACCCAGTTGGCCATCGGGATCGCGCTCCTGAGGCGGCGCACGGTGAAGATCGCCCTGGCGGCATCCTTCGCCTGGGTGGTCGGGGTGTGGGCGTTCGGAGAGGGATTCGGCGGCATCCTCACCGGGCATGCCAACGCCCTGATGGGAGCGCCGGGAGCTGTCCTCCTCTACGCGGTGATCGGCATCCTGGTGTGGCCGAAGGCCGAGGGCGAAGCCGCGGACCAGCCGGACAGGGAACCGCGTACGGGTCTGGCCTCGTCGGCCGCCGGCCACGGTCCCCTGGGCGCATGGGGAGGTCTCTGGATATGGGCTGCCATCTGGGCCTTCTTCGCCGTGCTCCAGTTTCTGCCCCAGAACCGTTCGTCGGGATGGCTGTCCGACTCCCTGACCGGCATGGCCGACGGGGAGCCGGGTTGGTACGGGCACCTGTTGAACTCGCTCGGTCATGCCTTCACCGGAGCCGGCACACCGGCGGCGGTGCTGTTGGCGACCCTGTTCCTGATGATCGGCCTGGGGCCGTTCGTCACCCGGCGTCCGGATGTCTTCATCGGGATCGGCATGGGAGTGGCCGCCCTGTTCTGGTTCACCGGCCAAGCCATGGGCGGGATCATGACCGGGATGTCCACGGATCCCAATGCCGGCCCGCTACTGATCCTGTTGGGGGCGGCCTTCCTGCCCCTGGCGCTCGACCCGGTTTCGGCTCCGGTGCCCGCTGTCATGGCCTTCGGCCGTCACCAGATCTTGGCCACCCTCGGCATCGTGGGGCTGGCTATCGTTCCCGCCGCGGTGGCGGTGATCCCCGGCGCACCGGCGGTCGCCGCCTCGACGGCAGCCAATATGCAACACATGACCATGTCGGGATCGGGTTCCGGTTCGAGCTCCTCGACCAGCCAACCCGGCGCCACCGGTTCGACGGCCGTGCCGAACGTGAAAGGCAGGTCGGGATCGTCGGCCAAGGGTGGAACTGCCAACTCGATGAACATGGCGGGAATGGCCGGCCTGGGGGTCACCAATCCCAACTGGAAGTACAGCGGCCCCCCGTTGTCGACCAGCGAGACGGCTCTCCTTACCTCTGTGGGTGACGTCACCGACACCGGGCACGCCATGCAGACCCCGAACTGCAGCGCGGCGCCGACCGCCGACCAGGTACTGGGGGCCGTGCAGTACGTGCAGGCCACCTCGGCGGCGGTGGCCAAGTACAAGAACCTGAGTGCGGCTACCGCGGCCGGGTACATTCCCATCACCAGCAGCACCTATCCGATCGTGCATTACCTGAACCTCTCGTACATGAACAATCCGGACATCCTCGATCCCAACCACGTCGACTCGTTGGTCTACGCCTTCACCCCCGACGGACCGGTGCTGGTGGCGGCCATGTACCTCCTGCCCAGCTTCGAGAACGGCCCCATGCCCTATGGATGCCTGGTCCAGTGGCACGCCCACACCAATCTGTGCACCTCGTCCACCACCCACCAGATTGTGGGATTCACCCCGTGTGCGCCGGGCACCTTCCACGATGGGAGGACCCCGTTCATGACCCACGTCTGGCAGGTACCGGTGGCCGGTGGCCCGTTGGCCATCGATCCCTCCGATCTGCAGGTGATGCAGGCGGCCATGATGGCCCAACAGGACGGTCAGGCCCCGTCGTCACCCGGCACCCTGTGACCGCGCCGGCGGTGACACCCGGCACGACGATGGGCTACCGGGGCACCACGGTGATCGGACAGCGGACACCAGGCGCCCGGCTCAGTCGCGCATCGGCGGTGAGGAGATTGCAGTCCAGTAGTTCTGCCAGCGCGACGTACGAGGCGGCTTCTGCCGACAGGTTGTCCCGCAGTTCCCACACCCGATCCACCAGTGAGAACACCGGGTACCGCGTCATCCCGAGCCGTCGCAGCGTGTCCAAGGCGGTCCAGCCGGCGTCGGCACCCAGTTGTTGAGCCGCGACCCTCCGACGTAGTCCGTTGGCGACGTCGGAGTCGATGAGGTGGGGGGCATGCAGTTGCTCGCTGGCGAGGGCGCGCCGGGCCGGGCCGGCGTTGAGAAGTGCTGACAGCGCCGCCGAAGCGTCGACCACGATCACCTCTCAGATCGTCCGGCCTCCACGTCATTGAGGATCGTCGCGGTGTCCACCCCCAGATCAGGGAGGGCACCGAGCAGCGCGGGGTTATCCGCTCTGCGCGACACGTCGGCGAGTTCCCTCACTGCTACCGCACCTACCGAAGTCGCGTCACGAGCGGCGAGCCGCTCCAAGCGCTCGACGACGTCGTCCGGAACGTTGCGCAGGTAGAGGGTTCTCATGTCGCAAAATGCTAGCAAATAGCTTGCATATCTGCAAGTATCAATCCCATGTCGGGACCCCTCAACGGCACGGCCTGCGAGGCGGTGACGTAGCAGCGACGGCCGCCCTTCTGAAGGGACCGATCCCCCGCGCTGAGCGCGGGGGATCGGCAGCGCGGGGATCGGTTGCAGGACGGGCCGACCCCGGTCACGCCCGACGGCAGAGCCCCTAAAGGGTGGCGCCGACCCCGGATCGCTGGATAGCTGATTCCTTGGTGCCCAGGTAGGACTCCACCACCCGCGGGTGGTCGAGCACCTCGGCCGGGGTCCCCTGGGTGATGACCTCGCCGAGCTCCAAGGCGATCATCCGGTCACAGATGGCGGTCAACAGGGGCATATCGTGCTCGACCACCAGGATTGAGCACCCCGAGTGGAGTTGCACCCGTTGTAGCAGTGGGCCCATCGCCTCGGTCTCGCGTTGAGCCACCCCACCGGAGGGCTCATCGAGCATAAGGACGGCAGGGTCCTGGGCCAACACGCAGGCCAACTCCACGATACGGCGGGTGCCTGTCGAGAGCTCGCCCACCAACTTCTCGGCGAAGGCACCCAGCCCCATCAGGGTGACCAGTTCGTCGACCTTGCCTCTCACCTCGAACTCGGAGTCGAGTGAGGCCGGCAGGCGGAGGCCGGCGGCGATGAGGTCGCGGGAGTCGAGGTGCCGTTCGAATGCCACCGCGATGGTCTCCTCGACGGTGAGGGAGGGGAAGAGCCGGGCCTCTTGGAAGGTGCGCCCCAGGCCGGCGGTGGCCCGCATGTGGGCGGGCCAGGTGCCGATGTCGGCGCCTCCGAGAAGGATCTGCCCTCCGTCGAGGGGAAGGAAGCCCGACATCAGGTCGAACAGGGTGGTCTTGCCCGCCCCGTTGTGGCCGATGAGCCCGAGGATCTCGCCCTCCCGCAGCTCGATGTGGACATCGTTGACCGCGGTGATCCCACCGAAGCGCTTGATCACCCCGCGGCACTCGAGCACCACCGGCGCCTCTGCGTTTGGAGCCACCCGGGCATGGCTATTGCCTCCGAGAGCTGCCGACGGGTCGGCGGCCAGACTGGCGGTCACCGCGGCCGCTCCGTGGTCGGCGTCCTTGGCGCTGTCACCGGATTGACCGGCGGTCACCGCGCTGGCGCCGGCGATGAAGACCGAGCGCAGGATGTCGGGTCGTTCCAAGAGCTCGGCGGTCGGACCGCTGAAACGGACCTCGCCCTTCTCGAGGAAGACGGCCCGTTGGGCCAACTCCAGCGCCACGTTCACCGACTGTTCGACCACCACGATGGTGGTGCCGTTCTGGTGCAGCATGGCCACCACATCCATCAGCTGGGCGACGATGGTGGGGGCCAACCCGAGCGACAGCTCGTCGATCATCAGCACCTTGGGGGTCACCATGAGGGCCATGGCCAACGACAGCATCTGCTGCTCGCCGCCGGAAAGGTTCCCGGCCTGCTGGTTGTGACGACTGTCGAGAATGGGGAACAGGGCGAGGACCCGGTTGCGGGCCTCGGTGGCCGCCCCTCGGTCTTTGCGTACCAACCAGGCGCCCAAGCGGAGATTCTCATCCACCGTCAGGGTGGGGAACACCCCACGCCCACCGGGCATGAGCGAAAGGCCGAGGTGGGCAGTGGCATCAGGGGCGTTGTTGGTGATTATCTTCCCGTCGAACTCCACCGAGCCCCCACCGACCTTGGCCAGGCCGGTGATGCCTTTCAACAGGGTCGACTTGCCGGCTCCGTTGGTTCCGAGCAGAGCCACAATCTCGCCCTCGGCCACATCGAGATCGATGCCGAACAGGATCTGAACGGGCCCGTAGGACACTTCTACCGCGCGGCAACGGAGGGCGAGGGGACGCTTGGGTTCGAACTCCGGGCCCAGGGCATTCTCCAACTGGGCGGTCGGCTCGCCGCTGAACTCGGGAATGGACATCGGAGCAGCCGAGCCATCGCCCCCGGTGGTGGCCGGGCCGGCATGGATGCCTATGCTGTGGGCGCCGAAATCGTCGGGGACATCGAGTGGCAGCGCGGTGCCCGTTCCGTTTCCGTCGGCCACCGGGGCGTCACCGGTGAGGGCGGCGGTCAGCAGTGAGTCCTCTTTGGGTGCGTGGGCCTCGTGGGATGCGTCGCCCGTGTCGTCCCGGCGATCGGCCACCAGGCTCGGCACCAACAGGCCTCGCCGTTCCGCCACCACCCGGAGCAGGCGGTCCCGCACGTGCTGGATGCCGGCGCCGAGGCCGCCGGGCAGAATCAGCAAAATGATCAACAGGCCGGTACCGGTGATCAGCAGTTGGTACTGCGGGAACGCATCGCTGCCGATTTCGATCAGAGCTACGCCGAGCAACGCGCCGCTGATCGACTCGAGACCACCGATGACGGCCATGGAGAAGACAATCAGGCTGAGGGAGGAGTCGAAGGTGTGGAAGCCCACCGAGCGCAGGGAGGTGGCGTAGAGGGCACCGGCAATCCCGGCAATGGCGCCGGCCAACACGAAACCGACCAGCTTGACCCGGACGGAGGGGACCGCCATAGCCGAGGCGGCGTTCTGATTGTCGCGGTTGGCCAGCAACACCCGGCCGGCTCGAGCTTTACGCAGGCCCTTCACGAATACCACTACCAAAAACAGGATGGCCAGACAGAAGAAGTAGAAGGTCCGACCATTGGCCAGGTCGAAGCGCTTCCAGAGCACCGGCCGTAGAAAGCCCTGGGGAATGGCTGTCGAGAAGTTGGACGGATTGAGGAAGAAGGAGTCGACGGCCACGGCCAGGGCCAAGGTGGTGGCGGCCAGGAACATCCCCCGGATGCGCAGGGCCGGCAGACCCACCAGGATGGCCAGCAGGGCGCCGCCGATCGCGGCGCAGGCGATCGACACGAAGAAGTCGAGGTTGGCTTTCTCGATGAGGTCGCCGGCGATCACCCCACCGATCCCGGCAAAGGCGAACTGGCCCAGGCTGATATTTCCCGACCAGCCTGACAACACCACCAGCGAGACGGCGGCGATCCCGAAGATGATGGCCACGGTGAACTCGAGGGTGGTGCCCGGACCGGCCACCAACGGAGTGATGATGAGGACGGTGGCGATGACGGCCCCGATGACGGCCCGGCCGGCGATGACCTCGGGGAGCCGCTTCAACACATCGGGAATCGGCTTGAGCACTCCGGTCGACAGCCACGAATCGCCGGCGTCGTTGGCCCGTCCCGCCTTCTTGCGCTGCAACAACAGGGCCAAAAGGATGACCACCAGGAAGACCACGTCGGTGACCGACTCTTGGCGGACGTTGAAACCGACCACAGAGTTCACGATGCCGAGGGTCACCCCGGCCCCGAAGGCCACCGGCAGGTTCTCCATCCGGGCGATGACGGCGGCGGCCAGGGCCGGTAGCAACAAGGTGGGCCCGGCGGCGGCGGAGAGGGTGAGTCCCTGGGACGGCGCGTTGACCATCACCGTCAGTGCGGCCAGGGCCCCGGCGATGATCCACACCAGGGTGGAGAGCCGTTTGACCGGGATGCCCAAGAGGAGGGCCCGCTCGGAGTTGTCGGCCACCGATCGCACCGCCACCCCGGCATCGGTGCGCAGCAGAAACCAGCCGAGCCCGATGAGGACCAACGGGACCACGCAGGCGATGAGCAGGTCGTCACCGTTGAACAACACCGGGTGGATGTTCACGTGGAATCGGGTGAGCGGAGTGGGCAGGCCACCGACCAGGGGTGGTCCGTGCAGCCATCCGGGCACCAATAGTTGGATACCACCCAACACCTGGGCCAAGCCGATGGTGGCCACCAACACGATGAGCCGTGGGGCATTGAAGAAGCGGCGCATCACGAAGATGTCCACCGCCGCACCCAACAGGGCACCGAGCACCAAGCCGACGGCCAGGGCCACGAACCAGTTCCAGTGCTCGCCGAGATCGAGCATCACCCCCACGGTGCCGGCCAGGCCTCCCATGGCGCCATAGGCGAAGTTGATGATCCGGGTGGACCGGTAGGTCAGCACCAGGCCGAGGGCCAGCAATCCGTTGACTGCACCGAGCTCCGCACCTTGGATGAGGAGTCCGAGCGGTGCCGAGTGCGGGGCGATGGCCGGCACCACGAAGATGACGATCAGGGCGCCGAGCACCACCAGCAGGGTTCCGCGGATACGCGGGGAGAGGCCGGTCATGAAAGGAGGTATCTGAAGAGAGGGCACGCGTGACGTTCCGACTACTGGTTCTTAACTACTGGCCGAAGCCCGCGGGGAGCGCTGGCGGACCTGTTGGGACGGCCCCGATCTTGTAGCGCGGGCCCATGTCGACGTAGGCGCCCTTCTTGCCGTTATAGGTGGAGGTCTTGCTCGGATTCCAGTAGATCTCTTGGAAGTCGACCTGGGGCGAGTAGTGGCCGGCCGGCATACCCCAAGTGCCGAACTCGGCATTCGAGGCGCCGGCCAGACTGCCCGGATAGGCACGCTCCCCCTGTTCGAAGGTCTGAGGGGTGAGGTTGGGACCGGCCATTTGGATGCCGATCATCATCTGGTACATCTGGGCGTAGATGAGGTCCACGATGTTGGCCGGCTCGTCGGACCGGACCGACTTGTAGGCGGCGTACCCCAGCGTCGAGTTCTTCGGCAGGGTCGGTCCTTGGAAAGTGATCCCGAAGGCGTGGGCCCATTCGGTCTGGTCGAAGAGCTGGCCCACGATGTCGTTGTCGGTGAGGGCGACTCCGGCCACGTTCCATTCGGGGGTGTAGCTCTGCTCTTTGGCCCGGGAGGTGAGATAGACAGGCATCACCGGGTCGCAACCGCAGACCACTGTGGTGATCCCGTCGTTCTGGAGCTTGGAAATGATGGTGGCGGCCTGACTCGAGAGGGTGCCGAGGTCCAACTTGTACTGGATGTCATCGGCGATCGGGTGCCCGGCGGCGGCGAACTGCTTGACTGCAATGGCGGCACTGGACTGGTACCAGGGGTTGTCCGGGGCGATGATGGCGATCTTACGGGGCTGGTTCTTCAGTGAGCCCCCGGCGTAAGCGGCCGGCTTTCCGGCCAGTTGTGCTATTCCCGCGGCGGCGGTGGCTGCCACCACGTCATTGCCCTCGGTGGCGATACTCCACATGTACGGGTCGTACTTGGCCATGAAATCTGCCGACAGGTACGGCGCCCCGAAGGACATGACCTTCTGCTGGGCCAGGGCGGTGTCGTACGGCTCGGTGCTCCCATTGAGCTCGGCGAAGGCCTTTGTCTGCTGCCCGACGGTGATGGCGTCGGCGTTGGCCTGCTGCTGGCCCTGGCCGAGGAGCTCAGCGGTCTGGCTGCCCTGCCCGTTGAAGGGGACGATATTGACCTTTCGTCCATAGAGCTGGAAGTTCTTGTTGAAGTAGTCGGCCAGCCCCTGGACGGTGCGGATGACGTCAGCCGGGGTGTCGAGGAACTGGGCGCCGCCGATGGAGGCCAGGGTCTGTTGGAACCCGGGGTCGCTGGTCTGTCGGTAGGACACGGTGATGGTGGAGGCGGAAACCCCCTGCGAGGTGGCGCCGCCGTTACTGCCGGCGAAGGCGACACAGGGAGGGGAGTAGGGGTCCCCAGTGATCTGGAGGGTCTTGCCCGGGCACGGGGTCGAGTGGCCGCCGGTCACCTGTCCCGCGCTTCCTCCGCTGGTCGTTCCGCCCGACCCGGCGCTGCCGCCCGACCCGGCGGTGCCTCCAGAATTGCCTCCGGCCGCGGCAGCACTGCCGCCGGTGCCCCCACTACCGCCGGAGGTGCCCACGTCATGGGTTTTGGTGACCGTCACCTGTTGGGGAGAGACGCTGGGCACCAGCGCGGCCATCAGGGCGAATGCCGCCAACAGAGCTGCCAATGGGCCATAGCCCTTCAGGAGCCGCTTCTCACCCGACCCGGTGGGCAGTCGCAGTTTGGAGGTACCAGCGGATGCTGCGTCGCTCATAGTGTCTTTCCGGTAGTGAGGCGCCGCCGGCGCTGTCGGACAAGATCCCAGGCAAAGGTGGCCAGGAGGAAAATCAAAGCGGCGATGCCGATGGGGAGTGCCGCCCCGCCGCCGCTACACGAGCCCCCGGCCTCACTGAGGCTCTTACAGGCCGAGGCCTGGGTGGCGCCGAGTGATTGAGCCCCCGAGGGACCCGAGGAAGGATCTGAGGATGTCGGACTGCCACCGGACGAGTCGGTCCCCGGGGTGCCGGCGATAGACGAGGAACCGGCATCTCCGGGGGTGAAGGATCCCGTCGAGCTCCCGGTGTCGGTGGGTCCCGAGTTGGCGCCGGCCAGGCCGAAGGTGCCGAAGGCATTGACCGGGGGGTCGGCGTTGATGTTGACGGTGGCACTCCCGAAGTTGAAGTCGAGACTTCCACCGCCGGCCGGGACGCCCAAGATGATATCGCCGATCACCAATTGTTCACCGATTGAGCAGTTGGCTCCGATGATGGCCTGGTCGATGGCTGTACGAAGAGGCTGAACGGTGGGAAGTTGGCTCCCGACCACCGCGGCACCGAGGGCGGAATTCTCGATCCCGATCGACAGGTCGGTCACCTGGGTGGTGGAACCGTTGCCATCATGGGCATCAGGTGTCTCAATGACCTGGGGCGGCGTGATGTGGAAGCCGCTCGGCGCCAGTGCCGTATTCACAGTGCCGAGGGAGGTGGCCAACTGGGCAGGGGTGGCGGTAGGCAAGGGAACTCCGCTGACGACGATGGACCCGAGGGAGAACGACGCGTTCGATGTGTTGGCCGCTCCGGTCTGCTGGGCGGCCTCCCAATGCAGACCCTTGAGGACGATGACGCCGCCCAGCAACGAGATCTCCCCCACATCGGAGGTGGCCTCGACGGCGCGGGTCTGGCCATTGACCACCTGGGCCTGGGCCATGCTCTGAAGACCGGACATGTCGAAGGCACCGGCAACGTTCATGTCACCGCCCTTGGCGATAGCCGTGGCCAACGGCTGATTGGTGACCGATGCCTGTTCGACCCCGGCGCCGGCGCCGGAGCCGTTGAAGCTGCCGGCAGAGGTGAGGGTCTGGGAGGGAGGACCCTGATCGCTTTCGACGCTGGCCGGCTGGGGCAGGGAGCTGCCTTGGACGGTGGGGGGCTTTCCGCAGTTGGCGGTGGTGAGTGAGGTCCCGATGGAGCCCAGGTTGAGGGTCTGGGAAAGGGCTTTGGCCAGTCCCTGCTCATACTCGGCGCTCGTGTTGGCCAGGGTCATGGTGTAGCCCAGGCCGGCGGTGGACGGTTTGATGGCCATCGGCTGAGCGGTGGCGGTGGCGGTGCCGGGGTAGAAGGCGGCGGTGTCGGCGCCGGGAGCGGCGCCGGGAGCGGTCACCATGAGGGCCAGGGTGGTGGCGGCGAACAGGATAAGAGCCAGACCGGTGCGGCGATAGTTCCGCAGCCCCGACCCCGATGGACGGTCCCCTAGCAGTGACGCTTCGTGGCGCGATGAAGATGGCATCGATACTCCCCCCCTAGGCCCTTGCAATTTGTTCCCTCCATTGTAGCTAGGGGTAGAACGCATAACTAGGCGATACCTTTCGAAATGAGTCCCTGGCAGGAAGAAAATGAGAACCGGTTCTCATTTCCCCTTATGGGTGGGCCGGGGCCGGCTGCGGGCCCCGCAACAGGCGGCCGGGGCGTGCCCCGGTGGACTCATCGTGATCCCGGACCACCGTCCCCGACTTGATGGTGGCGACAGCGCCCCGGGCCCGTTGGACCATCCGTTGACCCGAGGCGGGCAGGTCATAGACCAGCTCGGGAGCCTCGAGGGCCAGCGCCTGGTGGTCGATCACGTTGACATCGGCCAGATAGCCCGGCGCCGGTGGGAAGGCCCCGATGTGCCCGACCGGACCACCATGGCCGCCGCCCACCTGTTCGTGGGGGGTTTGAGCGAGCTGGTGATCGCCTGGCTCGACGGAAAGCTCGATTCTTCTTTGGATGAACTGATCGACGACACTGCCGCGCTCATGGATTTGCTCATTGAAAGTGCCGCCGACCGGGCCCAGGCCCGGGCCGATAAGTAGGTACTGACAAACATGGTCGGTTTCAGACGATGGGCGGGTGCTCCGCGACACGGCAGGCGGCGCCGCCTCATGTGGGCAGCCACCCTGGCCACCGCGCTTGTACTGGCCGAACCGGTAGCCGCGGCGAGCCCTTTGGCGGCCGGAGCCACCGGATCGAGCTCGCCGGACACCGTGTTGTTTGCCTCGCCCACTGGCCAGGGGTCGACCTGCAGCCAAACAGCGCCCTGTTCGCTGTTCGGGGCTCAGCATGCGGTCCGCGGCATTGACGCAGCCATGCGGGCCGACATCGTGGTCTCCCTCGAGGACGCCACCAGCACCGCCGGCTCGGCCGACCAGGTCGGCTACCAGGCCCTGGTTCCCGTGTCCCCCTTATGGGCGGAGGGTTCTCCACGGTGCTGATTCACTGAGTCAGCGAGGTGGATGTCCGGACATCGTCCGGACATCGTCCGGACACTGGTAGGGTCTGAGCATGACATCGACATCCGGATCAGGGACTCGCCGACACCGGATCGAGGTACGGGTTACCCCTGACCAAGAGGCGCTCATCCGGGAGGCGGCACAGCTCGAGCACGAAACCGTCACCGCCTTTGTGCTCACCACCGCCACCGAGCGGGCCAGGCGTCTCCTCGACGAGCGCCGAACGGTGACACTGCCCAACCAAGCGTTCGATCGGTTCTACGCCGCTCTCGACGAACCTGAAACTGTGGTGCCCGAACTGGTCGATCTGTTTCGCACCGAGCCACTGTCGCGGAGGTGAGGGCAGAGGACCTGGTTCTCGAACCGCTCGGCGACATCCACCGACTCGACGGTTTTGATTCGGGCGTAGAGGACCTGGACAACTGGCTGCGCCTCCACGCCCTTGCCGCCCACCGGATGGACTCGGCCCGCACATTTGTGGTGGTGCGAGGAGCGAACGTGGTCGGCTACGTGAGTCTGACCATGGGATCGGTGCAGCGCGCCGAGGCTCCAGGTTGGTTGGTCAGGGGCATGCCCGGCTACCCGGTGGGTGTAGTTCTCGTGGCCCGGCTGGCCATCGACAGGACCGAACAAGGGGCGGGCCTCGGTACCCGGCTACTGGCCCAGTCGCTGCGCATCGCCGTCATTGCCGGTGAGGCGGCCGCCGCCCGACTGGTGATGGTCGACGCCATCGATGAGCGTGCCGCGCACTTCTATCGACGGCACGGCTTTACCGCCGCACTCGACCATCCCCTTCGCCTCTACCGGCGAATGAAGGACGTACGGGCCAGCCTCAATGAGGCCGAACGAAAAGGACGGTGACCGTGTCAGCCGGCCTCGAGAATTTCGGCCGCCGCCCGCTGGCCCGATCGGACTGCACCGTCGATGGCGCCGTGCGAGACGGTGGCGGTCTCAGTGCCGGCCCAGTGCACCCTCCCCATCGGTTCCCGCAGGATCGGCCCGTAGCGGGTGAGGATCCCGGGGGGAAGGTGGGCCATCGAGCAACCGCGGGTCCATTCCTCCGTCCACCAGGCCGTCTCGATGAACTCCAATGGCGATGCTGCCTTGGGCCCGAATCTGGCCGTCAACGCGTCGAGCACCGCCCGTCTGCGCTCGGCGGCCGGAAGGGCGTCGACACGCTCGGCCACCGGCCCGAAGGTGAACGAGGCGATGACTCCGGGTGTGCCTGATTTGGGAGAGGCGTCGAGGGTCACTTCGGCGGCCAACCCGGTTTCAGCGGCCAGAGCGCCGAGTGGGTGGACCGGGCCCAGGCGGCTACCCGACCGGCGGGCGACGTGAGCTACGCCGAGGCGAAGGCCTCGAGAACGTCCCTTCGCCACTGCTCGCCGGCCGCCTTGGCCTCGTCCGACGCCGGCGTCTTGCCCAGCCGCACCACCACCAGATCGCGTGGTGGGCAGATGACTATCGACTGTCCCTCGTAGCCCGAGGCCCGGAACGTGCCCAGCTCGTCGCCGGCCATTCCCCACCAATGGGCGCCGTAGGGACCATTCTCGGGGTCGTCGGACTCGATGGTCCGGGCGTAGTCGACCCAGCCTTCGGGGAGTAGGTGGGTGCCGTCCCACACCCCGTCACGGAGATACAACAGACCGAACCGGGCGAAGTCCCGGGCCGTGGCCCGGACGTAGGACGACGCCACCCAGGTCCCGGCTTCGTCGAACTCGGGAACCGCGCTGGTCATGCCGATCGGCCCGAACAGTCGCTCGGCCAGGAATATCCTGTACGCCTCGCCGGTTCCCACCCATCCGGCCACCAGTCTCGAGATGATGTTGGAGGTCCCCGAGGAGTAGTTGAACTTCGAGCCGGGCGCGGCGGCCAGCTGTCGATCGGCGGCGAAGTGGGCGGGGTCGGACTGGCCGGATCCGAACAGCATCTCGATCACATCCGACACCCCGCCGTCCACGTAGTCCTCGACGAAGTCGAGACCGTCGCGCATGGCCAGCATCTGGCGCAGGGTGATAGCGCCACGAGGGTCTCCAGCCGCAGCCCACTCGGGCACGTCGACCGGAGCGTCGATGTCGAGCCGCCCGTCACCGACCAGCATGCCCACCACTGCATGGAGCATCGACTTGGCCATCGACCAGCTGAGGAGGCGGCTGTCGGCGTCCACCGGATCGGGTGGGTGATCGAAGTGCTCCAACTGACCGGCATACCGCTCGAATACCAGCCGGCCGCGGTGGATCATCAACACGCCAAAAGTGACGGCCAGGGGTCCGGAGTCGTCGAACATCCGATCCATCAGCTCATCGAGGTCGACCCCGGTGGGGACCTCGCCTGTGGGCCACTCAGTGGTCGGCCACGGGACACCTGCGGGCTGGGCGGGCAGGTCCACCAACCCCACCAATCGCGACTGACCGACTGCGCCCATCGTCCACCCCCTGACCGGATCGACCCCCTGACCCGATCGTCGCTACGTTTGCCTGATGAGTTTGACACAGGCCCCCAACCCACTGGCCGGCAAGGTGGCACTGGTCACCGGTGCGGCCCGACCCCGAGGGATCGGCCGAGCCACCGCCGTACAGCTGGCCCGGTCCGGTGCCGACATCGCCTGTCTGGACATCGCCCGGCCCTACAAAGATGCCCCCTCCCACGGCACGGCCAGCCCCAGCGATCTCGATGATCTGGCCGACGAGCTCCGGGCCCTCGGTGTGAAGGTCGCCACCGCGGTGGCCGATGTGTCGGTGGAGGAAGAGGTCGAGAATGCGGTGGCCCAGGTCAGCGAAGAGTTGGGAACCGTCACCCTGGTGGCCAACGTCGCCGGGGGCAGTGGACCCGGATTCGGACTCGGGCCACTCCTCAACATTCCGGTCGAGGAGTTCCGCCGGGTCCTCGATGTGAACGTCATCGGTACCTGGCTGGTGTCGAAGGCCTGTGCCAATCGGATGATCGCCGAAAACCAGAACGGTCGAATCTGCAACGTCTCCAGCCAGGCCGGGAAGCGGGCGTTCCCGTTTCTGGGGCCGTACTGCGCGGCCAAGGCGGGAATCATCCTGTTGACCCAGACCATGGCCACCGAGCTCGGCCCCTCGGGCATTTCGGTCAATGCTGTCTGCCCCGGCACCGTCGACACCAATCTGATCAACAAGGACGCCATGTTCGAACAGCTCATGGGTGGACCCGAGGGCCTGGCTGCTTACATCGCCCGGGAGATCCCGCTGGGCCGGTTGCAGAGTGCCGAGGAGATCGCCGCCGCCATCTGTTGGCTCCTGTCCGATGACGCCCGGGGGGTCACCGGGGAGGCGTTGAACGTCAGCGCCGGGCAGACGATGGTGTAGCCATGCCCATTCTCGAACCCCACCACGACCTGGCCCATGCCGTCGAGGGCGACACCGCCTGGAGCGAGTCGTACTACTTCAACGCCTTCGATCCCGGCACCGACTCGGGCTTCTTCACCCGCATCGGTATCCGCCCCAACGAGGGGACCATGGACGTGGGGATGTCGGTGTGGTTGCCCGGTGGCGGCCTGGCCGAGCACCGTGGGGTGAAAGAGCAACACGAGATGGTGGACACCGTGCTCGAGGTGGGCCCGGTGCGCTACGAGATGCTGGCCCCGCTCGAGTCGTGGCGGCTCACCGTCGACACCGACCTTCCGGCCCGGGCTTGCGCTCCGAGGGCGGAGGCCACCCACACCGCCCATGTGGCTCTGGACGTGCGCTTCGATGCGGTGACCCCGGCCATCGGCACCGACGGGCAGCCCCGGGGCACCCGTTCGAAAGAGGCAGCCGCGGCGGCGGGCACGGTGGGGAAGGGCCACCTCGAACAGGCCGGCCGGTGGACCGGCTGGCTGGAGGTCGACGGGGTGCGCTCGGTGTGGTCGGGAGCCCACGGCAACCGGGACCGGTCCTGGGGGCCGCGGCGCTGGGGCGGGCCCAAGATGTGGCGCTGGTTCAGCATCAATGTGGGCGAGGACATGCACTTCGGGGGCATCCGGCTCGGCACCGAGGCCGGTGACCTCCACCGGGGTTGGGTGTGGGACGGCGAGCGGGCCACCAGCATCGCCGAGTGGAGGCTCCGCACCGAGCTCGAGGACGACGGGCTCACCCAACGGGTGGTGCATGTACAGGTGTTGGATAAGAAGGATCGCACCTACGACCTGCGCGGAGACGTGATGCGGGTGGCCGACATCGGCCAGGGCCGGGGCACGGTGGTCAACGAGGGGCTGGCCCGGTGGACCTACGAGGATCGCACCGGTTATGGGATCTGTGAGTACCTGCATCAACTCGACGACCGCGGCATGCCCGTCGTCCCCGTCGAATAGACCATGTCTTCGGGCAACACAGCCGCGGCGTCCACCGAAGTCGCCGACGCCCTGGGCCGGGCGCTGGGAGGTCGGGTCGAGGACTTCCGGAGACTGTCGGGAGGGGCGTCGCGGGTCACCTCGTCCTTCGACCTGATCGACGACGCCGGAGCTCGTCACCGGTTGGTCATCCAACAGGACCGCGGGGACGGTGCCACCCGGAACGGCGCGGTGAGCACAGAAGCCGCGCTGTTGGAGGCCGCCCACCGGGCCGGGGTGCCGGTCGCCGAGGTGGTGGCGTCGGGGGAAGGAGAAGGCCTCGGCGCCCGGTGGCTGGTGGTCACCCGGGTGGAAGGGGAGACCATCCCGCGCAAGATCCTCCGGGACCCCGAGTGGGAAGAGGCCCGCGGACTCATGACGGCCCAGTGCGGCCGGGCCCTGGCCGCCATCCATGCCATTGAGCCGGAAACGGTTCCCGGTCTCAGCGGCACCGACCCTTTGGCCGACCCGCTGCCGTTGTTGGATGCCCTGGGTGAGGTCCGCCCTGCGCTCGAGCTCGGAGCGCGTTGGCTCAACGCCCACCGGCCGGCCGGGGGACCCCGTGTGACCGTGCACGGGGATTTCCGGCTGGGCAACCTGATGGTGGGCCCCGACGGTCTGCGGGCGGTGCTCGACTGGGAACTGGCCCACGTGGGCGACCCGCTGGAGGACATCGGGTGGCTCTGCGCCCCGGCCTGGCGTTTCGGGGGAGCCGGGAGGGTCGGAGGCTTCGGCGATCTGAGTGCCCTGCTCGAGGCGTATGAGGCAGCGGGTGGCAGGACTGTCGACCCCATCGATGTGACGTGGTGGGAGGTGCACGCCACCATGAAGTGGGCGGTGGTGTGCGGGCTGCAGGTTTCGGCCCACCTGAGCGGGAGCACCCGGTCGGTGGAGTTGGCCGCCATCGGGCGCCGTATCTGCGAGAGCGAATGGGATCTGTTGGCATTGATGGGGGTGGGGCCCGAGGAGCCGGTGGCCCCGGATCCGGAACCGCATCGAGGCCCGGTCGCTGCCACGACCTCTCCCTTCGGGCGACCCACCGCGGCGGAGTTGGTCGAAGCGGTGACCGAGTACCTCGAGTCCGGCGTGATGGAGAAGAGCACTGGACGCGGGGCCTTCGAAGCCCGGGTGGCCCGCAACGCTCTCCAGATCGCCGAACGGGAGATGCGGCTGGGACCCGGTATTGCTCAGGACCATGTCCGGCGACTCGCGGATTTGGGTGTGGACAGTGATGGCGATCTGGTGGCCGCCATCCGAGCCGGCCGATTCGACGATGACTGGCAACGGGTAGGGGCCGTGTTGGCGGCCTCAGCACGCGATCAGTTGCGGGTGGCCAATCCTGTCTACCTGGAGAGGCCCCGCCAATCGGGCCCAGGATCGCCCGGGTAGGTACCGTGTGGACAAGATCATCACGGTTCATCGCTCCAAGCTCGGCGAGCAGGTGGGGGTGCTCGCCGATGCCGACGTGGTTCGGCTGAACCGAGCCATCGTTGTCATCCTCGGAATTGCGTCGGCGGTCTGAAGGCCTGAACAGTCGGCCGGCGCCGGTGGGTGACGGCAGACCGCGTCGTTTTAATTGTCAGCTTTCGAGGCCGCCGGGACTGGCCGGGATATCAACGGCGTGCTCTTCGAGTGCGGCCAGGGGCACGATCTCCAAGGCCCGCTGGTGGGTGGATGCCAGCACCACGTAGGCGGCGGCACCGTCGTTATGGGCCCGCAACCAGTTGACCGCGGTCACGCACCAGCGGTCCCCGGGTACCAGGCCGGGGAACCCGTACTGGAGCATCGGGGTGCTCAGATCGTTGCCGATCCGCTGCTGGTGCTCAAGGAATTCGGAGGTCACCACCGCGCAGATGGTGTGGCTGCCCTGGTCCTCGGGACCGGTATGGCAGCACCCGTCACGAAAGAATCCGGTGACCGGGTCGTTTCCGCAGGGCTCCAATCGGCCACCCAACACGTTGCGATCCTCCATCTCCGCATTCTCTCTCATCAACTGGAGTCAGGGTCGGTCGAGGTCGAAAGCGGCGTGGATGGCGGCGGTCAACGCCTCCTCCTGATCGGGAAGGAGAAAGCCGATCAGGTCGCCGAGAAGGCTTTTCGGGATGGTCACGATGTTGTCGCAGCTGATGACCGAGTTGGGGTCCAGCCCATTGGCCGGGCCGACCGGTACTTCGGTGGACAAGCCTCGGACGGTGGTCGTGATCGGAGCTACCGTCACTCGCGCCAGGTGGGGCCGGACGAGCTCTCGGGTCAGCACCAGAACGGGCCGCACCTTGTCGAACCTGGCAGTGTGGATGGGGCGCACTAATCGACGGCAAGCATGCTGGCGACATGCTGCGCCAGGCTGTTCATGTCGGGATCATCCCCGCCCGTGATCAGAATGGCCGCATCCCGAGCCGCGATCTGGCGGCGCTGTTCGCGCTCCAAGGCGCTCGACACGAAAGCCGCTCGGCTGGCCGCCCGGCCCTCGCCCACCAACTGGTCCACAAACTCGACCAGGTGGTCGGGCAGCCTGACGGCTATCTGCCTGCTCATACCAATATGGTAGCCGTTTGGGATGCGAATTGATCCCCGGGCCCGGACGGCAATTCCCAAATCGTGAATTACGTCGCTCTGGCCAACAGGAGATCGCCGGCCCCGAACGCTGACCGGCGTGACAAATGCGATGACCTTCGAGGCCACCGGGACTGGCCGGTACATCGACGGTGTGCTCTTCGAGTGCCTCCAAGGGCACGATCTCCAGAGCCCGCTGGTGGGTGGAAGCCAACACCACGTAGGCGGCAGCCCCGTCGTGGTGGGCCCGCAGCCAATTCACAGCTGTCACCCACAAGCGGTCCCCGGGTACCAGGCCGGGGAACCCGTACCGGAGCATCGGGGTGCTCAGATCGTTGTCCATTTGTTGTTGGTGCTGGAGGAATTCAGTAGTCACCACCGCTCAGATGGTGTGGCTTCCCCGGTCCTCGGGACAGGTATGGCAGCAGCTGTCTCGAAAGAAACCGGTGACCGGGTCATTGCCGAAGGGCTCCAACCGGCCACCCAACAC
>OBLU010001120.1_pt1 | contig 24996 bp, 16 predicted proteins | sample 1518681 | NCBI WGS metagenome assembly OBLU01 (sample SAMEA3539304, study PRJEB22396) | soil metagenome | biome: tundra; feature: field; material: soil | place: USA | collected 2010-05 | depth 0.15 m
GGGCGGCAAACCGAAAATGCAATCGTGATTGACGCGAAGGACTCCACGCCCGCGCCTGTCGCATCCCTTAGCAAGTATCTGAACGGCTACCACTCCTCCATCGACGGACAGACCATCGAGTACCACTCCTCCGATCCAGATGCCGATTCCGCCTTGCTCGTTCGTGGGCAGCGCATAGCCCACACCATCTCCTGGCAAACCGATCCTTTGCCCGAAGCATCCGGCGACTCCTACCAATGGATCTGGCTGGCAGGTATTGAATGCACAGGTTTCGCCGAGGAGAAGGAAAGTCACACATTCAACCTTCTGATCAATGGCCAGCTCTGGTTCACCTTCAAAAACGCCAAAGACGCGACAGCGAAGGCTTGGCAGGTTGCCGGCAAAGACGGTGCGGAACTTTCTTTCGCCGCGACCACTACCGACCACGTTGGCGATCTGTTCGGCTACATGACATTGAAACTTCCTGCAAACGATTTTCCGGCGGGCAAACCGCTCACGCTCGAAGTACAGGGCGACAACTCCGGCAGTGCCGACTGGTACATGACCTTTCAGCACCGTTTCAATTTTGTGCCCCAGGTGCGCTCCGAGCCCGCGCTGGTCAAGGACGGCGCACGCACACTGCAACAGTTGCGGCTCAGCCTCGACAACCTCGTCCCCGGCCGCACCCTTGAAGTTCACACTCCCAATCACGAACCGATCCACTCCAATCTCAACATCGGTGCGAACCTTCTTCGTTTGTCCATCCCTGCAGTCGCTTCCGCCACGACCATTCCCCTCGTTTTCAAGCTCAATGGAAGCGTCGTCGAAACCAGCATGATTCCCGTCGCGCCCGTCCACAGGAGAGATATCTATCTTCTCTCCTATTCTCACAACGACATCGGGTACACGGATCTTCAACCCGACGTCGAACGCAAACAATGGAGCAACCTGGAACAAGCCATGCGCCTGATCCACGACACGCGAGACTATCCTGATTATGCCCGCTACAAATGGAATATGGAGACCATTTGGGCGCTGCAAAGCTATCTGAAGCAAGGCTCCCCGGCCCAGCGCGACGAATTCTTCGCCGACGTCCGATCCGGCAGCATCGGACTCAGCGCCCTCTACGCCAACATGCTCACGGGCCTGGCCAATTCCGTCGAGATGAGCCACTTCTTCGATTTCGCCCGCGCGCTGCGCGCCGACTACCACATCCCCATGACGACCGCCGTCACCTCCGATGTTCCCGGCTTCAGCTGGGGAATCGTTTCCGCGATGGCGCAAAGCGGCGTTAAATATTTCGCCACCGCGCCCAACTCCGGCGATCGCATCGGCTACACCTTGCAAGCCTGGGGCGACAAGCCGTTCTACTGGACCTCGCAATCCGGTCAGGAGAAAGTGCTAACCTGGATGGCCGGCGCCAGCTACGCCAGCTTCCATGAGGGATCGCTCAGCAAGCTCGGCGACGACAAGATCATGAAACTGGCGGGCAAGCTGGACGACGTGTCTTATCCCTACGAAATCTTCCAGCTTCCCTACACGCTAGGCGACAACGGTCCGCCCGATCCCACGCTGGCCGACTTCGTCCGCCAGTGGAACGACCGCTACGTTACCCCACGCCTCATCATTGCGACGCACGAGCAGATGTTCGAGGAGTTCGAGAAGCGCTACGGTTCGACGCTGCCCGTAGTGCAAGGCGACTTCACTCCTTACTGGGAAGACGGTGCCGCCTCCACCGCCTTCGAAACCGCGCTCAATCGCGCCGCCGTCGACCGGCTCATCCAGGGCGAGGCCTTGTGGTCGATGCTCTCGCCGGCTTCTTATCCCGCCAGCGAATATGATTCCGCGTGGCGCAACGTAACTTTCTATGACGAGCACACCTGGGGAGCCCACAACAGCACCGAGGAGCCGGATCTGCCCTTCGTCAAACAGCAATGGGAGATCAAGCGCAAGTTCGCACTCGACGCCGATCGTGCGTCACGCGACCTGCTGTCGAAGGTTCTGCATTCGCCGGCCGCGCCGTCCAAGGCCAGAACGCCGATCGGCGTCTGCAACACTAATTCCTGGCCACGCACGGACGTGGTATTCCTCACGCCCGGGCAGAGTGCGTCCGGTGATCGCGTTGTCGACCTCGAGGGCCAACCCGTGCCGAGCCAGCGTCTCTCCACCGGAGAGCTTGCCATCCTTGTCGAAGACGTTCCACCGTTATCCGTTAAGCGCCTGCTCGTGGAAAAAGGACAAGCCTTCAGTCGCAATGCCGCGAAGATTCAACTCAATGCCCTTGAGAACGACTTTATCGCCGTTTCCGTGAATCCGCAGAGCGGCGCAATCGACGCGCTAACCTGGAAAGAGAAAGGAGTTCAGCTGGTAGATCATGCGCAGCGCACTGGCCTGAATCAGTACCTCCACGTTTTAGGTACGGATCCTGACAAAGCGCAGCCACCTTCCAACGTCCGCGTGCGAGTGAAGGAGCTAGGAAATCTGGTTGTCTCGCTGCTCGTCGAAGCCGACGCCCCCGGTGCGAAGCGCTATTCCGCCGAGATTCGCCTCGTCGAAGGTATCGACCGCCTCGACCTGATCACCAATATCGACAAACTTCCGGTCCGCGATAAAGAAGCCGTCCACATCGCCTTTCCCTTCGCCGTGCCCGGCGGCCAGTTGCGCTACGACGTCGCCAACGCGTTGGTTCGACCAGAAACCGACCAGCTAGTCGGCGCCTGCAAGAATTTCTTTTCTGTACAAAGTTGGGTCGACATCTCCAACAGTGATTACGGTGTGACCTGGGCCTCACCCAACGCTCCGCTGGTCGAAATCGGCGCCATCACCGCTGAGCAGCCCTGGATGAAATCGATAGCGCACTCGTCCTCGATTTACTCCTACGTGATGAACAACTACTGGCACACGAATTACAAGGCAGATCAAGAAGGCCCGGTAACGTTCACCTACTCGATCCTGCCCCACGCCGCCTTCAACGCCGTCGACGCCGCGAAATTCGGCACAGAACGACGGCAGCCGCTAATCGTTTCCTTGGCCGACGCTTCCAGTCCACCGCGTTCCTCCCTGCTGCATCTTTCTTCACCCAACGTCCTCATCTCTTCCATTAAGCCGATTGCAGACGGACAAAGCTGGCTGGTCTATCTGTACAATCCGACGGAGAAGATCCAGAGATTTGACTTTCTGTGGAACGGCAGCTCCCCAGTTTCCATCCGATCGAGTGATGCCGCAGGACAAATCATCAACCGAGCTCACGACTTTGAAATCGCCGCCTTCGGCAGCGCCTACCTGCGCGTCGATCAGGCAGCGTCCAACCAGGCGAAGCATTGATGACCGCGCCGGTGAAGAACGTGCGCCAACAACGCAAGAAGCTGAACCCGGCGCAGTGTTACGATTTGCGCATGCTTATCCGCAGGCGTGCGCAGAACATCGTCCTGTTCCTCGTGATCATCCTCGTCCGGAGCTATGCGCAGACGTTCACCGACCTAAAACCCTCTCCGCAGCAGGTCGAATGGCAGGACCTTGAAATGGGAGCCATCATCCACTTCGGTCCAAACACCTTCCTCGACCGCGAATGGGGTGACGGCGCCGCCGATCCGAAAGTATTCAACCCTACGCAATTCGATCCCGAACAATGGATGCAGGCCCTGCAGTCCGCCGGAATCAAGTACGTGGTCTTCGTGGCCAAGCACCACGACGGGTTCTGCCTCTGGCCCACCGCACAGACCAATTACAGCGTAAAGAGCAGCCCGTGGGAAAACGGCCGCGGAGACGTAGTGCACCGAGTCGAGCAAGCCGCAAGAAAATATGGCTTGAAGTTTGGCGTGTACCTGTCTCCCTGGGATCGCCACGAGCCCAGCTACAGCAACTCCGCCGAATACGATAAGTACTACTCTGCCGAACTCGACGAACTCGCCCAGGGTTACGGCAATTTACAGGAGTTCTGGCTTGACGGCGCCGGCAGCGCCGGGCACGTCTACAACTTCCCCCGGATCATCGAGGAACTTCGCACCTACCAGCCCAATACGCTGGTGTTTGCCGACGTGGCGCTGTTTGACTACGGCGACATTCGATGGGTAGGGAACGAAGACGGAGTCATTCCGTACGAGAACTGGAACGTCATCGACCGCCACGGATTCCTTCGCTGGCGTCCGGTCGAAGCCGACACGCCGTTGCGCAAAGGGCACTGGTTCTGGCATCCCAACGACGAATCCAGCCTCAAAAGCCTGCCCGAACTGGTTTCCACCTACGAGCAGACGGTCGGACGGGGCGGACAGCTCATGCTGGGCATTGCCCCCGACCGCCGAGGGCTCCTGCCCGAAGCCGATGTTCAGATGCTGAAGGAATTGGGAGCCGCCCTGCGCCAGCGATACGGTAACAATCTTGTCGCCCACCATCTCAAGACGATCCCAGAACTGGAACTGGCGCTCGACGGCAATCTTGACACGTTCTGGTCAGCGCCAGCCGGCTCGCATCATGCCGTGCTCGAAGTGAATTTTGCCACTCCCATCACTTTCAATCATGCGCTGACGATGGAATGGCTGAATGCCGGCCAGCGCGTGGAGAAATATGCCATCGAAATCTATCGTGGCGGGAAGTGGATCCAGGTCTTCAAAGGCAATGCCGTCGGGCACAAGCGAATCGACCACTTCGCGCCTGTGACCGCTTCACGACTGCGCCTCAATATACTGTCTTCGTCCGCCGAGGCCCATATCCGCGAATTCCAGCTCTTCGATTCGAAAGACGGTTCGCCGTAAGTTACACCCGCTGCACCTCAATGCCCCGCTCCAGGAAGGGCGTAATCTCCTTGTCGGAAGCTCGTTTGTCGGTAATCAGCATGTCAATGTCTGAGATCGGACAGATCAGCGCCGGCGTCACCATCCCGATCTTACTTGAATCCGCCACCACGATCTTCTGCTTGGCCTGCTGAATCATCGCGCGAAAAGTTAATCCTTCTTCCGGTTCGATCACGGTGATGCCGCGCTCCAGGTCGATTCCACACACGCTCACAAACACTCGATCCATATAAATGTCGTTCAGCGAAGTGATCGCGGCATGTCCCACTAACGAGAACGACCCCGCCCACTGCACGAATCCTCCGGTAACGAATGTCTTTAACCCCGGACAATTGCTCAACTCCATCGCGATATTAATCGCGTTCGTGATCACGCGAATGTTGTGCCGGTTCCTCAGATTTCGCGCCACGTGCGTCGTCGTGGTGCCGGCTGTGAAGCCCACCGTCTCGTTTTCGCAAATCAGTTCCGACGCCGCCAGTCCGATCTTGCGCTTCTCCGCCGGGCGATGCTGCTCCCGGTTTTGAAACAGGGAATCGTATCGAAAGGGCTCATAAAGCAGCGGTTCGACTAGCGTTACCCCACCGTGGGTTCGCCGCACCAACCCTCTTGCTTCCAGTTTGGCCAGATCGCGCCGCACGCTCGCCGCCGACGCACCAAGGTCCGCGATCAACTCGTCCAGCGACAGGCTTCCCTTCCGCCGCAACTCTCTCAGGATTTGGTCTTCCCGGGGTTGTGTCTTCATTGGAACGTCCCTACTGCCGTGGGGTGTGAAAACTTACCCGAAACGAAAACCCTACGCGAGCTCAGACTATAGAACAAGCCGCAGCCTCGGTGTGCATGATTCTCGCAGATAGAGCATCAAGTTGATCGAATTTACGGAATACGATCAATCTCGCCTTGACAATCTGCGGGACTGACTGCGACAAGGGATTCCCCGGACTGGGAGGCCCCTCCCGCCGGAATGCCCACCTGAGCTAAGGAGTCTTATGCATCCCCTCCATCGCTGTTTTCGCCGGTTGCTCATCGCTCCACTTCTCATCCCATTTCTCACGTCCGCAGCCCTGTTCGCCCAGAGCACGAATCGCCAGATCGGTACGCAATTCGAGGTGACCGCCGACCCGCTCGTTCCGCGGCCGCATGGAACGCCCTGCGTGGTCCCGCTGTTTGCCAATTACACGTTCGCTCATTTTTCCGACACCACCCAGACCTTCCAATTCACTCCTCCCAGCAACTGTTCGGGGCCGTGGAAGAAAGTCGTGTTCGAAGCCGACTTCAGTGAAAATGGAGGAGCGCAGTTCGACCGAACGGCGAGCATGTTCCTTGCCAACACCAACATCTATTTCGGCACGACTCCCGAACCCGCACACCGTCGCGCTCAGCATCTTCAACGACGACAGTTATTTCGCTGAGACTGCGTCCCTCTTGCTCTATCTCGATCAAGGATCAACCAACGTCACCGGAGCCCTCACCAAAAACACGCTCACTAGTCCGTCTCCGGTCGTCACCGAGAATCTGCAGGGCACCGCCGCCGTGACCGGCACGATCGGGGTCACCTCCGACCGTAGCTTCACGATTGCCGGGTACGTCAACACCTCACACGGCAAGGTCTAGACCTCCATCTCTGAGCACCAGAACTTCTCCAGCACTCAAACCATCGATTTCGACACCGTCAACTTCACCGTGCTCGATCAAAACACGTCGCTGCAAAACAGCGTCGCCACCACTACGACGGTCAACAATTGGGCCGGGACAGAGGTTACGCACGAGAACTTCAGCTTCCCGATCACGGTGAATTTCACCTACCTTTGGTTTCAGGGTGGCCACGGGCCAGAAATACCACACCGACAAGCAGATCGCTTTTGACGGATTCCGCTTCTATTTCGACTCGCTGACCAACACGGTAAACGCAACCGACGTGAGCCCGGCTTTGAGCTCTCAGAAGTACTCCTACCAGATCGCATCAAGAAACAACACTTTGACCAAGGTCAGCCCCGGCTGCACCCCGGACAAGCACTGACCGCCCCCCAAAAAACGCAAAGGCCCGATCAACGATCGGGCCCTTGGGTTCAAAACATGCAGGATCGGCGGGAACGGTTCGATGCCAAAAACGTCACCAACAGTTCACAGAAATGATCGAATACCCATAAAACGATCATTTTACACTTGACAGTGATCAACCTTCCTAATTACCGTCGGCTCTTAGAAGACGAGGACACTTATGAGCACAAATCTGTTCCGCTACCTGTTAGCCAGTTGGTTGATCGCCCTGTTCTGGTTGTCATCCGCTTCGGGGCAAACCATCACGGGCTCAATTACTGGAGTGGTCACCGATCCCAGCGGCGCGGTGGTCGTGGGAGCAAAAGTGGTCTCCGAGAATACTGCGACCGGAGTAAGAACCTCGGTGCAGACGAATTCCGACGGCGTGTACACTCTCCGCTTCCTGCCCATCGGCACGTACACGGTCACCATTGCGGCGAAGGGATTTGCAACTGAAAAGGTGGAACCGTTCCCCCTGGAGATCAACCAGACGGCCAAGGTGGATGCGAAGCTGACCATCAGCGCGTCGACGACGGTGGAAGTGTCGGAGACGATTCACCCCATTCTCAACACGACCGATGCCACCCTGGGCAACACGCTTTCGACCAACGAAATTGCGAATATTCCCCTGAACGGGCGGAACTTCTCCGCGCTTACCCTGTTCCAGCCGGGGGCAATCGATACCGATCCCACCGGGATGGGCGGAAACAACGCCATCGAGCGCAATACCTACAACAGCGGCATAGCGGCGATCAACGGCAATCGTGAGCAGGCGAACAACTATACGATCGAAGGCGCCGATAACAACGAGCCGCAGAACAATCTGATCGGCTATAACCCGGCTCCCGACGCCATCGGTGAAGTTCGCGTCGTCTCCGGCAATGCCAACGCGACCTACGGAAATGCCAATGGTGGCGCGGTCGTAACCGTGCTGAAGTCCGGCACCAACGCGTTTCACGGCTCTTTGTACGACCTGCTGCAAAATGAGAAGCTCGATGCCAATTCGTGGGGGAACGGCCGGAACACTCCCGTCACTCCGAAGAATTCTTACACTCAGAACATCTTCGGCGCGACGATTGGCGGGCCGATTGTCAAGAACAAGCTTTTCTTCTTTGGCGACTACGAGGGCATCCGCCATCATACGGGCGGGTCGAGTTCGGCCAGCGTGCTTACCCAGGCGATGCGCAACGGCGACTTTTCCGCCCTGCTGACCGACGCTGCTTCACCCATTCAGCTTTACGACACGCAAAACAACTTCACCCCATACGCCAATGACCAGAACGTGCCCATCGTGAATCCGGTTGCGACCTACCTCTTTGCCCATCCAGAGCTCTACCCGTTACCCAACCGGCCTCCGGTCTCGATTGCGAACGGAGGGGACGGATTGATTCAGGCAGACTTTGTGGGCCCACAGTCGGGCTACGTTTCCAACAACCAAGAAGATTTCAAGGTCGACTGGACTCCAGGCGACAAAAACCAGATTGCGGGTTTCTATTCGCAGGGCAAGGGCAGCGACTACACGACGGCGATCATTCCGGTCGATTTTCCCAACTTCAACACTTACCCCACAAAGATTGCGGGCGTCAGTTTCGTTCACACTTTTTCGTCGACGATCGTCAATGAAGCTCGCTTTGGCTTCACCCGGGTGCGCTGGAACAATGGTGTCCCCAGCGATCCCACCGGACAGTTTGGCTACACTGGCGACTCAAAAGTCGGTATTCCTTTTGGCACTCAGCTGTATGTAGGCTTCACCGGGCAGAGCATCAACAACGGCGTAAGTTATTTGGGTACAAATGCGAATCCTCAGGTCTTTACTGACAATACCTTCAACTACGAGGACAATCTGACCTGGCAACGGGGCAAGCATTTCCTCTCAATTGGCGGACAGGCCACGCGATATCAGCAGAACTACCTCAATGCCGGAAACGTCGGATTTCTTGGGCAACTCAGTTATAACGGTCAATTTACAGGCCCGGCCGGTGGAACAGGCTGGGGTGCGGCAGACTTCGTTCTTGGCCGGATTAACAATGTTCAACTCGCGTCCCCCCTTGGGTTCGTCGGCAATCGCCAGTGGCGCTCGGCACTTTATTTCCAGGACGATTACAAGATGACTTCCAAGCTGACCTTGAATCTTGGGATTCGGTATGAATACGACCAGCCCTGGTATGAACAAAACAATAAGACCGCCAACGTGCTTCCCGGCGGGATCGTGGAGTACGCAGGTCATGTGCCTGCCGATGCGGTGACGGGGTCGATCGTTTGCGCCACTCGCGCCTGCTACGACGCCAATTACAAACAAATCATGCCCCGCGTGGGCTTCGCATTCCAAGCCATGCCGAAGCTGGTGGTTCGGGGCGGCTACGGCGCAACCAGTTTCTTTGAGGGTTATTCCTTCAATCAGCGCCTGACCTCCAGTCCACCCTTCTCGCTTGCCATCAACAGCAATGCCACTACTCCATCGGGAACTTCGGGAGGGTCGCCCTTCACGGTCGCTGATGCTTTCAGCCAGCCTCTGGGAATCAACAACTCGTTGTACTCGGTTTGGCCGCAGAATGTGCAGCCTGCCTACAACCATCAGTTCACTCTGGTCACCGAATACGCGATCACGAGTGAGTTGTCTCTGAGTGCGGGGTATCACGGGCAGATCGGGCATCACTTGGCGGACTATCGAAACGGCAATCAACTGACTGCGGCGCAAGCGCAGGACCTCTCGCCGAACGGATGCGGCGCTTCGACCATACCCGCGGTTGACCAAACGCCCTACTTCGCCCTGGTGGGAGAATGCGGCAGCATTCTCACCACTGAGTCCCAGGCCAGGATGACCTATAACGCAGCCCAGTTCACTTTGCGTCAGCGAACGCACCGCGGCCTGGAATACACGCTGAACTACACGTTTGCAAAATCCTTGACCGATTCCTCCGGGAACTATGCCGTGTCGAATACAAGCTTCAACGGCCTCTCGGTCCAGAACGGTTACGACCTCAATGCCGATTACGGCCCTTCCGCCATGGACGTTCGGCACAGCCTGAACTTCGTCGGGGTGTATGACCTTCCCTTCGGACATGGCAGGGCCTATGGCGGCGACGCGAACGGCGCCCTTGACGCAGTGTTTGGTGGATGGAAGCTGGCAACCTCAGCCATCCTGTATTCAGGATTACCGGTCACCATCTTTGGCCCCGACAACAGCAACACGAACAACGCCGGATGGGGCTTCAGTCGAGCCAATCAATATCGGCCCGTGATGATTCATAATCGCTCCCTTGCGGACTGGTGGGGAACGGACCAATCGGCGGACAACTCCGCCAACTGCCCGTCGAACGGAGCTTGTGCCTATGGGGATGCGGCTCAGAATACTTTCGGCACGGCCCATAACAGCACCCAGCGGGCGCCGGGCTATCGCAGCGTTGATGCATCGTTCTTCAAGGACTTCCATCTATGGAGCGAGCAGCGTGTCCTGGGCTTCCGGGCTGACTTCTTCAATCTCTTCAACATCGCCAGTTACGGAAATCCGGATAACGGGATCGATGACAGCAACTTCGGTGCGATCAGCAGCGTCCGCTCCCAGGAACGACATATTCAACTCGGCTTGCACTACACCTTCTAGCCTCGACCGGTGGGAGGCCGCCCGAAAGCACGCGCTTCGAGCGGTCTCCTAAGACCGGGAGTCTCTTTCTCCGCGCAGACTGTTCTGCATCCGTTTGCCGGAGATGGGAGGTTAGCGCAGTTGCGAATCAGGATCGAATACTGGATACTCTCGCGACGATCTTTATAAACGGGACCCATGGCCGAACAAGTACTGATTGAAGTCTGCGTCGACTCAGTGGCGTCTGCAGTGGCCGCGCAGCAGGGCGGGGCGACCCGCATCGAGTTGTGCAGTGATTTGATCGAGGGAGGAATCACTCCCAGCGCCGGCCTGATCGGCATGGTCCGTGCCCGTGTCTCCATCGGCCTGCAGGTCATTATTCGCCCCCGCGGCGGAGACTTCTGCTATACCGACGAGGAAGTCGAGATCATGCGCCGCGACATCGCCGTGGCCAAGGAACTGGGCGCCGACGGCGTCGTTCTCGGTATCCTGGATGTCGACGGCCATGTCGATGTGCACTGCACCCGCCAACTGGTCGAGTTGGCGCGCCCGCTCAACGTCACCTTCCATCGCGCCTTCGACATGGCCGCCGACCTGTTCGGTTCGCTCGAAGACGTTTGCGCCACCGGCGCCGACCGGCTTCTTACCTCAGGCGGCGAACAAAAGTGCCTGCAAGGCGCCGAAACCATCGCCCGGCTCGCCAAGTTGGCACGCGGCCGCATCGCTATCATGGCCGGCGGCGGCATCGGTTACCAGGATGCCGCTGCCATCATCGAACGCACCGGGGTCCGCGAGATTCATGTGGGATTAAGTACCCCGGTCCCCAGTCCGATGCGCCACCACAACCCACGGCTGTCGATGGGCAAGGTCCAGGGACGGGAATACGAGCGCGTGCAGGTACTCGAAGAGAATGTGCGCAATCTGCTAAGCGCCATCTTGCTTGCCAAGACTTAGCCAGTGGCGACCGGCCTTCTCCCTTGAACACGCTTTGGTCAGGGGGTGAGAGCTTGCAGTGTCACTCAATGCCCGAGGCTTTCCAGGCGCTTCACAAGGTAGCGCTTCTTAATAGTCGTGTTTTTGCAATTTGACAAGCGTGCGAAGGAACCGCTCCTAGTTCTGAATCTATTCCAGATCGGCACACTTCAATGATGTCACTGAAACACTGAAACTTCTTCCTTAGTGCTCCAAATTAAGGTTAGCGCCATCCAGCCACTTGAACACAGACACTCCCCGCCGAACAGGTGTGTTGGTCAGACGCTTACAAATCGTCTTCAGATCTCGAATCATGCCGCAGCGAGTCTACGCGGCATATCTCTTCGTCGCACATGCGCGACCGGCTTCTCGTGTAGTAGCAGTTCAGTTGCCTGCACTCGCCGCTCGGCGTGAAACCACTTCTGCACAACATCGTCATTCAAAAAATTGGCCAACGCCAACAGGCTCATTCCTTGATGGTGGGCCATCCAGCACTGCACTAATTGCGGGCGCCTCCTCCAGAATTTATGCCTGGTGGAAGTAAAGTCTGCGGCTTCGTAAAAGCCGTGGCTCCCAAACCACCCCATATCGGCCATTTTGTGCAGATTGCGCACCGCCCCCACTGGGTCAGTATTCAGCGCGAGGAATGTTGAATAGGGGGATATGACGAGTGTATTTGTCTCTCGTGCCCGCAGTCCGAGATGGGGAAGGCCAAAAGCGTAATACTGATAATTTCCAGCTTCGTCCAATTTGAAATACGCGGATTCGGAAATACCCCAAGGAACGCCTTTGCGCGCAGCATAGGTCTGCTGCGCACGTACGGCGGCCGTGCGCGAACGCTCTAAGAGCGTATTGGGGTAGGTGCGCATCCAAAGCGAAGGCATCAAATACTCAAACAACGTTCCAGTCCAGGAAAGCAAGACCGGCCGTCCGCCATCCAGAGTGTGCGCCCGGCCAAGCAGGAACCAGCTCTCCTGTGGAATATCTTCCTTGGCAATAGCGACAAACACGGCGGTGCGAGACTCCGTTCCGAGCAGGTCATAGCAAGCAGGGTGAAGATGGTGTGTCTCCACATCGAAGCCTACGGATATCAGTTTGCGGCGGTTGTCGAGCAACACCTCGAAGTCCATTTCATCGGCCAGCATCCCCGCCCTGTTTGCGATCGTTCGAATATCCGCAATCAAGCGTTCCGTGTTCGATTTTGCTTTCAGGAGCTGGTCGCGAAGGCGTACATACCGAAGTTCCTGCCCCTGGGTTGTGGATTCGAGGCCCCGCTCGATTTGGCCGATCAGTTCGTCGATGAATCGGGGCAGTTCCTGCAACGCAATGCTGTCCATCAATTTGATGTTGACCGCGGCGTCATCACGCAAAGCTGCAAAATCGGGCGAAGACCACGGCGAATATTCGCTCACTGCGTGCTGAATGCTCCGGAACCGCAACGCAGCCTCTTCCGCAAACCATTCGATTTGGGAGGGTCGTTTGGACTTGGCAATAGTTTCGTTGGCCTGCTTGAAAACTGCCTCGGACAAGCCGAGTATCGACTGCAACCAACTATCCGTATTGCGCAGCCGTTCGCAGCTCAAAAGCAACTTTCGCGGAAAGGCACGGCCGGCAGACAGTACACGAAGATAATCCAGGAATCCTTCCGACAAACACGGCTGCAATACCGGCTGGCGTAACCGTTCCATGCATCCTTGCTGCAGAGTCCAGAGCGACGCCAGCAAGTTACCGCTATCCACGGAAGAGACGAAAAGGGGAGCAAGTGGCTGAAGCGTACGCGTGTCGTACCAGTTCAACACGTGGCCGTGATGCTTTTTCAAGCTCACGATTGTGGCTAATGTGCGAAGAGTCTGTTCGGCAAATTCCGGCACCGTGAGATATCCGAATTCACAGGCCACCTGCCTCGCGTTGAGTAGAAACCCGATGTTGGTCGGTGAGACCCGGGCCGCCACAGCAGCAGGCTCTTCTTGAACGTTGTCCGGGATCAACCAGTGGTGCTCGGCGGTACTGTACTCGGCGAAATATCGCCAGGTGCTCAGGGAGGTACGCCTGAGAAAAGCCACGTTCTTTCGGGAGGTTCGATTTCGGGCCGTGGCCGGAGCCCGACCAAGCCAGCCGGAAACCGCTTTACTACAGGCCCAAAGCGCTAGCATCGGCAGCGCGGTCGGCAGCGCCTGGCGCCGCACCGCCCACACCAAAAAACCCAATACGATCGCAAGCAGAGGCATCCAGTTCAGATACGCGTCGACAGGTGTGCGGCCCCGGGTATTGAGCTCCGATTCGGCCGCCGTTTCCCATTCCAAGAGCCGGTCTTGCGTGACAAAGCGCCGGACCAACGATCGCGCGACCGCATCCAGCGCGAGCATGGTCTGATGGGGGAGGAAGATCAATGTGAAAAGAAGATTAACTTTAGCGGTGTAAAGTGCATTGAACGCATCGCCGACGATGGTCAGATCAAGAGCGAAAATGGCGCGGAGCAGACTGAAGCTAAACTCGACCCAAGCGGGTATGAATAAAATACACAGCGTGGCCAGAGTCCATAGCCACGGCTTACCGGGTAAGAACCATCCAGCCACGAGCAACAGAAATGTTGCCGGTTCCACTAAGCTGCGGCGAAGGTTGTCGACAATCTTCCACCACGAAATCAGCGAAATCGGATTGGCAACGCGTTGCACCGACTCGTCCGGCACAAAACGGAATAACCACTCCGCGATCTGCCAGTCGCCTCGCAACCAGCGGTGTTTCCGCCGATTGTAAGCGCTGTAGTGGGAGGGGTAGTCCTCGATTATCTCGATGTCACTGGCCAAGCCCGCCCGCGCATAGGCTCCTTCCAGCAGATCATGACTGAGCAGAGAATTTCTGGGAAAGCGCCGGTCGAGGACCCGATGGAGGGCGTCCACCTCGTAGATTCCCTTTCCCGTAAAGCTGCCCTCGCGATACAAATCCTGATAGGCATCGGAAATCGCACGAGTATAGATATCGAAACCAGTTTCTCCCGCGTAGATGGCTGCGAGCCGCGAGCGGGCTGTGCTTTGCACGCTGACGCCGACCCGCGGCTGCAATATGCCATATCCGTCAACCACAATATTCGTTTGTGGATCGATGATGGCCTGGTTCAGCGGATGCGCCAGAGCTCCAACCATGCGGTGTGCCGCGCCCCGTGGAAGCTCCGTATCCGAATCGAGCGTGATCACAAACCGAACCCGGGGTAGGATCGACAGCTCGCCAACTTTCACCGGGAAACTGTCGTACTGCCCGCGCAGCAGTTGGTTGAGGTCGAGCAGTTTGCCGCGCTTACGCTCCCATCCCATCCACGATTTCTCGCGCGGGTTGTAAACCCGATGCCGATGAAATAAAAAGAAGGAACCCGCGCTCTGACTCGCGTACTTGTCATTCAATTCGCGAATCAAATCCGAGCACAACGTAATGAGCGGATTGTCCTCCCGAGCCGGTTCACGAGAATCGGCCAAGTCGGTCAGGAGTGCGAAATGAATATTGGGATCATGGTTTCCCAGGAAGCGTACTTCCAGGCTCTCAACTAGCTCTTTCACTTGTTTTTCACCCAAGAGCAGAGTAGGAATTGCGACCATGGTTACGCAGTTGTCAGGAATCCCTACCGTGAGATCGAGTTTAGGGAGAATTTCGGGAGGCAGCAGCAAACTGACCAGATAGTTCATGAGCTGCACGGCGCTCTGTGAACTGGGTAACAACAGGATCAGCATCGAGAACAAAATAAGCGCCGGCGAATTGAAGGAATCGGTGAGAAGTATCACCGCCACGGACATGATGGCAAGCGCCAGAAGGTGAATGCCCAGCAAGAAAAACTCATCGGGATGCTTACGCACAAGTGCCTGAATCTTCTGGCCGAATGGCGGATGGAAGCGGACCTTCTGCCAGAGAAGAGAGCATCCCTTGTCCACCAGGTAGTAACCGACGTGAGATTCCCGGAGAGCGACGCGTGGCTCGTCATAGCTGCGGTGACTGGCCTGTTCGGCCAATGCCACGACCGCCTCCGCGGTCTCCAACTCGGAACAATCAGAATGCTCGGCGATGTTTGCGATTCGGTTTCGGTAAAGATCCCGGCTTTCGAAATCCATCCGACCGTAGGCGCCGGCGGGGTCTTGCCGTAACACGCCGTCGATCACCATGAGCGGCTCAAGGACATTCTTCCAGGTTGTTTGTCCAATGTCCCGCAGACTCCGTACCAAAATACTCACACCGCTGGAATCATCCTTGGGATTGTCCAGCAGACACCTGCCACGCTCGGCGATCTCCTCCAGAAGAACCAGCTTAAGGGCCGAGCCAAAGGACCACAGCTCGCGCAGTTGCAACGCCGTGGTTTGCTGAAATACTTCCACAAACAAAGTAAATTCCTGTTCACTGAACTCGTAGGAAACCGCCTCAAGAAATCCTTCTGCGAGGGCCAGAACTCGGGGAATGGTTAGGCCAACCGGGGTCCGCACGTGTGCGATTTTGGCTTGGGACTTGAGCGTTCCAATCGCATTCTGGAGTTCCGAATACAGAAGGCGGCTACTGTCGTAAAGCCAGTGGAAATCGTCGGAGGTCGGCGATTTCGGCGCGGGCCGTTCCAGGCCAGCAAATATGGGCTTGAAATCATGGGCGAGAACGCGGCTGCGCTCAGCAAAGGTGTGCGATGAAGGAGCATTGGGCAACCAGGTTAGACTGCTCGCAAGCGCCGCTGCTTTGTCATGAACTACTTGCGGATCCCGGGCCCGTTGAGCGGGCTCCGGCAGGCGTTCAGCGTCTGCGCTGACGGCCTCTAAATGTGTGTTCTTCGGCATTGGATATACGGGTTCCTATGGATGAAGTTCTATCGGTAGTTGGCAGCTTGCATTTCAAACATACCTGCGTAGCGCCCCCCGAGATTCAATAGAGTGTCGTGATTGCCATCCTCGGCAATCCTTCCCTCGTGCAAGACAACGATGCGGTCTGCCATTCTTACGGTTGAAAATCTGTGTGAGATAAAGAGGGCGGACTTTCCCGCGGTGAGCTCGGCGAACCGCTGAAACACTTCGAACTCACTGCGCGCGTCGAGTGCGGCCGTAGGCTCGTCCAGAATGAGCACTTGCGCATCGCGAAGATAGGCGCGCGCGAGTGCGATCTTCTGCCACTCGCCGCCCGAAAGATCCACCCCATTCTCAAAGCGGCGGCCTAACATTTGATCGTAGTCGCGGGGAAGTCTTTCGATGACTTCGTTGGCCATGCTCTTATCAGCTGCTGTTTTGAGGAGCGGCAAATTGTCGATCTCATCGATCCGTCCGACCGCGACGTTTTCGCGGGCGGTCATCTCATAGCGCATGAAGTCCTGGAAGATGACGCCAATCTCCCGGTAAAGATCCTCCAAGTTGTACTCTCGAAGATCCACGCCGTCCAACAAAATCTGGCCTTCGACCGGATCGTAGAGCCGCGTCATCAACTTCACCAGGGTCGTCTTGCCTTCGCCGTTTTCTCCAATCAGCGCGACCCGCTCCCCTGCCCGGAGATGGAAGTCCAAGCGGTTCAGCACAAGCCGGGAGGTTCCCGGATAGCGGAAGGAAACGTTGCGAAATTCGAATCCCCGCATGATCGGTCGAGGAGCTGGCAGCGCGTTGGGCTTGGATCTGATGGTGGGCTGCATTTCAAAAAATGCAAGCAAGTCAGTGAGGAACAACGCTTGGTCCGCAATGCTGGAGAGGCTGGAGAAGATTTGCTGGATATTTCCACTCGCCTGCATGATCGCGCCGGTCAGAAAAGTCAGGGTACCGATCGTCAGCGATCCGGTCACGGTCCGCCAAATGACATAGACATAGGCGGAGTAATAACCGGCAGTGCCGATCATGGAGAGGAAGGATCCTGCGATGAGCCTTCGACGGGCGAGATCAACGTTCTCGCGATAAATATCATCCGAAAGACGCGTGAACCGCCCGATGAGGAAATCCTTCAGTCCAAAAAGCTTGAGTTCCTTGGCGGCTTCCCGGCTTCCTCCCAGTACGCGGAGGTAGTCGAGTTCCCGGCGGATCGGGGTTTGGCGGAAGTTTCTGGCGTATCCAAGAAACGCGAAGTGGCTTTCTCCGAGGAATGCCGGAAGAATACCGGTAATCAGCAACAGCAAAAGCCATGGCGAGAACAAGAGAATGGAAACCGACAGGGATGCAGCGGTAATCACCTGCTGCACCAATCGCCCGATGGACTGAATCATGCCGAGGCGGTCGGTGGCCTGTACCCGTGCGCGTTCGAGCCGGTCATAGAAGACCGGATCTTCGTAGGTGGTGAGATCCAGTTCGGCAGCGTGCTTCATCACCTGAATGCTGATGTGGCGGGTGTATTTGTCCGCCAGTAGAGCATCGAGATAATCGATAGTCCGGCCGAGAAAGCTGCCGAAAATGGCGATGGCGAATTCTGCCGCAACCAGCCACCAGAACACTGGTTTCACGGGCTGATGGCTGGAAACGGCATGTACAATGCCGTCAATAATGAGTTTCGTGATCCAAAGGGCCGCGAGCGGTATCAGCGAACTGACGAGCCGGAGCACCAGTCCCAGGGCGACGACAAGCGGGCCCGACTGCCAAACGATGCGGAGGACTGGGGGAACGTTGCGAAGCGCAGCGAGACGCTCTTTCCAACCGCCCCAAAAACTCCTCGTCTCGGCCATTTGGTTATTCCCTTTGGACGGTGAGCAGATTAGAGACGCCTAACCTGCATCAGAGGTTTAAGTTTACAGGCTGGGATTTAAAGAACAGAGCAATATTGGTCACTTCTTTTTCGATCCTTCCCTGGTCATTTTCTAATTCCGTGCCCGGCAAATACGAGATACGACAGAAATTGATGGGTCGGACGCGCGATTGTCGCGAAAATACAGGTAAATTGAGCTTTTTGGACTTCACACATGGTATTTCTTGAAACCCGCCCGCCGCATGCCGCGTTGAGCCGCTTTGTTCTTCATGAACGTATTCCAGACAAATCCAGTGCGCAAATTCTCAGCCATCAGCAAGGTGATCCCAGTATCGATCCCGATTACGTCGTTGTCGTACCAACTGGTGAGCGGGTTGAAGGCGTTCACAAACCCATACTTGCTCCAAGCCGAGGGATAGCGATCTTTGATCGTCCGAAGAACGCGCGTCACCGGTTGGGGCAGGAACGGCAGTGAACCAGCCGACGCGCTCGGCACAATGGTCCCATCGATCGGCCCGACAGCCGGCGGGCCGCCCCAAATCACGTAGCCATGGGGGGAGTCCGAAGCGGTGATTCCCCATAGGTTCTCCCCATAGCTGGGAAATTGCTTCGCCAACTCAAGGCAGAACCGACGATGAACCTCGGTCGCTGTAATCGAATTCTGGAAATAGTCCGCGTACTTATCGCGCTTCCCGCGAAAATCAAACCAGGCTTGAGTATATTGATGAACAAAAAGCGGGGCGAACGAGCCGATATAGCGCAAGCCGTCATACTCAAACGTCAGACGCTTCCAGGCTGTCCAGGTTTCCTCGCGAAGCGGAAAGGTAGTAGAACCGAGCCCCAGGAGATACATCATCATCAATTCGCTGTAGTTGTCCCAGCGGTAGGGAAGAAACCCCATCTCCGGCGTCCAGCCGTGAGGCAGGAGAGCAGTATCTTCAGACAACCAGGACCATTCCACTCGATCAAAAATGGCGTCAGCCAACCCTTGGACCTCTGCCGTCGGGAAGTACTCCCGGCACGCCAAAACCCCGCAGAGCAGGATGGTGGTGTCAATGGAAGAAACTTCTGCGTCCCAAACACGTTCGCCAGTATTGATATTGGCCCAATGGAAGAAGAATCCGCGATGATTCGGCAGTTTCGCCCAAAGGCACTCGAGGGTGGCCCGGACCCGCTCCTCCGCCGGAGAGCGCAAGACAAATCCACGTTTTTCACCGATGCATAACGCGGTCAATCCGAAACCGGTCGCGGCAATACTGCCGACAGTTCCGCCATCATTGGCGTGAACGTTGCATCGGTCTCTGACCAAGCCTGTTTTTGGATTGGCCTGTTCCCAAAAATATTGGAAATTGGCTTTTTCCAAGTCATTGAGGAACCGATCGTCCTCCGGCGAAATCGAGTTTGAACCGGTCTTCGCGATCGAAACCCCACGCGAACCGCTCAGCTGGGAAAATGCCAAGCTCGCGAATGGCAGGCAACATCCCGTGCCGAGGATTTGCCGCACAAAATCGCGCCGCGTAGGTTCTTTGGAATTCATCCCTTTCATTGTGTCACGCAAAGCACCCGAATATGGCGTAAAACCTCAAAGTGGACCACTTGCTTCGGCGCAGCCTCGACCCGTGGATTCGAATACACATTATAAGGATGCCGTTTCCGCTGCGTCTCTCATAAAATGCTTGAAGACTATTAGATGACGATGGCAAGAAAAAGCTCGCTTTGGATCGTGCCAGCCCTGGCCGCAGGGCTGATTCTCGTGGGCGTATTGATTCGCCGACAACATTGGAAGCCGTTGACCATCAAAGGTGCGGTCACCATCAAGGATGCGGATCCCAGAAAGCAATTGCCCATCGCAGATGTGGAAATCACGGTCGCCAACAATGCAGGCGAGCCGCCGGCTAAATCCGATTCGTCCGGGTTTTTCAGCCTGAAATTGCGCAAAGGCCTGCTACGGGGTCAAGCGCTGACGTTGAAGTTCCGGCATCCCGATTACCTCCCTCTCGACCTTCCTGAATTCGCGGGCGACAAACTCTACATCGCTCAGATGGTCCCGTCGTTAAAAAATACAGTCACGGTATCCAATCGACCGGCCGTTGCAGTGGGCAATGTCCGCGTTCGATATTCAATTATGGAGATCAGAACGGTCAACGTAGGCAGTGCCGTAAAAACGTTTCAGGTGGAGAATGTCGGCAACGTTCCGTGCAAGGGGCGGCCTCCGTGCTCGCCAGATGGCAAATGGAAAGCCGCCATCGCTTCCACTTCGTTGGATGCGGGCGTGGGCAATGAATTTCACAATGCCCGGGTCTCGTGCATAGCGGGGCCCTGCCCTTTTACGAAAATCGAGTCCGATGAATTTGCTCAAAACAGACAGGCAATCAAGGCGTCTGCCCGGGACTGGTCAGATCCGGCGACTTTCCTAGTGGAAGCCGAGGTGGTCCATACCATGCAGAGTCCGATCGATCACCAGTCTTATCCCGTCATCTTTGGTGCGGCTCTTAGTTTTACCTTACCCACCGACGCTGAGGGGGTAAGCCTGGAGGCGGATATAGCCGGAGAAACAGTAATCTTCCCGCTCGGGCCAAAGCTTTTCTTGACCTGGGCGAATTGTAATGCCAGACTGAACCCGGCCCGCACGAGTGTGTACCGTTGCGAACTCAAGCCAGGATACCGATTTCAATAGCGATGCTGAACCGTGGCGGAAGCGGTCAGCACGCCCTCGGGGCCGAGGTAAACGTCCAGCAATCGCAGGCCGTCGTAGGTGAGCACGAATTCACGAATCTGGCTGGAATGTTCCATTCCTCTCGATTTCAGCACGCGGCGCGTGCGATTCCACTCTCCCCCGACCTCGATGTTTCTCGGCAGGAGCCAGGTGCCCATGAGGGAGGAAACGTCCGCCTCGCTGGCTTCCGGAGCTCCCGCCGCAGTCAAACTGGCAAAAATCGCGGTGATCTTCTGGCTCTTCACAAGAGCAAATCAGAATCGGATAGCGAGTTTACTGGATGGACGGTGCGGGTCCCACCCCCTAAAACGGAATGAGTGGAATGCTTCAAGACAGAAAGTCACCCGACTCGGCCTGCGCCGTTGGCCGATTTGCGGCAGTTCTTCCCGAGTGGCTGAAGCTGAAAATGATAAAGTGCTATGCAGATATCCGGAAAATGCTACTGACGCTTGTAATCTTAGCTCCGACTTCTGTGCTCCCTATGTTATTTCCGATCGGCCAATCTGAGGTGCCAAGCATGTTGTCTGAGAACGCTTGTTTCGCAGACTTTTCGAGGGGCCAGCCAATGAACAATAGTGATAGTGATAATGATAATTTGCGCCAGCTTGCTTACAATCTCGCCGACGCGTACGGGAACGCCCTCATGCATGACGCGCCGGATGCAGACTTGGAGGCAAAGGACCTACTTCTAGAGAGTGCGTCAATACGACTCTCTTCCCGCATGCTTTACGAAATCACAAAAGGCTCTTGCCAGCCGAATGAGCATGCCATAGGAGCCTTGGCTGACCGCACATGTGCTCTAGACGACGAATCTGTCGGTCTAAGAGGTTTGACCGACATGCTTTCCCATGCCGCGTATCGACTTGAGAAACTGGGCAGGTCGGCGCCCCCCGCAGATGGCACAAACGGCCAGCGTGCTCTCGTCTTGGCTCGGATCGGATCGATGGAACATCTTTATCGAATGGCCGTCTCACTCTCGAGGATCTATCTCGATAGATCGCAGAGTGGCGTGTACTTGGAGGCGGCACTCGGGCAGATCAGATTGGCTCGCAAGCACATGGAAATTGAACGTAGCCTTTGTGAATTCAGTGACCATGAGCACGCAGCGCGGTTGCAGGAATTGTCCGAGATCGAGGACCAGCGAAGTGACATGCGGGACGACGTTGCGCGACCTTGAATCGAAAATCTTGAGTTCAAACGAACAGCCCGCCGAAGACATGGGGCTGAATTAGGCACCGATCACGGTCATGGTTGAGAACTACAGGACCGGTCTTTTGTGGAAGACCTTCATGTCGAACCCAGAGATCACCGAGATGCTACGCAAGCTTGACGCGTTAACAGCGGAATAGCGGGCAGGCGCGCCCATCAATGGCTAGTGGCTGTGGGGAACAGCCTTTGTACAGGCTGATCTAATACTTAAGGAGGTACCGCCGTGGAGAAAGATGATTTTCCTTTATCGCTCCATTCTCTGCGCGTCCGGACATTTTCGGCTGTTGAATCAACGCATTGTAAGTTTGATCGAACACGATGTGTGCCTCGGGCTGGCTGCGAGAAAGGGTTTGACGATGCGAGCACATAAACTTCTGCTGGTTCTGTTCTTATTGCCCGTCGCGACCCTAGCGCACGGGTTGTTTGATCGAACGGCTTTCGACAACAGCTTCAGTTACCGGTCCTTCTACGACAGCGAGGGTATTTTCGTCTCGCCCAGTGAACTGGAACTTATCAACCACAAGGTTCCCATCGATGAAACTCATTATGTTAGTCCGCCCAACTCTCTACGCCTAAAGTGGCGGTCGCAGACTGGCGGTGACTGGGCCGTAAGTCTGAGGGTCAAGGCTGGTGATGACACTGGTGGCTCTTCAGGCGGTTCATTGTTTTTCTGGTGCTATTCGGAAACTGATCTTTCTACCGATGAATCACCCCTGATCTATTTGAAAGACGCGGATGAGGAAGGCACCCCCAGCATCCGGCTCATCGGTCACCTCGATAAGCTACCGGCCCATACGTGGATAAGAGTGAAGTTGCCATTCGATTCATTCGTGGGGACTGTGAGAGAAACACGGGTGCCTCGGTTCAATGCGCGCCGCCTTGCACGGATAACCATCGCGCAAGGGCTCGACGACGGAAAGCCACACACGATTTATATCGATGAGATCACGATTGGCGATGAGGTTGCGAACAACAGTAAGAACTCTGCGGCACCCTCAGGCCTCACTGCGAAAGGATATGAGAGGCACATAAGTTTGACTTGGACTCCCAGCAACGGTGCTAGTTTAAGGTATTACAAGATCTATCGCTCATTCGACGGGATAACCTACACCCCAGTCGCTATCCAGAAAGGGACTCAGACGCGCTACGAGGATTTCCTTGGTGAAACCGGCAAGACTTCCTTCTATAAGATCAGCGCCGTAGGCGCCAACTACGACGAGTCACCACTTTCCGCGGGAGTAAGGGCGGCCACCACCGGCGCAATGAGCGATGAAGAACTTCTCACCATGGTTCAAGAAGCTTGTTTTAGATACTACTGGGACGGCGCGCACCCGACAGCCGGCATGGCGCTCGACATCTTGCCTGGTGATGAAAACCTGGTTGCAGTCGGAGCTTCCGGTCACGGAATCATGGCGCTCTTGGTTGGTGTTGAGCGCGGTTTTGTAACCCGGGAGCAAGGTGTCGTGCGAATGTTGAAGATCACGCGCTTTCTGTCGAAGGCGGATCGTTTCCATGGCGTATTCCCGCATTTTTTGGACGGCAGAACCGGAAAAGTGATTGCGCGCTTCGGGAAATTTGACGACGGCGGCGATCTCGTCGAAACGGCATTTCTCATGCAGGGACTCCTAGCGGCGCGCCAGTATTTCACGCGGCATAATGCTGGAGAGCAGGAGATTCAGAAAACTATAACCTCATTGTGGCGGTCAGTCGAGTGGGACTGGTACCGCGGTGACCGCAGCAGCACTTTTCTGTACTGGCACTGGTCACCCCGCTATGGCTTTTACCTAAATCACCCGCTAGTCGGATGGAATGAGACGATGATCGTTTATCTGCTGGCGATCGCGTCGCCCACTCATTCCGTCTCAGCCACGATGTATCACAGCGGTTGGGCGGGGCAGTCGGAGCGGGCTGTCCAATATCGGCGCTGGTGGAGTCAGACCACCCAGGGCGATCACTACGTCAACGGAAATAGTTATTACGGCATCAAGCTCGATGTCGGGGAGGGAAATGGGGCAGAGCTTTTCTTTACGCACTACTCGTTTCTCGGCTTTGACCCTCGCGGCAAGAAGGATGCCTACACAAACTATTTCAAGAATAGTCGCAATATCGCGCTGATCAGCCACGCTTACGCCGTCGCTAACCCCGGAAAGTATGTTGGCTACGGGGATGACTCGTGGGGACGTTCGTCTGGCATCAATGCGGACGGCGGGCGCGCCTACCCGCGAGACGACAATGGAACAATCACCTGCACGGCGGCGCTCGCTTCGTTTCCGTACACCCCTGTCGAATCGATGAAAGCGCTAAAACATTTCTACAGGGATCTCGGCGAAAAGCTGTGGGGGATTTATGGTTTTCGAGACGGCTTCAACCTTTCGGAAGACTGGTTTGACGACGTTTATTTGGGGCTTAATCAGGCGCCCATTGTCGTGATGATCGAGAATTACCGGTCAGGCCTCCCTTGGAGCCTATTTATGTCGAATGCGGAAATCAAGCCAGCTCTGGATCGAATCGGTTTCCAAGCTGATTTGGACCAAGCTTCTGCGAAGCCATGAGCCCCAGGAGGTATCAAGCCCCGGCGTTGTTGACGTAACATCTCCATTGCACTCAAAATCCCCCGTCAGCATCGCGGAGGAGGATAACAAACGGCGCACGTCATGCTAAGGCCTGATTTCGTCACGTGACAATAAACGTATTCAAGAGTAAGCGTCTGACCAACACACCTGTTCGACAGGTGGGGGTCTGTGTTGAAGTGTACGGATGACCGCAAAAACAGAGTTGTCAGTGACCAAACGACGTACAAGAGCTGAAGTTCAGCAGTTGGTGGCGGAGTTTGTGAGCAGCGGCATGCGACGGAGCGAGTTTTGCCGGAGTCGGGATCTGAGCTTCAGCACGCTGGATCGTCATTTGAAGAAGCGGCGTTGGAAGAGAAGGCGTAGACCAGTTTCTTCGGCCGGTCGTTTGGTGCCGGTGGAGTTGGCGGCCAGGAGTTCGCCAGCGCGGCACGAGTCGAGTTGTGGGCTGGCCGTGGTGCTGCCGGG
>OBLU010001122.1_pt1 | contig 24987 bp, 18 predicted proteins | sample 1518681 | NCBI WGS metagenome assembly OBLU01 (sample SAMEA3539304, study PRJEB22396) | soil metagenome | biome: tundra; feature: field; material: soil | place: USA | collected 2010-05 | depth 0.15 m
TTCGTCCCGCTGATCTCGCTCATGTCGCAGCTAAACCCTTTGTTATCTGTAAGTGCTTGATTCCACGATTCTGCAAATCGATCCTATCAGCATCGGCGGGTTGCGCCCTAACGGGGTTGCAAGCCACTTTTCCACGGTGACTTACGGGCGCTGAAGGACGCGGCACGAGGTCGGGTCCGTCTCGCTGCGGCAGGCGAGGATTGGCGCTATTCCGCTACCAGTTGGTTGCGGAGTTCGCCGATATGTTCGATCTGGATGACCATCTCCTCGCCGGGCTTGAGCCAGCGCTGCGGATTGCGGCCCATGCCGACGCCGGCCGGGGTTCCCGTGCTGATGACGTCGCCGACCTGCAGCGGCACAATGCCGGAGATGTACTCGATGAGCGCGGGAATTCTGAAGATCATCAGGCCGGTGTTAGAGTCCTGCAGCTTTTCGCCGCCGATGGTGAGGCTGATGGCGAGGGCATGCGGATCGTGAATCTCGTCCTTGCTGACCACCCACGGTCCCATCGGAGCGAACGTCGGAAAGCTCTTGCCCAGGGACCACTGCGTAGTGGCACGCTGGACGTCGCGCGCACTGACGTCGTTCATGACGGTGTAACCGAAGACGTGGTCCATCGCGTGGGCGGCAGGAACCTGGTACCCCGGCTTGCCGATGACTACGGCGAGCTCGGCCTCGTAGTCCACCTTCGAGCTTGCCTTCGGCAGGATCACGTTGGCACCTGGGCCGACGACCGCCGACGACAGGACGATGAAGACGGTAGGGACTTTCTGCGGCTCCGTCTGAGACTCTTTCGCGTGCTCGGCGTAGTTGACGCCGATGCCGAAGATGCGTGGCGGAGCAGGAACCGGCGCCATCAGCTTCAGGTTGTCCATCGCAACGGTGGGTTTCGAATGCGCCACGTCGACCTGCACGCTGGGCGCCGCGGCCATGAATGCGGTGGAATCGCGGAAGCCCTCCCTGCTGAGGTCGACGATGCCGCCACCAACTAAGAGGCCGGGGCGGGGGCCCCAGTCGCGCTCTACAAACGTCACCAGCTTCATGCGAGCTCCTTCCATGCCGAGCCGCCGTCGAAGTTGTACGCGGCAAGCGATTCGGGCTTCATTTCGATGCTATATCCCGGGCGGAGGGGGAGTTGATATCGCCCACGCACCATCCGGACGGGGTCGAGAAAATGTTCGTGCAGATGATCGACGAATTCGATCACCCGATCTTCCATGCTGCACGAGACACGTAAATAATCGAAGAACGAGAGGTGCTGGACATACTCGCAGAGGCCGACCCCACCGGCGTGCGGGCAGACCGGAACGCCGAACTTCGCCGCCATGAGGAGTACCGCGAGGTTCTCGTTGACGCCGGCGACGCGGGTGGCGTCGATCTGGCAGACGTCGATGGCCTCGGCCTGAAAGAGCTGCTTGAACATCACGCGATTGTGGCAGTGCTCGCCGGTGGCGATGCGGACGGGTTTAACTTCGCGGCGGATGCGCGCGTGGCCGAGGATGTCGTCGGGATTGGTGGGCTCTTCCATCCAGTAGGGGTTGGCCGGGGCGAGCATGCGAGTGCGGACGATGGCCTGGTCGACGCCCCACTTCTGATTGGCGTCGACCATGAGCTTGTTCTGCCAGCCGATCTCTTCGCGCATGAGCAACGCGCGGCGCAGGTCGTCCGCGGGCTCGCCGCCAACCTTGAGCTTGAAGTGCGTCCAACCCTCGGCCAGGGCTTCGCGGCAGAGCTGACGCACCTGCTGATCGCTGAAGCCGAACCAGCCGGCGGAGGTGGTGTAGGCGGGATAGCCTTCGGCTTCAAGGCGCTGCAGGCGCTCCGGCATGCTGACCTGGCTACGGGTGAGGATATCCAGGGCTTGCTCGCGAGTGAGTGCGTCGTCGATGTAGCGGAAGTCGATGGCGGAGACGAGCTGCTCGGGCGGCATCTCCGCCAGCAGGCGCCAGAGGGGCTTGCGCTCGGCCTTGGCGTAGAGGTCCCACACGGCGTTGATGAGGCCGCCGGCAGCCATGTGGATTACGCCTTTTTCCGGGCCGAGCCAGCGGAACTGGCTGTCGTCGGTGAGCAGGCGCGAGAAGGCGCAGAGGTCGCCGGTGATTGAGGAGAGGGTTCGGCCTACGGCTTGCTGGGCAAGGTAGCGGAGCGCGGCTACGCAGAGCTCGTTGCCGCGGCCGAGCGTGAAGGTGAGCCCGTGGCCTTCCAGCCCGGCATCCGTTTCGAGGATGCAGTAGGCGGCTGAGTAGTCGGGGTCTCTATTTACCGCGTCGGAGCCAATTCGCGCGCGGGACGTCGGGAAGCGCACATCGAGCACGCGCGCGCGCACAATTCGAATCACATCACTGTTAGCCACCCAATCATCGTATCGCGAGCGGGGCTTACTGGCCTTTGCCGAGGCGGCGATAGTACTCGGCGACCGCGTCCTCGTAGCCGGGCGGAACTGCGGGCGGTGCGGCGGTGTGAGCCTGACCTGCCTGCGGCGCATTCGGATCGCGGCGGAGTTGCAACTCCAGCTTGTCGACGTCGTTCAGTACCTTGGCATGCAGCTCATCCACCATCGCCGGGTTGCCGGGGAAGCGCGATGGATCAAGGTTCTGCATCTCCTTCTCGAGGTCGTTGATCTCCTTCTGCGCGGCGGCATCGCCCTTGGCGTCCTGACGGAGCTGGGTCAACTCATTCATGCCCTGCTGAATGAAGCGCTGCGTATCCGCGGGATTGGGTCCGATCTGCGGCGCGTTCGGGTTCCGCGAAGAGCTGTAGCGTTGGCCGCCGGTGTCGACGTTGAGGTTGGCGTCGGTGCTGCCGCCGCCGCCACGCAGCGGGCCGTTTACGTACTCGCCGCCCATCGGCTGGTCTTGCCGGCCGCCGCGCTGGCCAATCTGTCCACCCTGCCGGTTACCGCCCTGGGCAATTTGATTTCCCTGCCCCGGCTGGCCGCCCTGACCGTTTTGGCCGCCCTGCTGGCTCTCACCGTTTTGGCCTTGCCCTTGCTGGCCCTGTCCTTGCTGGCCGGGCTGTCCGCGCTGGCCCGGCTGGCCCTGACCTTGTTGCCCGGCGCGGCCCTGTTGGCCGTTCTGGCCTTGCTGTCCGTTCTGACCGGGCTGGCCAGTTTGTCCGGGGCGCTGGCCGTTTCTACCGCCGGTCAGGCTTTCGATCTGGCTGCGCAGGCGGTCGACGTGGTCGAGCGCTGCGGTCTGTGATCCATTGTCCTGGCCGCGCGCATTCTGCCCGGAGCCGGCGGCCTGCGCCGCCTTGCGTACCTGGTCGTCAAGCTTCTTCAGCCCGGTGGCGATCTCCGTCTCCGTCCCGTTGGAATTCGGATTGATGCCGCTGCGCAGCCAGTCCGCGGTGCGCTGCACCAGGTTGGTGAGGTCGGTCTGGTCCATCCCGCTCAACGCATCGCGCAGACTCGACGCGGCACCCGGCTGGGTCGGAGCCAACTCGCGCGCCGTGTCCCGCATGCTCCTCTGCAGCTTCTCGAGATCGCTGGACATCTGCTGGCGATCGTTCGCGAGGCTCTCCCGCTCTTTCTCCGCGGCAGCAACGTCCGCCGCGCTGGGCGAGTTGCCCGCCGCGCTCTTCGCTTGCATTGCTTCGCCCGCGGCGGCCAGCTTGCGCACGCGGTCTGCCTGCGCGGCCTCCTCCTTCGAGAGCCGGTCCGTATCGCGCCCGAGCTGGTCGAGCTTGGTGGATGCCTGCTGCTTCTGCGCACCACCCAGCAAATCCGTAGCTTCGCGCAGGCGGTCGGCGGCCTGCTTGGTCTCCGCGGCACTCTGCTGGGCTCCCTGCTGCCCGGCGGCGCGGCTCATCGCGTCATTCGCGGCGCGCAACCGCTCCAGCGCCTGGCTCACGCGAGGATCGGTGTTGCCGTCCTGCGTGCCATTGCGAGCCGATTGCGAGCCGGATGCCTGCCCGGACCTCGACTGCCCGCTCTGCCGACCTGACTGTCCCGACTGCCCTTGCTGGCCTTGCTGGCCGTTCGCGCTCTGCTGGCCCTGTTGTTGGCCCTGCTGACCCTGCATCTGCTCCATCTCGCGCTGCAGTTGTTCCGCCTCGCGACGGAGCATCTCCTGCTGCCAGCGTTCCTGGAAGTTCTGCGCCTGGTTGCCCTGCTTCTGCGCCAGCTCCTCCTGCCGCTTGGCGAGCGCGTCGAGCTTCGCCAGCGCGTCGTCCACCTTCTTCTGCTGCTGCTCCGCGGGAGAAGCCGTCTGTGCGGTCTCGTACTGGTTCTTCTCCGTGTCCATCTCGAGGTCGAAGAGGCTGGCCAGGTCGCGGCCGGAGCTGCCACCGCCTCCACCACCACCGCCGCCGCGCTGCCCGAATGCCACCTGGATCTGGCGGAAGGTCGCCTCGGCGCGCAGTAGCGCCTGCAGCACCTTCTGCTCGATGGGCATTGCCTCCTGCCACTGCATCGCTTTCAGCTTGTCGGCGGCGGGCTGCATGCCGGCAGCGGCTTGCTCCATGTCCTTGTCGAAGCTGTTGAACTCCTCGTTCGCCTGCGAGAGATCGCGGGTTTGCATGCGCGCGCTGAGCGCCAGCGCCTGCTGCTTCAGCGTGGCCTGGGCTTCGGAGAGCGTCTTGCCCATGGCTGCTGCCTGCTCGGGAGTCGTACCCTTCGCGTTGACCTGCTTCCAGGTTGCCGCGATCAGCTCCTTCTCGCGCCGCGCAATGTCGGTCTGGTTGTTCTGCTGGCCGCCGCCGCCCCCGCCGCCACCGCCGCCGCCGCTCTGCTGCGACTGCGAGAACTCGCGCTCAAACGGGTCGACCTGGATGAAGCTGATGTCGGTCTTCGACTCGGCGTGATTGTCCTTCGCAGTAGCGTAAAGGCTGACCACATCGCCCGGCTGCAGCTTGAAGTCCTCGAGGCTCAACGTCGCGGTTCCGCTCGCATCCTTCGCGCCCGGCTGCTTGAGGATGTTCACGGTCTGGTCCGCGCCGCCGTTGACCGAGTAATGGAGGCTCACGTGGGTCAGGCCGAAATCCGCTCCGGCCTTGACGCCGACAGTGACTTCTTCGATCGGGCTCGCGCGATAGTCCCCCGCGGGCCGGTTGATTGCGATCTCCGGCGGGTTCGCCTTGCTGGTGGAGATGAAGTAGTCCTCCGAGAGGCGCACCTGCTGGCCTTCATCGGTTGCGGCGACGTGATAGGCGCCATCCTTCTCCATGTGGATGGTGCCGTGGTAGACATTGCCGCCGCCGCCCGTAAGATGCACGTCCTGCCCGTCATCGAGCGCGAACATCCCGTCCTTCAGCGGGGCGGTCATGGTTACGGTAAGCGCCGCGTCGGTTCCCTCCAGCGCGCGCAGATCGCCCGCCTGCTCCTCGGAGACGGTCTGCAGGCCGGTCCACTTGGGATAGTGATAGGTCACCTGCATCGACTTGACCGACGGCAGATCGACCACGCGGAATTTGAAGTGCTTCGAAGTGGCTGCGCCGGCCTGCACGTAGTACTCGACGTTTTCGGGCAGGCCGGCGAACAAGAATTGGAAGCCCGAGCCGTCCATCTGCGGTTGCATTGCGACGGACTCCCATTTGGACGCGCTCGCGTAGCGGGCAAACAAATTGACCTTGCTGGTCGAGAGTCCTTTGACCTGCGCGGTCACCATCTCGTCGCTATTGCGGCGCACGGCGGCGTCCCCGGGCGTCACCACAATTTGATAGATGGGCGGCACATCCTCGCGCGGGCCGGTCCACAACAGCGAAGCTCCATACCCCATGAAGCCCGGGCGCGCGGCGATCATCCACACCAGCACGCCGGCGCAGACGACGCCTGCGCCGAGCAGCCACATCAACCGCTTGCGCGGCACCAAGCCCTCCGGACGCGCGGCGCCGGAGTCGGCGACCTTGAGCGTGTCGGCGGCGAGGAGTTCGAGGAAAAGCTCGCTCTGGGGTGCGGGCGCATCTTCGTTTTCCTTCTCGGAGAACGTAACCAGCCGCTGCTGGAACTCGGGAAACGCAGCCTCCGCGCGGCCCACCGAACGCCGCACGTTGAGCCGCCAAAGCGGCACGGCGAGCCCGAAGCACACCGCCCCCACCACGACGGCAAGCAGCACCAATCGCGCGGGCGCGAGCCCGCCTGCCGGAAAGGCGTACGCATTCAAGATGAGGGTGAGAATGACCGTCGCGGCGAGCGCGGCAAGCGTTACGACCGCTGCCCCCCGCAGGCCGGCGTCCAGCCGTAGCCTCTGCTGCACTTGCTGGATGTAGAGGTTGAGCTGCTGCCGCTTGCTCATAGTTCCTCCCGCTGCGTACCCAGGTAACGGCTGGCAAGCCCCGATTCCGCCAGCGCAACCCCCAATATTAGAAGCATAACCCACCACCAGAGGCTCGACACGTTGTTTTCCGCCTGCGCCGCGGATTCTGTTGCCGTCTCGGCCGACCCCGTCCCCGTGGCGCCGGTCCAGAGTTTGAGAACATCGTCCGGAATGGTCGCCAGATCGGACTCGCGCGGGTCGGGATTCACTGCGATCAGGGCATCGCGGCCATTGGCAAACTGAATCTGGTAGAAGCCTGCGCGCGCCAGCTGGAACGACTCCGCTGCGGCTGCCTCCTTCAGCGTCAGGGGCCGCTTTCCATCGGGGCCGACGATGTCGACCGTGGCTTTGCTTGCCGCGGCGCCCGACTCTCGATTCACCGGGTTCCGCAACTGCACAAACGAATCCACCACGCGCGCGCCGCTCGCGCGCTCTTCGCCAGACAGGTACTTTGCGGTCTGGTCCACAAATGCCACAAACGCTGGGTTTACCGGCAGATCATTGGTGAGGTTGTCGAAGCCCGAGGCGAACAGCAGCACATGGCCCTCGCCGAGTTGCTTGTCCACCAGCAGCGGAGTTCCGTCCGCCAGCCGGGCCACAACGCGCGCGTTGCCGGGGTCGACCGCGGCCACGTAGAAGAACTTTGTGCCTTCCCAACTGTTCGCGTCCCTCATTGACGGATGCGCGGCGTCCGCCTCGCCTACCGTCGTGAAGCCTGCATCCTCCGCCGACCCACGCGCATAGAAGTGGCCGTCCGCCACATTGCCGCCGTAGACCGGAATGTGCTCGCGATGCGAATCCGCCATGCCTGTGGCAACCAGCACGCTGCCACCATCCTGCACATTGCGGATGAGTGTGTTCTCCAGAATCGATGGCACCGAGGGAACATCCGAGAGCACCACGAATGCATACTTGGTGGGATCGATGTCCGAAGTCTGCTCCGGCGTGATGGGCTGGAGCACAAATGAAGCCTGCGCCGCGGCTGCGAGCGCCGCGCCGAAGTAGAGCGGCGAGCGCGTGTCCGATCCCCGATGCACAAACAGAACGCGCTCGGGGTCAGCGCGCTTCACGGCGAAGTTGCTGGCATCGTCATTGGGAAATCCATCGGCCGCATCGATACGCACCGCGCACCGGCTTTCGCCATAGGGCACATCGAGGCCCTCGAACGCGACCGTCGCCCGTCCGTTCGCGGGAATGTCGACCTTCTTGGTCGCAATGGTGTTGCCGTTGACCACGAGTGAGGCCGTCCGTGTGGCCGCAGGCGTCTCATGCCCCGCGATCACCGCAAGCACGCGCGCCTTTTTGGTGTCGACCAATTGCCCAGGCGCCTCCACGCTTTCGACTGTCCAGTTGGGGGTCGCGGCCGACGAACCAACGCGATGCAGCAGCAGGGTTACGTTTCCGGGCATTACCATGTCCGCAAAGTTGCCGGGCATGTTCGACTCCTGCATATCGCTGAAGAGATCGAGCTCCATCGGCGTGTGCACGGTCTCCGCCAGCGCACGCATGCCACGCCCCAGTTCGCCGAAGTTGTCGTGGCCGTCGCCGGGGCCGATAGCTTGCACGGCCGCGCGCAATTGGGATGAATCCTCCGTTGGCTGCGTCAGCAAGCGCATCTGGCCGCCAAGCCCAATGACCTGCGCCTTCTGCCCGGGCGCTTTGGCGGAGAGGATCGAGAGCGCGCCACGCTTCGCCTCATCGAGCTTCGTGCCCGCAACACCCGCTCCAGCCGACGCGTTCATGCTGAACGAATCGTCGACGGCAACCAGCAGCAGCTTATCGCTCGCCAGCACTGACTTATGGCGGAAGAACGGCCGCGCGAACGCCAACGCGAGCAGCAGTACCAGAGCTGCCCGCAGTGCGAACAGCAGCAGATAGCGCAGCCTGCGGTGGCGCACCGAGCTCTGGGTTCCCTGCTCGAAGAACATCAGCGAGCTTACCAGGCGCGGCACCGTGGTCTGCTTGCGCAGAAGATGCACATACACCGGCAGTCCCATCGCCAGCAGCCCAGCCAGAAACCATGGTGCCAGGAGCCCCATCACGCGCCTCCCAGTCCGGATATGCGGCCGGAGCGCCGCAACGTGAGGTATTCCGTCAGCGTGCGGTCCAGAGGCTTGTCGGTGGTAAGCAGGTGATAGCCCATTCCCGCCGCCTGGGTGCGGTCGCGCATCTGCTCCAGGTGGTTGTCCATCTTGGCGCGATACTCCGTCTTCACATAATCGGGAATTACCTCGAGCTTGCGGTCGGTCTCAAGGTCGACGAGAATCGCAGGCCCCTTCATCTCCGGATAGATCTCCTTGGGGTCGAGCACGTGGAAGAGCACAACTTCGCTGCCGTGGAAGCGCAGCGGCTCGATCGCCTTTACGATGGTCTCCGGCTGCTCGTAGAAATCCGAGATGACAATCACGATCCCGCGGCGATTCAAGAACTGCTGGAAGTGCCGCATGGGCTTGCCAAAGTCGGTGCGCGCCGCGGGCTCCGCCTGCTCCAACCCTGCGAGGAGCCGGTATAACTGCCCCTGCCGCGTGGACGGACGGATGTAGTTGCGGACTTCATCGTCGAACACGATCAAGCCCGCTGGGTCGTGCTGATTATGGAGCGCCAAATAACATAGCGATGCCGCCATGTAGCGCGCGTAGTCCATCTTGTTGACCGCGTGGCTGGTGAACTTCATCGAGTTGCTCGCGTCCAGCAGAAGCGTGAGTTGGGTGTTGGTCTCGCCGCGGTAGCGCTTGAGATAACAGCGCTCGGTACGCGCAAACAGGTTCCAGTCGACATGGCGCAGGTCGTCGCCCGGCGCGTAGGCACGATACTCCGCGAACTCCAGGCTGAAGCCGAAGTCCGGCGAGCGGTGAAGGCCTGCGACAAAGCCGTCCACTACTGTCTTCGCGACCAGGTCCAGGCTCGATATGCCGTGGAGCACTGCGGGATCGAGAAACCGCTGCAGCATTGCGCCTCCGCTGACTTACCCAACTGACAACCAGCAAACCTTCAACTTTCTCTTGGCGGCGGCAGGTGCGCGATCAGCCGCGTCAAAATCTCATCCTGATCAATCCGCTCCGATTCAGCGTGGAAGTTCAGCAAGATGCGGTGGCGCAGTACGGGGATAGCCAGCGCCGTGACGTCTTCGTAGGTCACATGGTAGCGGCGGCGGCTGAGCGCCCGGGCCTTTGCGGCGAGCACAATAAACTGCGCTGCGCGGATGCTGCCGCCGTAGTTCACATACTTCTTCACGAAGTCGGGCGCGTTCTCGCTCTTGTGCCGAGTTGCCCGCACCAGATTCACGACGTACTTTGCGATCGATTCGCCGATGGGCACCATGCGCACCAGTTGCTGAAACTCGAGTAACTCCTCGGCGTTGGTCACCGCCGAGATCTGCGGGTCCTTGGTCGCGGTGGTCAGGTCGACTACCTTCAGCTCTTCGCCGGCGCTGAGATAATCCAGCACCGCGTTGAACAGAAAGCGGTCCAATTGCGCCTCCGGCAGCGGATACGTGCCCTCCAACTCGATCGGGTTCTGCGTCGCCAGCACGAAGAACGGCGCCGGCAACCTGTAGTTGTGTCCACGCACGGTGCAGGAGCGCTCCTGCATCGCCTCCAGCATCGCGGCCTGGGTCTTGGGCGGAGTGCGATTGATCTCGTCGGCGAGCACGACATTGCCGAAGAGCGGGCCCTCGACAAACGTCCATTTGCGATGGCCGGTGGTGATGTCCTCTTCGATGATGTCCGTGCCGGTGATGTCGGACGGCATCAGGTCCGGCGTGAACTGGATGCGCTTGAAGGTCAGCCCCAGCGTCTGCGCGATCGTCCGCACCATCAGCGTCTTCGCCGTGCCCGGCATGCCGGTGATGAGGCAGTGGCCGCCGACAAATAACGCGATCAAGATTTGATCGAGCACATCGTCCTGCCCGACAATGACCTGCCGCACCTGTGCCAGGATGCCGTCGCGCACCGCCTGGAAGCGCTCAATGCGCTGCTGCAACTCCGCCGCGTCCTGATTCAATCCAGCAATTGCGCCCATGCTCGCTTCCTCTCTCGTTCACTTCGGTTGATTTGTAACCGCATCTGAATTCTGTCCGCTCTTCCCTGCCTCTATCTCCAACAACAACTTCTGCGCGTCCTTGAACCCCGGAGCCGCCTCCAGCGAGGCCAGCACGCTGTCCTCCGCCTTCGCCTTGTCGCCCCCGGCGTAGTATGCCTTCGCCAGATCGAACTCCGCAGACGCAATATCCAGCGGCTTCATTGCCAGCACGGCCTGGTACTCCCGCACCGCACCTGCATTGTTGCCCTGCGCCAGCCACAACCCGCCCAGCTTGCGATGCAGGTCCTCATCCTCGGGATAGATGAAGTTGAGCTGATCGAGGGTTGCGGCTGCTTCCTTTGGATGCCCCAAATCGACCTGGAGGGACGCCAACTTCCTCAGCGCGCCGGGGCTCTCGCCGCCGCGGTTCTCGTACTCGGCTAGCGCCTCCGCCGCGGCCTGCTTGTTGCCTTTGATTAACTGCGCGTTCGCCAAAAGCTCATACGCATTGGCGTCTTCCACGTACTCGGGGTACAGCTTGATCACCGCCGGCGCAGCCGCGATGACTCCGTCGTCGTTCTTCGCCTCCGACATACCCACCAGGGCCTTCAATTGTTCGCGCCATTTGTCGAAGTTCGCGACGGTTGCGCCGACCTGCTTATCCAACCACGCGGCATAGTCCTTGTCGAACTGTTCCGGCGACTCATGCAGGTTATCCTGGATCGCCTCCGGCGTGGTCTTCAGTGCGGCAAAGGAATGCACCATTCCCATCATCGCGTCATTGCCCCACCGCTCGCTGATGTAGTCGCAAATAGTACCGGCCTGCCAGTAACTCACCAGCACCTGCTCCGGATACTCCGGAAAGATGAATCCCTGGTCCATCTGCGTTACAGACAGCAGTTTCTTGGCTTTAATCGCGGCTACCACATCCGGCGTCAAGCGGTTCGCCCACTTTGGATCGGCCTGGCCTTCTTCGTGGACAGCCAGGCCCTCGGTAAACCAGCGAGGGACACGATAGTTTGTAGCCGAGAGAATGAATACGTGGCTCATCTCGTGCCACATGGTCGCACCCCAGTTGAACTCGCCGGGAACCCTCCCTGAGGGCGAATCCATGGCAACTACATTGCCGAACGTGACGCCGAGCGCGCCCAGCCCGGGCATTCCCATGGTGCGTACGGCGAAGTCGTCGTGGTTGGGATATACCTCCAACTGCACCGGCCCACTTAGGTTGATCTTGTACTTCGCTGAGTAAGTCGCAATGGCTTTGTGTAACTGCTCTTCGAAATAGGGACGTAATAAATCGGCCTCATTCTTATATAGCCGGAGAATTGTGGTTCCATCTTTGGTGGTCACAAAGTTGTTGTAACTATCGAGCAGCCTGAGGCTGTTAGTAGTGGGTTTATCTGTCTGCCCGTTGTTGTAGGCAAGTTCTAACTGCTGCCGCGGCTCATCTTCCTCACCCAGCCGCATCAGGTTGATCCCCAACTCGGAGTGCGCGACCCACAGTGTCGGGTCTGCTTCGATTGCCTTGCGATAATACGCAACTCCCTCCGGATAGCGCCGATTCAGCACCAGGTGGCGAGCTACACTCACATAGCCCATGCCATATCCCGGATTCACCGCCTTGATCTTCGCCATCCATGCGTCCGCATCGGCGTTCTTGTCCGCCAGCAGGTCCGCCGCCGCCAGGGTCGCCATCGCATCCAGCGCGTCAGACCCTCCCTGATAAGGCGACAGTGCAATCGCCGCGTTCGCCTCCTTTACCGCCTCCTCCGGCTTGGCGTCCTCCAGCAGCAGATTCGCAGCCAGTTCATGCGCCTCCACCAGCTTCGGATCGGTCGCAATCGCCTTTGCCACATACTCCTGCGCCTTGTCATCGAAGTTCGCCGCGCTCACCTCCGCCAGCCCCAGCAGCGCCTCCGCACACGCGGGATCCTGCTCCAGTGCCTCGCCAAACAGCGGGGGCGAATCCACATCATTGAACCGCTCGTGCAGCAGCCTCCCGTAGCGCGCCTTCCACAGCGCCGGAGCCTTCGGCTGCTTGATCGCAACCTCAAACTCCTTCTTCGCATCCTCCCAATTCCCCAGCCCCCAATACCCCTCCGCCATCAGATATGCATCGCCACTCCGCCCCAGCGCCTCAAAGCAATCTGTCGCCTCCCCATTCTTCCCATGCAGCCGCAGCGCCCTGCACCCCCCCGGACTCGCCGTCGCCCCCGTCTCCGTGCTGTGCATCGCAGGTTTGCGCGCAGGAGCCTGGCCCATAGTGGCACACACGCCTGCGAACAGCGCCAGCAACAGTATTCCGGGTTTGTACGCAATTCCCATACGATTGTCATTCTGACTGCAGGTCAGAATCTCCGTATTCGCTTTTCCTCGAACCTCGAACCTCAAACCTTCCTCACTTATCCAACTCCGCCTGTACCTTTGCCAACTCCAGCAACGCTGCGGTAAGTTCCTTCTTGTACTCGCCCGGCTCCATCGCTGCCTTTTCGTACTTCAACTCATCGATCTTCTGTTCCAGCTCTTCCTTCTTCGCCATCAGGTCGCGCTTTGCCGGATCGTTCATGGACGCCTGGGCCGCGCCGATCCGCACCACGGTGAAGGTGGACATCAGCGCGCCCTCGCGTCCCGTGGCTGCCGCCAGCGAGCGCACGGCGTCGCCCTTGCCGGTGTCCTCGAACTCCGGATGCTCCGTCGCCAGGCGCTTCTGCGACGTGTAAAACTCCGCGGTCTTGCGGTCCGCGTATGCGAAGGCCTCCAGGGCAGAGATCGAGTCGCTCTTGTCGGTGTCCGCCAGCGGGTCCTGCAACGCCTCAACCCAATAGCGGGCAAACACGGTTGCGTTCTTCTCCGTGCCCGACTTGGTCGCTACGATTACCGCGCGGCCCGGCCGCCCCAGTGCAGGAATTGCGCCTCCGCTTGCGCTGGTGGTGTCCACAATCAACTGGCGCTTCGCCGCAACCTTGTCACACAGCGCGGCCAGTTCCGCGGCGGAGACGTCCGGTCCCACGAGGTTGAACTTGTACTCGAAGCCGTCGAAACTTCCGTGGCCGATGAGGGTGAGGACGAAGTCGTCTTCGGGCTTGGCGTCGCGAGCCACCTCCGCCATCACCTCAGTCAGCTTTGCCTTGGTCGACTGCTTGCCGGTGAGGGTGTAAACGTGCGCGCCGGTTGCGGTCTTGAATATCTTGTCCAGGTCGGTTGCGTTGGCGGTAAACCGCTGCTCATAGTCCGGCTCGCCACCCAGTCCGGCCACCGTCACGTAGAACGTAGCCGCGCGCGCTGAGGCGCAGAGAAGACCGCAGGCCGCGGCCAGCAACGAACACCGGAGAACGAACCGCGAGCAACGCGCTCTCATACGACACCCCACTTCCGCCGCAGCAGCCAGTCCGCCGACATCAGCCCCAGCAGCGCCAGGAACACTGCGGGCATGTCCCAGAGCTGCTTGGTGTCGCGCACGGAAATCCCCGCCTCAGAGTACGAGATCTCCATGGGCAGCCGGTCCAACTGGCTTTGCTCCCAGTAGCGACCGCCGGTCTCGTCGGAGAGCTTCTCCAGTAATTCGCGATTCTGTTGCGTGTGGAAGTTCTCTGCAACTCCATCCTCGCGCCGGAAAGAGACCACGTCCTTGCCAAGCTCGTCGCTCCCGCGATCGGCTGTAACCTCCGCCACGTAGCTCCCCGGCTTTTCCGCGGTCCAGTCCATAGCGTAGGTTCCCGGAGTGTTCGGCACGGGCGTCAGGTCCACCATCGCCGACAAGTCGTCGGGCCCGATCACGTGCGCCGATACATGTGCATCGGCAGCCGGAGTGAACTCCTGGTCGCGCGCCACCACCGTCATCTGCACGTGGCCTTCGTCCATCAGCGTCTGCTGCGGCATGGTCGCAGTTACCTGCCCAGGCGAGTCCTTCGCCAGCCAGCGTAATAGTTGTTGCCAGAAGAGATCGTGCGAAGGGTCGTTCAGCGGCGAGCTCATCTGCCAGCGCCACGTGCCCGAGGTCGCCAGTACGGCGGTCTTTCCGCGACCATAGTTCTGGGTGACGAGCAGGGGCATGGTATGGCCGGCCATTATCTGCGCCAGCACCGTCGCTCCCGGCTTGGGCGCGCCCGGGTCCTGGTAGTCGTTGAGGTAGGGCAGCTTGCGCCAGCGATCGATATTCGCCGCGCGATCGTCCAGCAGCCGCGTGATGGGACTCTCAGCGCCTGCAGGAGTCAACTGCACGGTCGCCGATTCGCGGTGGAACGTGCCCTTCTGGTTGGGCAGGAATGTCGGGAACAGGTCCGCGAGGCTGGACGAGGCCCAGCCTCCGTCACCGAGAGCGAAGCGGCCGCCGAGAAACAGCAACCCGCCGCCGCGCTTGTCCACGAACTCGCGCAGCAGTTCCTGCTGCACCGGCGTAAAGTAGTCCGCCTCGACGCTGCCGAGAATGATGGCCTGATACTTGAAGAGATCCTCCGCCCTGGTGGGGAAGCCGTCGGCCAACTCACTGGGGTCGGCGATTCCCTGGCGGTAAATCTTGTTCTCGGTGGTGCGCAGCATGGAGACGATCTGCACACCTTTATCTTCCTCCTCGGCGCGCCGAATAAATTTGAACTCCCAGCGCGGCTCGCCCTCAACGTAGAGAATCCGCCGCGGCTCCGCGCTCACATCCACCAGCCTTGTCACCGCGTTGTTGGCCGTGTTGTCTTCTCCCGACAGCGGCTCCAGCGCGAAGCCGATGCTCTTGACGCCGGCGTCGCCCGCGTTGAAGAACATGGTTTCGCTCTGGTCCACGCCGTCCCGATCCAGAGCCACTTCCCTGGTTGCGAGCAGCTTGTCGCCATCCTTCACATCGAGCGTCGCCTTCTGCCCGGCATAGCCATACTGATGAAAGCTGACGGTCGCGGTCATGCGCGAGTCGGCCATTGCCTTGGCGGCGACCACTGCGTCGTCGATCTCCAGGTCGTGGGTGGCCTTTTCCTTGCCAAACCCGATGGTCTGCACCGGCAGCCTGCGATTGTGCAGCGCGTTGATCGTCTCCAGATCGATGCCGCCCGAGTTTTCGGCGCCGTCGGTGAGCAGCACCACCGCGCCTACCGGGAGATCGCTGGTCTCTGCAACCAGTTGCCGCAGCCCCGCGTTGATGTGGGTTGCCGCCGCATCGGCGTGCCACTGGCCCGGCTTCTCCATCCGCGTCAGGGTGCTGTCCAGCCGATAGGTGCGGGTCTGGAACTTCTTCTCGAGCCCGGGAAGCAGCCTGCCCAGCGCCTGCACTGCGGCGGTCTCCCGCGCCGTGGCTCCGTCCGCGCCGGCGTCCGCGATGCTCATGCTGCGCGAGTCGTCCACCAGCACTGCGATGATGTTCTGCTGCGACTTCAGCTCCGACACCGCGATCGCCGGCTCCCACAACAAGAGCAGCAGCAGCGCGATCATCGCCGCTTCCAGTCCCCAGATGAGCCAGGCCCGCCAGTTCCGCAGCCGCGGCGCCGCCCGCGGGAGCTGCCGCCAGATGAGCCACGCCAACCCGGCCGCCGACAGGACCGTGAGCAGCACCAGCAGCCAACCGGGCCACGCGCCCAGCAGGATGAATTTGCCCTTGGTGAAGACCGGAATCGGATACTTAAAGAAGAATTCAAACATGGCCAAGGTTCGGGGTTCAAAGGTTCGAGCAGAAGCCTGCCAGGTGGAGCGCGGAAAAGTGTGAAATGCTAACGTCTCTCTGGTTCCGAAGCGGGCTTAATTTTCGTCCTTGTGTCCCCGGATTTCCACCCCCTGGAACCTCGAACCCAGTACCTCGAACCTTGGTTAATGCGTCATGCTGTACATCACGTAATTCAGCCCCACGCGAAACGCCATCGATGCAAACTGCTCCGGGTAGTCCGGATCGTCGGCCCACTCCCACGCATCGCCGAGGTGCATGTTGTGGCAGATCGCGACCACCAGCCGCCCATGTTCGTCGCGGATGCCACGCCACTTGGCCACGTATCCATCCTTCTCATAGGTCCGTCCGGAGCGAATGTATTGCTCGCCCGGAACCTGAAAACGGTCGTCCATGTCGTAGAGCACGTGGAAGATCTCGTCCTTGTCGGTGAGGTCTTCGACCGGGTACTTGTTTGCGTCGGGAAAGATCTGGCGCATCCCGCGCATGAAATCCTCCCAGTCCTGGGTGCCGTGAAAGTCGTCGACCATGAGGAAGCCACCCTTCAACAGATACTCCCGCATGCGCTTCGCCTCGTCGTCGTTGAACGACCAGGTGTGCACCATGACCGCGTACACAAAGGGATAGTTGAAGATGTCGTCGGTATCCGGGCTGACCACCTGCTCGGTGTTGCGCCCCTGGATGCGAGTGAGCCGGTTGAGTGCCATCAGGAACTGCCGGTCGGCCTTGGGATAATCCCGCGACCAGGTGGCCCCCCAGCCGCGCCCGTACCTGCCGCCGAAGCCCCCGTAGCCGCCATACCCGCCCGCTCCCATCGCGGTGGTATAGCTCAACCGCGACCAGGAGAACTCCGCCTTCTGGTTGCCCTGACCGTTGATCTCGCCCCAGTCGGCCACCCGCTGCGCGTACAGACCCAACGCAACCGCCAGCACCAGTATCGTCACCATTGCGGACTGCAGCAGGAGCTTCATCCAGTGAACCCTCCCTATTGCCGGAGGATGGGTCCCGCACCCCGCTTCCACCGCCCGGCCTTGCCCGATCTCGTGCCTGTGTTCCGTACCTTATCAGGTTTTGCTTGTTGGTATAGACGAACCCGGCCCCCAGTAGTTGCATCCTGCCCATCAGAAGTCGGTGGGCGACTTGGCCTTACCCGTCCCCCTTTCAAACAGTTCCTCCACCGTGAGACGATGGGCCGTGTGAGACGCGGCTTCCAACCCTCTGTTCCGTCCAACCCGCAGGAGACTCCATGAACCGCCGCGACCTGCTCAAACTCGGCCCGCTTGCCCTTGCTGCCGCGGCCTCACGGAATGCGTCCGCGCAGATGGTCATGCTGCCGGGCGCGCCAACCCCCGAAAGTGTACCCACGCCGGCGCCCACGGCCGGCTCCGCCGACATCACCCTGCGCATCGCCCCGGTCACCGTGGAACTAGCCCCCGACCGGATCCTTTCCACCATCGGGTACAACGGCACGTCGCCCGGCCCGGTGCTGCGCATGAAAGAGGGCAAGCCGGTCACAGTGAATGTGATCAACGAAACTGACACGCCGGAGACGGTCCACTGGCACGGGTTCCTGATACCGGCGGATGTCGACGGCTCCGAGGAGGAAGGCACGCCCACGGTTCCGCCGCATGGCAGCCGGACATACAAGTTCACACCTGCGCCCTCCGGCTCGCGCTGGTACCACTCCCACGCCATGGCCATGGCCGACCTGCATAAGGGCACGTTCACGGGCCAGTTCGGCTTCGTGTACGTCGAGCCGACGGCAAACCCCGGCAACTACGACCAGGAGTTGTTCCTCGCCATCCGCGACTGGGAGCCGTTCTTCACCACGCAGATGGTGGACATGGACGCCGATGAAGACCCCAACGCGCCGCAGCCCGAACGTCCCGCCGTGCTGAACACTGCGGCCAACGGGCTCGAGGTCAACTCCACTACTTATTCCATCAACGACAAGGCACTCGGCGCGGGCGAACCTATCCGGGTGACGCAGGGCCAGAGGGTTTTGTTCCACTTCCTGAACGCGAGCGCCATTGAGAACCGGCGCATCGCGCTCGGCGGACACAGATTCCAGGTGATCGCCCTGGACGGCAACCCCGTCCCTAACCCGGCGCTGGTCGAGACGCTCTCGCTGGGCGCGGGCGAGCGCGTCTGCGCCATGGTGGAGATGAACAACCCCGGAAACTGGATCCTGGGCGCGCCGGAAGACCTGATCCGCAACGCCGGACTCGGGGTCCTGGTTGAGTACGCCAACCAGCACAAGCAGCCGCAGTGGATCGCACCCGCCTCGCTCAAGTGGGACTACACGATTTTCGGCAATAAGGCCGACCCAGCCGGTGGACCCTCGACTGCCCAGAACATTGACATGGTCTTCGAAAAAGTTCCCGGAGGCGCCGGCAAGTTCAATACATTCACAGTGAACGGCAAGCCCTACCCGCACGAGAACGAGTTCGTGCTGCACCAGGGCCAGCGGTATCGTTTGACCTTCCGCAATCGCACCGATGACGCCCACCCGCTGCACATGCATCGCCATCAGTGGGAGCTGATCGACATCAACGGCAAGCCCACCGCAGGGGTCATCAAGGACATCGTCGTGGTCCCCTACTACGGCCGCGCAATGGTCGAGTTCACCGCCAGCCAGCCCGGGCTGACGCTGTTCCACTGCCACATTCAGGCGCACATGGATTACGGCTTCAAGGCGCTCTTCCGCTACGGCTAGCAGGCGCGCCGCGGCGATATTGTGTCGGCGGGCACGCGCGGCGCTGTCCTCTGCCCTTAGAATTGGGGGTGCGATGGAACTGAGCACCGAGCTGAACCGCAAACTCGAGACGCTGCGCGCGACGCTCGCTTCGCTGGAGTCTGTGCTGGTGGCGTATTCCGGGGGGACGGATTCCGCGTACCTGGCTTACGTCGCGCATCAGGTGCTGGGCGACCGGACGCTCGCGGTCATCGCCGACTCGCCGTCGCTGCCGCGCCGCGAGCTTGCGGCTGCGCTCGACTTCGCGGCTGACCGGGGCATTTCCACACACATCCTGCTGACCCGCGAACTGGACGACCCAAACTACGCGCGCAACGACCGCGACCGCTGCTTCCATTGCAAGGACGAGTTGTTCACCCAGATGGAGGCGGCGCGGCTGCAGCTCGGGTTCAAGCATATTGCTTATGGGATGAACGTCGACGACCGTGGCGATTTTCGGCCCGGACAGAAGGCCGCCGCGATGCACAATGCACTTGCGCCGCTGGCCGTTGCCAACCTGACGAAGCAGGAGATCCGCACGCTGGCCCGCGAAGCCGGCCTCACTCTGGCCGACAAGCCCGCCAGCGCGTGCCTCTCGTCGCGCATCGAGTATGGGCGGACCGTCACCGCGGAGAACCTGAGCCAGGTGGAGCGCGCCGAGGATGCGCTGCACGCGCTCGGCTTTCCGCATGTCCGCGTTCGCCATCACGGGGAGCTGGCGAGGATCGAGATTGCGCGGCAGGATCTTCCCCGCGCGCTGACGCTGGACATGCTTGATCGCATAACCGCGGCGCTGCTTCCGCTCGGCTTTGTTTACATCACGCTCGACACCCAGGGCTATCGTACGGGCTCGATGAACGACGTACTCCCGGCGTCGTCCATTGCGTCTGCTCGCTAGCGGGCCGGCCAAAGAGTTCTTAGAGAGACTTTCCTGATGCGTATTGCCTATCTTGATTGCTTCGCCGGAATCGCCGGCGACATGTTTCTGGGGGCGCTGATTGATGCCGGAGTTCCGCCGCAGGTGCTGCGGGACGCAACTGCTGCGCTCGGCGTGGGCGCGAGCCTGAAGATCGAGAAGGTCGACCGCTGCGGCATCTCGTGCACCAAAGTCAATGTGCTTGAGGGCGACCATCTCGCGGAACAGTCGCAACCGAGTTACACGCATCAGGCTGAGACGCAGCACCAGCACAAGACCGGCCATGCACGCGATCATGCGCACGCGGATGCTGACGCGCCTGCCCCCGCGCACGACCCTGCGCACACTCACGTGCACGAGCGTTCGCTGACGGCGATTCGCACGCTGATCCAGGGTGCAGCGCTGACCGAGCCGGTGAAGCTGACAGCCATTCGCACCTTTGATCTGCTCGGGGAAACCGAGGCTCGCATCCACAATGTTGCCGTCGACGATATCCACTTTCACGAGGTGGGCGCGATTGACGCGATTGTGGATATCGTTGCCGCCAGCGCGGGCATTCATCATCTGAATGTTGGAGCCTGGTACTGTTCGGCTGTGAACACCGGCGGCGGCACGGTAGTCTGCGCGCATGGAACATTTCCGGTGCCTGCGCCCGCGACCGCGGACCTGCTGCGCGGCTGCCCCACCTACTCGGCCCATGTGCAGCAAGAACTGGTGACGCCCACAGGCGCTGCGCTGCTGCGCGTGCTCGACCCGGTCTTCGGGCCCCAGCCGGCCATGCGCGTGGAGCAGATTGGGTACGGCGCGGGGACGCGAAACTCAAAGAGTTTCCCCAATGTTGTGCGCCTGAGCATCGGCGAAGTGGCAGAGCCTGACGAGATTCCCGGCGAATCACAGAGCGGCGCATACCAGACCGTCACCGTGCTGGAGACTGCGCTGGACGATCTCTCGCCGCAGGTCATTGCGCACGTTGCCGAAGCTGCGCTGGCGCTTGACGCACTCGACGTGATGCTGACGCCCGTCATTATGAAGAAGGGCCGCCCGGGCACATTGCTGACGGTCCTGTGCAAGCCATCCGACGCGGGGGCACTGGAGCGCCTGATCCTTAGCGAGAGCAGCACGCTCGGGTTGCGCATCCGGCAGGACCGGCGTTCGTGCCTCGACCGGCGCCATGCCACGGTTTCCACGCCGTATGGAGAGATCCGCATCAAGATCGGCTCGCTTGCCGGGGAAACACTGAACGCCGCACCGGAGTTTGAGGACTGCCGTGCCGCGGCCGCCAAACATCATGTCGCGGTCAAGCAGGTGCAGCAGGCCGCCATCGCCGCCTACCTGCAACAGTTCCCGCCAAGCGAGGGCCGGTCATGACGTCTTCTGCGCTGCTGGCACTGCTCGCGGAAGTCGAACGTGGGGCCCTGACTCCCGAAGCCGCCGCGGACCGGCTGGCTACGCTGCCCTTCGAGAACCTTGGCCATTCGCGGGTGGATCATCACCGCAGCCTGCGCGCGGGCCTGCCCGAGGTCGTCTTCGCCGCGGGCAAGACGCCGGAGCAGACGGTGGAAATATTCTCAAGCCTGGCTGCCGACGGCGTGGACGTGCTGGCAACTCGCGCCGATGCGACCACTGCGCAGGCCGTACTTGCGCGCCATCCTGCCGCAGTCCACAACCTGGTCGCACGAACCGTCGCGCTACGGCAGTCGCCGCAGACGCCAGCGCCACAGGGGCACATTGCGGTTGTGTGCGCGGGGACCAGCGACATCCCCATCGCGGAGGAGGCAGCCGTGACCGCCGAGACCTTCGGAACGCGCGTTACTCGCCTTTACGATGTTGGTGTCGCCGGCCTGCACCGCCTGCTTGCGGTCGGTGAGGACATTAAGTCGGTCCACGCGATCATCGTGTGCGCGGGTATGGAAGGCGCGCTGCCCTCGGTGGTTGGAGGCATGGTCTCGGTGCCGGTGATCGCGGTGCCGACCTCGGTTGGTTACGGCGCTTCGTTTGCCGGGGCTACGGCCCTGCTAGGCATGCTGAACTCGTGCAGCCCGAATGTGACCGTGGTCAATATCGACAATGGCTTTGGTGCGGCCTATACGGCGGTCCTTATTGCGCGCGCATCGGCGAAGGCCCACCACTCCTGAGGTCGTATCTTACTTTTGGGCTGAGTTGGGCCCAAAGGGACGATGGGCGGATCCAACCTAAAGCAACCTGTCAGCGCCACCGCCATGGAGCGGTGGCCATGGGCGGTGCGCGGTCTGCCTCACGGTCGGTGCGGCGGTTGCGCTGACTTACTCGATCAAGCCGCTGAATGCTTTTCCGCTGCTGCTCGGGTTTCCCACGGTTGTGCTGGCCTGCTGGTTCCTGGGGATGTTTGGCGGCGTTGTGTGCGCCGTCACGGAAGCGGTCCTGGTCGATCACTTTCTTACCAATACTCAAGTGCGCTTCTCGGTTGGGTCGGTGCGCGAGGCGATGCGGCTTAGTATCTTTCTATCGGTGTCGATTCTGCTGGGGTGGGCGATTCGGAAATTGGCGCAGCAACGCACCGAGTTACTAACCCAGGGGCTGCGCCAACGATTGATCCTCGCCGATGCGGAGCGCAAGGTCGCCGAGGAACGCGCAAGGGCCAGCGAGGCTTTGCGCGACCGCGACGACGTGCTGCAGATCGCGCTGCGGGCCAACGGTATGGGCCTGTGGGTGTGGGACCTGGAAAAGAACTGTGTCCAGTGGTCCGACGAAGGCGAGGGCATGGACCCGGCGACCATGCAGCGGATCTTCGAGCCCTTCTTCACGACCAAGGCAGAGACCGGGACCGGGCTCGGCTTGTGGGTGGTCGCACAATTGGTGGAGCGGCACCACGGGCGGGTGCGGGTCTGGAACACGCAGCGGCCGGGAGCTAGCGCGACGGTGGTCTCCTTGTTCCTGCCGCTTGGAGACGCGACGGCGACCGACCTGAGCGGTGATGCGGTCGCACCTGCGGTCGCATAGGTCCAGGCTGCAATCGAAGCAGCCCGGCTATTTCGCTGCCGGAGCCAACGCGTCCTGACGAGCCTGGACCATACGCTGCTTGAGCCATGCGAGCCATGCGTCCAGCCCGCCCTCGACGGTCGCGGACGCGCGCACAATCTCGATGCCTGGATGCACCAGCCGCGCATTGGCCTCGGCCACGTCCGCGTCGAACGGCACGTAGGGCAGCAGATCGATCTTGGTGAGGAGGAACAGATCGGACTTGAAGAAGATGGACGGATATTTGAGCGGCTTGTCCTCGCCTTCGGTCACGCTGAGCAGCACGATCTTCGATGCCTCGCCGAGATCGTAGCTCGACGGACAGACCAGATTCCCGACGTTCTCAATGAAGAGCAGGTCGATCTGGTCGAGATCCCATGCGGCCAGATGCTTCTCGATCATGCGGCCGTCGAGGTGGCAGGTGCCGCCGGTGGTGATCTGCTGCACGGGGAAACCATAGCGCGCCAGCCGCCGCGCGTCGTTGTCGGTCTGAATATCGCCGGTGAGGACGCTTACGCGGGTCGCCGGATCGAGAGTTGCGAGCGTGCGCTCCAGGAGCGCGGTCTTGCCGGAGCCGGGACTGCTGATCAGGTTCAGGCAAAGAACGCCGTGCTCGCGGAACCGCTGGCGCAGCGATTCGGCGATAATTTGATTCTCATTCAGCACTTTTGACTTCAACGGCAGGCGTTCCATCGGTCTCTACCTCCAGATAATCGAAATCCAGTTCTTCCCCGCTGATCAGCGTGGTGTTGCTGCTTGCACAGCCTGGGCAGCGTGCGTTGTATGCGACGACGGCAAACTGGTTGCCGCAATCGTTGCAGATGCGACGCTGGGGACAGACCCGGGCGTCCAGTTGCAGGCCCTCCCACTCTGTACCAGTGAGCACCGCCTCGAAGCAGAAGGTGAGCGAATCCACATCGACGGCGGACAACTCGCCAATCCGCAGGCCGACCCGCATTGGCCGCGCACCGGGATGGTTTGCCAGTTCCTTGCGGACCGCGGTGAGAATCGATTCCGCAATGGAAAGTTCATGCATGATGCGTCACCCATCGCCTGCAAAGACGGTCCCCTGCCGGTCGTGAACTCCTACAACATTGATCTTAGGGGATGCGGGCCGCCCGTGGTTCAGCCGGCTGTGATAGCCATCACCGACTGTCGTATGTACCAAGGGGTAAAAAGACCTTGGTCGGCGATTATCTCCGGCTTCGGTTGCGCGGTCGCTGGCCAGCGTCGCCGATCGAGTACTCGTCTTCGCGTAACAGCAAGAAGCAGGAGGAGCTTTGCGAGCCTATCCTATGCCGTCACTGCCTTCCGACGACAAGCGTTGGAAGATTGTCAACGGGACGATGCGGCGCCATGGCTACGCCCGCAACGCCCTGATCGAGACCCTCCACACAGCCCAGTCCTCGTTCGGCTATCTGGATGAAACCGCCATCCGCTTCATCGCCTTGTCCCTGCATGTGCCGCTGAGCCAGGCGTACGGGGTGGTGACCTTCTACCACCACTTCACCATGAAGCCGGCAGGCAAGCACACATGCACGCTGTGCATCGGGACTGCCTGCTACATCAAGGGAGCGGACAAACTGGTTGCCGAGGCGCAAGCGTACCTGAAGATCAAGCCGGGCCAGACCACGCCGGATGGCAACATCTCGCTGATGACCGCCCGCTGCGTGGGCGCATGCGGCCGCGCTCCCGTGATGGTGGGAGACGGCGAGTTGCGCGGACTGGTTGAACCGGCGCAGTTGCTGCAGCATTTAGAAAGTTGGGCGGCCAATGACTAGCGAAGAGCTGCTCCAGATTGCGGAAACGAACGCTGCCGAACGCAAAGAGTTCGACTATGAAGTGAACGTCTGCGCGGCCCTCGGCTGCATCTCGCAACACAGCGACAAGCTGAAGGACGCCCTGGAACAGGAGGCTGCCGCCTCCGGCAAGCGCTGCCATGTGCGTCAGACCGGCTGCATGGGCCTGTGCGCCGCTGGGCCTCTGGTCCGGGTGGAACCCACCGGGACCATGTATGGCAGCGTTCAGGAGGGGGACGCCAAGGCCATCGTCGACGCGCTGGGCGGAAAGCCAGTGGAGCGGCTCGAGGCCCACCTGGAGAAGTACTTCCACGGGCAGGAGTACATCGTCCTGGAGAACTCCGGACACATCGATCCGGAGAATATCGACGAGTACATCAGCCGCGATGGCTACCAGGCGCTGATGACGGCGCTGACGCAGATGACTCCGCAGGCGGTGATCGAGCAGATTTCCAAGAGCGGTCTGCGCGGGCGCGGCGGGGGCGGCTATCCGACCGGCCTGAAGTGGGGCACGGTGGCCAAGGCGCACGGCGCGCAGAAATACGTCATCTGCAATGCCGACGAGGGCGATCCCGGAGCCTTCATGGACCGCAGCGTGCTGGAGAGCGATCCGCAGCGCGTGATTG
>OBLU010001125.1_pt1 | contig 24924 bp, 21 predicted proteins | sample 1518681 | NCBI WGS metagenome assembly OBLU01 (sample SAMEA3539304, study PRJEB22396) | soil metagenome | biome: tundra; feature: field; material: soil | place: USA | collected 2010-05 | depth 0.15 m
AGTTGGGGCTGGGCGGGTCGGCGGTGGGGACGGGGATCAATACGCATCCGGAGTACCGGAAGCTGGCGATTGCGAAGCTGGCGGCGATTTCGGGACAAAGACTTGAGCCGGCGGCAGACATGCGGTGGGCGATGCAGTCTTGCGGGCCGATGGCGGAGGTGAGTGCTGCGTTGCGCGGGCTGGCGCTGGAGGTGATCCGGATTGCGAATGATTTGCGGCTGATGAGTTCGGGGCCGAATACGGGGTTCAACGAGATTGCGCTGCCGAGTCTGCAGCCGGGGTCGTCGATTATGCCGGGGAAGATCAATCCGGTGCTGGCGGAGATGGCGGCGATGGTGGGGTTCCAGGTGGTGGGGAACGACACGGCCGTGGCGATGGCGGTGCAGGCGGGGCAACTTGAGCTGAATGTGATGATGCCGACGATGGCTTACAACGTGCTTCAGTCGGTGGGGATTTTGACCAATGCGCTGCGCGAGCTGGATGTGCGATGCGTGCGGGGGATTACGGCGAATGGGCCGCGGTGCGAGTTTTATGCGCAGAGCACGGTGGCGCTGGCGACGGCGCTGAATCCTTTTATTGGGTATGCGAAGGCGGCGGAGTTGGTGAAGGAGTCGGTGGCGAGCGGGCGGAGCGTGATTGAGGTGGCGCGGGAGAAGGGGGTGCTGAGTGAGGCGCAGATCAAGGAGATTCTGGATGTGGGGAAGATGACGGGGGCGTGAGTGGCAAAAGATTCATCTGTTCTGGTTTGGGCAACGGCGAAATCGACGCACGGTGGGAATGGCCGCGTCATCGTGTGGCGATATGCGAAGGATCTCAACCCCGGTTTTGACAGAAAGAGTCAGCCTGATCGGGTCATTATCATCTGGAAGTATCAATCTGAAAGTGGAATGCCGCACAAGGAGGAGCATGCCCGCATGGACGCGCTCGAGGACCTGTTGGCGCCGGTTCTTGCAGGAGATGATTTTGCGACGCTGGCTTTGGTGTCGACGGGGGAGAATCTGCGGGAGTGGACTTACTATGCGAAGTCCGAGGACGAATTTATGGCTCGTTTGAATTACGCGTTTATTGGTGAGGAGCCATTTCCGATCGAGATTCATATTGAATCTGATCCGGAGTGGAGGATGTATGAGAAGTTCAAGGCGGGAGTGAAGGAGCCGGCGGTGTAGACCGCAAGAAAAATGCCCGGGGCTAAAGCCCTTCCCCTAAGCGACGATTTCCCGCGGGCTGAAGCCCGCTGCTACTCCGGATCATCGCTTCGCGATGAATGGGGGTGCGCTGCGCATTGGAGGCAGAAAGGTACGAACGGTCGCAGCAGGGCGGAGCCTCTCGGGTCCTTCGACTGCGCGACTCACGAAGTGAGCCGCTTCGCTCAGGATGACGAATTTGGGGTGGGATGGAGAGAATACAAAGGGAAGATGACGGCGGGGTGATGGGAGTGATGAATCAAGACGAGCGGGAGTTTGTGGTGGGGGAGTTGCGGGCGAGTGAGGCGCGACTGGTGGAAGGGGTGCGTGGGGTGACGGCGGCGCAGGCGAGGTTTCGCACGGGGCCGGAGCGGTGGTCGATTGCGGAGGTGCTGGAGCACCTGGTGGTGTGGGAGGACTTTATGCTGAGCGCGGTGCAGGGCGCTCTGGAGGGGCCGACGGAGCCGGAGAAGCGGGCGGCAGTTGCGGGGAAGGATGCGCTGGTGCTGGGGCTGGCTGCGTCGCGGGACAAGCCGTTGCAGTCGCGGGAGGCGGCGCGGCCAACCGGGCGATGGAGCGATGTGGGCGAGATGCTGGAGGAGTTTCGAGCTAGGCGGCCGCGGACGTTGGAGTTTGCGGAGAGCACGCAGGCGGATCTGCGGAGTCATTTCTTCGCGCATGTGGCGTTTGGGGATTTGGATTGTTATCAGTGGCTGGTGGCGATGGGGCAGCACACGTTGCGGCACGTGGCGCAGATCGTGGAGATTACGCGGGATGCGGCTTGGCCGAATTAAGAATGACCTGGGGCGGAGAGTCGGTATCGCAGCGAGCGGAAGAAAGCCCCGGGGCTAAAGCCCGTGATTCGCGAGGCGCAATACCGCGCGCTAAAGCACGCTGCTGCTCCGGGTCGAGCTGCGCTCGACTGCCATTCAACGCTCCGCGATGAATGGGACACCGGCTCGGGGGAAAAAAGGGGCGGGCGGTTATGGTACGGCGGAGTTCGTCGGGATCCTTCGACTGCGAGACTCACGATCAAGATCGTGAGTCTCTTCGCTCAGGATGACGGCTCTTGCGGGAACAGCGATTTTATTTCTGGCGGCCGAAGCGGTAGACGAGGCCCATCTCGAAGCCGAGGTTGTTCTGGAGGGTTCCTCCGTAGGTGGTGCCGAGGTAGCTGGGCGCGATGCGGAAGGCGAGGTTGGGGTAGAGGTTGAGATCGAGGTTGGCGCCGACGGAGAAGGCGGGGCGTGGGGTGCTGGTGGAGGGCCAGAAGCCGAGGGTGGGCGCGGAGATTCCTTTGGAGGCGCCATCGAACTTGCCGATGGCTACACCGCCGAGGGCGAATCCGCTGACGGCGAGCTTCTGATGCGTGAGGAAGCGGTAGGTGGGGCCGGCCAGGAACGGGTACTCGGAGATCTGCGGGTTGCCGACGAGCGAGGCGAATTGATTGCCCTGGAGTACCTTGGCGTTGCCGTAGGCGCCGCGCAGTTCGCCGGTAATGCCGAGCTTCTCATTGAGGTAGTAGGTGGTGTTGGTCCAGAAGGTGATCTCACTGTTTCTCTGGGTGTACTGGCCGCTGCGGAAGCGGAGATAGCCGCCGCCGCCGGCGACCTCCCAGCGATGGGTGTAGGTCTCCTTGACTTCGCGGTCGATGCGGGCTTTGCGAGTGGCGTTGGTCTCGCGACTCCGGCGCGTAGTTTGCGCGTGCCCGAAAGAACCCGCCAGTGCGGCGAGCGTGAAGATTAGGATTGCAGCTAAAGTCTGTGGGCTCACTTTGAAACGGGACGGCGATCGAAACATCAACGAGGACTCCTGCGGGCGCTTGCGTTTTAGACTTGGCGTTACTCTGATACGGTTAAGACTTGGCCGAGGCTGGCGGAGCATTTCTCGGCGGGGCCAGTCCTTATTAGAACATCCGCCGCCTGTTCTTGGGGCGACATCCAAACGGAAGGTGAGGGTTTTCGAAATGGCGCAGGGAGGCGGTTTCGGCAAGGTGGTTCTGGGGTTCGTTCTGGCGATTGTGGTGATTGTCGCTGTGGCGGCCGTGTATCTGCACTGGGGTTCGCCGCCGGTGGCGACTGCGGATAAGCCGTTTCCGTTTGAGAAGGCGATTGTGAGCGTGCCGCTGAATGCGCGGATCGATCGCGAGATGAAGACGCCTCCGTTTGGAGTGAGCGAGGATGTGTACGAGGGCGGGGCGAAGGTGTACCAGGCGGACTGCGCGGAGTGCCATGGGACTCCGGGGCATGATGTTCCGTACGCGAAGTACATGTATCCGGGGGCGCCGCAGTTGTGGAAGAAACATGCGAGGGGCAACGTGGTGGGCGTGAGCGACGACGAACCGGGCGAGACCTACTGGAAGGTGGCGAACGGGATCCGGCTGACGGGGATGCCCGCGTTCGATCATGTGCTGTCGGACACGCAGATGTGGCAGGTGACGCTGCTGCTGAAGAACGCGGACCAGCAGTTGCCTGATCCGGTGGTGAAGATTCTGACGGCGAAGTAGGACGCGGAACGAAGACCGACCACGGATTTCACGGATGAAAACGGATCAAGGACGAGTGTGAACAGAGCTTTTGTCACTCTTGTTCCTAATCCGTGCAGATCCGTGTTTATCCGTGGTTGATTTATTTCAGTGTGTAGGTTGCGCCGAGGATGAACTGGAAGCTGTTCTTGTTGTAGCCGGCGGAGGGATTGTTGAGGTAGTTGTCGGTGCCTGTGACCGCCATGCTGAGGCGCTTGTATACGGGCAGGGTGAGCGTCGCCGACGCGTTGGCGGAGTAGGCTCTGGGGATGTTGAACGACGGGATGATGTTGCCGAATTCGGAGAGGACGAATTTCTTCGGCAGCGCGCGGTGGTAGGTCTCGGAGATGGTGGAGCCGACCAGGTTGTCGTTGTTCGCGGTGGTTTGGAAGGCTTGCTTCTCGTATTGGATGGTGGCCTTGATGTCGAGCTCCTGCTTGTCGTTCTTGATCGGCGTGTAGCCGATGCCGCCGCCGTAGATCTGCTGGAGGTTGAGGCCCTGCGAGTAGTTGTGATCGAAGGCGGTCTGCCCGAGGGCGAAGAAGCGCGCCGAGAAGGACTCGTCGCGCTCGGCGTCCGCGTGGAAGATGCTGGTCTCGGTGACGGCGGGCGGCGAGGCGGGCGAGGTCTGGGGGATGACGGGCGAGGTGAGCTTGCCGTAGGTCTCCTGAAAATCGACGGAGGTGCGATCGCGGGGCGGAAGGAAGGAGACGGTGGGCATGGTGCGGACGAGCGCGATGCCGACGGTGAAGGTCTCGCCGTAGTCGGTGGCGCGGACGAGGGTGGCGCCGCCGGTGACGGCTCCGTTCCATCCGGCGAGGAAGCCGGACTTGCTGGAGATCTCTTTGGAGTAGGTTGACTGGTCGATGATGTTGGCAATCTGGGCCTCGGGGATAACCTGAGGCGGGGCGGAAGGAGGAGCGACGTTCAGTTTCCCGTCCTGATAGGTGAGAGTGCCCGGGACTACCGCGCGTTCGCCGGCGGTGTTTTTGATGGGGACGTCTTTGCGCAGGACGGCGAAGCTGCTGCTGGAGCGGAGTTCCTTGACCTTGTCGAGCGAGACGGTGATTTCGCCGGCCATGTCGCTTTTGAAGACGACGGAGTTGCCGGTGCCGCGCTCGAGGGTGCCGGTGAGCTGGTCGCCGTTGGTGAAGACGATGACGTCGGGCGGTGGCTTGGGCGCGGGGGGAGTGGCCTGGGCGCGGGCGGCGGTCGCGGAGGCTGCAATCGCGAGGAAGGTGCCGAGAAGGGACGGGTATCTGCCAAAGATTTTCATAGCGGGGTTAAGGATAGCGTAGCCTTAGGTTAGAGGCGATTGGCATGAATCCTGTTGTACGTGCGCTTGGGAAGGTGCTTCGGCTGGTGGGGATTTCGAGTCCTGAGGACGCGGCTCCGAAGGCGAAGACGAAGGCGGACCCGCCCTCGTGGCGGGATAAGGCGCCAGCGAAGCCGGAGGATCAGGGCCGCTGAAACATACGTGAGCCTATGTGCGCGCCAGCACAGCGAGCCGATATGGGCGGGGACTACAATTGCGGCATGAATGGGACCATCAGGACCGATGTCGCGATTGCCGGCGGCGGCATCATCGGGCTGTCGCTGGGGCTGGAGCTGCGGCGGCGGGGACTTTCCGTTCTGGTGATTGACCGGCAGCAGGCGATGAGTTCGGCGTCGTGGGCCGCGGGTGGAATGCTGGCGGTGCATGATCCGCAGAATCCGGCGGCGCTGATGCCGCTGTGTATTAAGAGCTGGGAGCTTTATCCGGACTACCTGCAGCGGGTGGAGACGCTTTCGGGCAGGAAAGTGCCGTTGCGGACGCGGCGGGCGATGCAGTATGTGACGAACGGCGAAGGGGTTGGGACGCCGGTGACGGCGGAAGAGCTGTTCGAATTGGCGCCGGGGCTGAACACGGCGGAGATCAGATTTGAGTGGCTGGACGAGGGCAGTATCGATCCGAACGACGTGCGCGAGGCGCTGCCGGCGGCGTTTGTGGCGGCCGGTGGGACGCTGCTGGAAGAGACGGAAATGCTTGGGGTGGAGAGCGTGACCGGCGGGGTGCTGGTGCAGACGACGCGGAAGGTGGTGTCGGCGGGGATGTTTGTGAACTGCTGCGGGGCCTGGGCGGGCGCGGCGGATGGGCTGCCGGTGGTGCCGGTGAAGGGTCAGATGGCGAATCTGCGGCTGGCGCCGGAGCGATTGCGCTGCGTGGTGCGGGCGCCGGGGATCTACCTGGTTCCGCGGGGGGATGGCCGGGTGACCATTGGAGCAACCATTGAGTACGTTGGGTTCGACGAGACGGTGCAGGAGGACTCGATCCGCAGGATGGCGGCGGCCGCGATGAGTTTGCTGCCCGAGGCGGAGGCTCCTCCGCTGATGGATATGTGGGCCGGGTTGCGGCCGGGCACGCCGGACGGATTGCCGATCCTGGGAGCGGCAGCGAAGGAGCACTGTTGGCACGCGACGGGGCACTATCGCGACGGGATCTTGCTGGCTCCGGTGACGGCGCATGTGATGGCGCAGGCGATGCTGGGCGAGGCGCCCGATGTACCGCTGGAAGCGTTTTCGGCGGGACGATTTTGAAGGAGGTAAGGGGTAGGTGCCGTTAGCACCTTTCCCGTTGCAAGTATGAGTTGGACGCGCTATAGTATCCGGTTATCGGCCATATCTCTTCCGCTGGTTCAGCTTGCTAAAGCCAAGTGCGTGAGGGCAGTGCAGTTCGTGGCCCGTCCACCGTTGTGCTCCGCGGAAATTTGGTCTTGCCAATCGTTATTGGGTAGGCATACTATCCGTTTCGGTTCGGTACAGAGCGTGGCTATAAACGCCCGCGCCAGAACAGCAGAGGCGAAGTTGAAGCTCCCTAACTCCTCACCAGTCCCGTTCGGCACTACGTTCGGGCAGCTTAAGTTGTGCTAATCACGCTTTTCCCACAGGGAAGGCGATAAAGTCCTGCGCTTTGGAGTGATACGACGATGGCATGGTACGCCTATTGCATTGCAGAACGAAACTCATTTCCGGAACTTTGCCGGCACCGCCGCCCGATGCCTTTGACCGGGGTAACCGGTCTTTTCGGGAACCAAACCTTTCTCTTTCCAGCCAGCGATCTCGCCGTGGTCGTCTCCGAACATACTCCGGAAGACGCAGCGCGGATGGACCAGAACTCAGCCAAGGACCACGCCCGCGTGATTGCGGACTGCTTCAAGCTTTCAACCGTACTGCCTTTCCGGTTTGGCACGACGTTTCCGGACGACGATGCGCTGCGGCGGTCGGTCCGCTCGAACCAGCGGCACTTCACGGCGAATGTGGAGCGGCTGCGGGGGAAGGCGGAGATGCATTTGAAGGTGCTGGTGGACGACACTTGCCCGGGTACTTCGGCTCGCGACATGACGGTCGGCCAGCAGTATCTGACCAGCTTGAGGGAAAGTGCGATGCGGCAGCGGGAGCGGCAGTCCAAGGCGCGCGCGCTGTCGGTGCAGATGCATCGCATGTTCCTGCCGATTGCGGAAGAGATTACGTGTAAGCGGACGGATTCGGGCAAGATGCTGCTGGACATTGCTCACCTGATCGATAACAAGACGGTGGAGCGGTATCAGAACAAGTATTCGTCGGCGACGCTGGAGTTGAAGGAGTGCCGGATGCAGTTGTCTGGTCCGTGGCCTCCGTATCATTTTGTGCATCGCACCGCGCCTGTGCATAGCGCGTAGTTTTTGAGATAGAGAATGGCGCTCGTTTCCACCTTCGAGGGTGGGGAGGAGCGTTTTTCTGTTGGGGCTGTGCAGTTTGTCCCAGGGGCTAAAGCCCCCTCCGTGTGGCCCGAATTTGCCGGGACTAAAGTCCCGGCCTATCTCGGGGCGAATCGCTATAAAGTGGATGGGATGGGATTATTCAAGAAGAAGATGAAGCAGGAGCATAAGGTGTTGCTCCAGCATGAGCGGGCTGCGGGTGCGCTGCTGCCGGAGTATCACCGGGCGACGGTGGAGTGCCCGGAGCCGGAGCGGTGGAGCATGATCGACTCGATGACGGCCGAGGTCGAGGTGCTGGAGTTTATTGCGACGCTGGTGACGACGATCAAGCCGCGGCTGGTGGTGGAGACGGGGTCGTTTCTGGGGGTGTCGACGGAGTGGATTGCGCGGGGGCTGGAGCGGAATGGGCCGGCGGCGAATGGCGAGTTCGGCAAGGTGATCAGTTGCGAGTTCGATTCGGTGGTGTATGCGAAGGCCAAGGAGCGAATTGAGGCGTCGCCGCTGCGGCGGTTGATTGAGCTGCGGAATGAGTCGAGCCTGGAGATGGCGGTGGATGGGACGATCGACTTCCTGTTCTCGGATTCGGATATGGAGATCCGTGCGGCCGAGGTGAAGCGGTTTTTGCCGCAAATGAATCCGAACGGGGTGATTTTGATGCATGATGCGAGTTCGCATTTGCAGGTAGTGCGGGCGGCGGCGTTGAAGCTGGAGGCGGAGGGGCTGATTTCGGTGGTGCTGCTGCCTACGCCGCGGGGGTTGGTGATTGCGCAGCCGAAGGCGGGGCGAGGCTAAGAAAGAAATGGACGCTATCTATGCCTGATTGGTACTCGCACTATATTTACCTGATACTCGGGATTGCCACATTATCCTGGGCTGTAATTTCAACGTGCATCGGAAAAACGCGGTCGCGCTTCAGTGGTTGGGCGTACCGCGCCAAAGAACCGGGCGCGTTTTGGTTTGCAGTCGCCATATATTACCTCGGTGGTGTTTTCTTCATTTGGATCTTCTTGTCGTAGCTGATCTCCGCGTTGCGGCGGGCGTAGCGGATGAAGTCCGCGAAAGATGACCTCGGGGGCTAAAGCCCCAACTTCAAAGTGGAGCGTTTATGGCACGGCTGAAGCCGTGCCCTTAAGCAAGGCAAGTAACCGAAGCTTGTAGCATGGAAGTCGCTGCATAGAGGAGCGAAGGCGCTCATGGAGAGTACTACGCGATGAAGGTGTTGGTGATTGGTGGGGGCGGGCGCGAGCATGCGATCTGCTGGGCTTTGGGACGGTCGAAGCGCGTGACCGAGGTGGTGTGCGCGCCGGGGAATGCGGGGATTGCGCAGAGCGCCGATGGAAGACCTGTGCGGTGCGTTGCGGTGGATGTGGGCGATCTGGCGGCGATGGTGCGGGTGGTGGAGGTGGAGCGGCCGGAGTTGACGGTGGTGGGGCCGGAGCTGCCGCTGTCGCTGGGGGTGGTGGATGAACTGATTCGGCGGGGATTCCGCGTGTTTGGGCCGAAGCAGGCTGCGGCGCGGCTGGAGACGAGCAAGTCGTTTGCGAAGGAGTTCATGCAGCGGCATGGGATTCCGACGGCCGCGCATGCGGTGTGCACGACGCTGGACGAGGTGCGCGAGGAGTTGCCGCGGTTCAGCGTGCCGGTGGTGGTGAAGGCGGATGGGCTGGCGGCGGGCAAAGGCGTGGTGATCTGCCAGACGCATGCGCAGGCGGAGCAGGCGGCCGCGCAGATGTTCTCCGGCGCGCTGTTGGGCGTCCCAGAGGCGGAGATTGTCATTGAAGAGTTTCTCGATGGCGAGGAGGTTTCGTTCTTCGCTCTGTGCGACGGCAAGCATGCTGTGGCGCTGGCGGCGGCGCAGGATCACAAGCGCGTGGGAGAGGGCGACACCGGGCCGAACACCGGGGGGATGGGCGCGTACACGGGCGATGGGCTGCTGAGCGCGGAGATGTCTGCGTGGCTACTGAAGAACGTCGCGCAGCGGGTGGTGGATGAGATGGCGATGGAGGGCACGCCGTTCCATGGGATTCTGTTCTGCGGGATGATGATGACGCCGCCTCGGCACGACCAGCCGGGCGGCGTGACGCAGCCGATGGTGCTGGAGTTCAACACGCGGTTCGGCGATCCGGAGACGCAGGCGATCCTGGTGCGGCTGGAGACGGATATTGTGGACCTGTTCGAGGCGGCGATCGATGGGACGGCGGACAAGTTGGAGATCCGGATGCGGCCGGGGGCGAGCGTGTGCGTGATTGCGGCGAGCGGCGGGTATCCGGGGAAGTATGCTTCGGGGCTGCCGATTGCGGGGCTGGATTCGGTGGGGGACCCGGATGTGGTGGTGTTTCATTCGGGGACGGCGGTGAAGGATGGGGCGGTGGTGACGGCGGGCGGGCGGGTGCTCGGAGTGACGGCGGTGTCGCGGGCGACGGCGATGGCGCCGGGGAGTGCTTCGGGGCCGGGTTCGAAGGGCGGTTCGGCGCTGTGGGATGCGCTGGGCAAGGCTTATGGGGCGCTGCGCGGGATTTCGTTTGAGGGGATGCAGTTTCGCGGGGATATTGGCTGGCGAGCTTTGCGCGACGGTTTGTGAGGCGTTCACACGCCCTTTTACTGCTTCGCGTGGTCCTCCCGTTGGTCGGCACGAAATGTCAGGGAGGGAACAACCAACAGTTCCATAATATTCACAAGAGCAGAAGACGATGACGCAACCTGCTTTGACTGCGGACGAGATGCTGGCGTGGGTGGAGACGACCGCCATGAAGTGGCGGGCGTTGATTGAGGAGCATCCTGAGATTCTTGCGATGCCGTGCGATGTGATGGGTGTGGGCACGGTGGGTGCGCTGCTGCAGCATATTGTTGCGGTGGAGGTGCGCTATGCGGAGCAACTATCGGGGGCTGACTGTGACGGAGTATGGGGCGATTCCGTTTGATTCGGCGGCGGCGATTTATGCGACGCATGAGCGGGCGATGAGGCTGATCCGGGCGTTGTTGGAGTCGGATGTGGACTGGGATGGGACGTTCGAGTTCATGACGCGGTCGATGGGGCTGATGCGGTCGACGCGCAAGGTGGTGCTCTTCCATGCGCTGCTGCACGCGATTCGGCACTATGCGCAGTTGGCCACGCTGGTGCGGCAGCATGGGACTAAGCCGGGCTGGCAGATGGACTATTTGTTTATGGGGATGTAGGTCACTTCGTGACGTGTGTTGGGCTTCGCGTGGCGCTCCCGATGGTCGCGAGTGAGTTTAGTAAAGCTAGCCGATGACGCGGCGGACGAAGCCCTTGACTCCCAGCCAGGTGAGCAGCACGAGGAAGAACCAGAGCATGGCCACGATGCGGCCTGAATCCATGTGCGGCAGCGCGGGAGTGAGTGCGGCGCGCAGGCCTTCGCTCATGTAGACGATGGGGTTGATCAGGACGGCATGCTGAAGGATGGGCATCTTGTCCAGCTTGGCCCAGGGATAGTAAACGCAGCCGAGGAAGGTGATGGGCATGACGACGGTGCCGAAGATGAGGCCGATCTGCGCCGGCTTGACGCTGGTTCCGATGACCAGACCCAGGGCGCCGGCGGAAAGGCTGGCGAGCGCGAGGACCAGGATCAGGAACGGCCAATTGTTGACGTGGGCGGAGACCGGGGTGGAGGGCACATAGTAGGCGAGCGGGAAGACGAGGGCGGCGGCGATCATGCTCTGGAGCGAGGAGAAGACGATCTTCTCGATGGCGACCCAGGCGACGGGCAGCGGGCACATGACGCGGTCGTCGATTTCGCGGGTGATGCCGAACTCCTGGGCGAGCGGAAGTGCGACGGCGGCGATGCCGGAGAACATGATGGCGACGGCCATGAGGCCGGGCAGCAGGATGGTCGAGAAGTTGGCTCCGGCCATGGCTGCGGTGGGGTTCATGGCCGCGCCGCCGGTCATGTGCGGCATGATGTAGGTGAAGACGAAGAGGAAGAGCAGCGGATTCATGATGACGCGGATGAGGAAGGGGAACTTCTCGCGGCGCAGGACGTGGAGGTCGCGCAGGAAGAGGCCCACGAAGGCGCGGGTGTATTGGACACCCCTGGGTGGGGTGGCGCGAGGTACGGTCATGGGCGGACTTGCCACGTCGGTCTCCGAGTCCATTGTCAGCATGCGAAGGTTACTCCGGCAAGATTATTCGCGAAGGTCGCGGCCTGTGAGTCGGATGAAGACGGTTTCCAGGCTGGTTTCAGTCATGGTGAGGTCGCGCAGGCCGTAGGGATTGCTGGCGCGAACGATTTCGGGCAGCAGGCCGTCGGCGTTGTCTGCGAAGATGCGGATTCCGCCGGGTGTGGGCTCGACGCCGCGGATTCCCGGCATGGCCTGTAATTGGCCTACTAGTTTGGTGGAGCCCTCGTGGTTGGTCAGGTCGAGGGCATAGACTTTTTGCGCGCCGACTGAGCCTTTGAGGGCCGTGGGCGTATCTTCGACGAGGATCTTGCCGTGGTCGATGATGGCGACGCGGTCGCAGAGTTCGTCGGCCTCTTCCATGTAGTGGGTGGTGAGGACGACGGTGATTCCTTCCAGGCGCAGGCCGCGGACGGCTTCCCACATGGCGATACGGCTTTGGGGGTCGAGTCCGGCGCTGGGTTCATCGAGGAAGAGGACCTTGGGGCGATGGGCGATGGCGCGGGCGATCTGGACGCGCTGGGCCAGGCCTCCGGAGAGCTGTGCGGGGTAGGAGTCGGCGCGCTCGGTGAGGTAGAACTGCTCGAGGAGTTGGTTGGTGCGCTGTTTCGCGTCGGCGCGGGAGAAGCCGAAGTAGAGGCAGTGGAAGTGGATGTTCTCGTAGATGGTGCAGGCGCGGTCGAGGGTGTTGAACTGGGGGACGATGCCCATGGAGCAGCGGGCCAGGGCCGGCGAGGCGACGACGTCGATGCCGGCAATGCGGACGGCGCCGGAAGTGGGCAGGACGCGGGTGGTGCAGATGCTGATGGTGGTGGTCTTGCCGGCGCCGTTGGGGCCGAGCAAGCCATAGAGTTCACCCTCTCGGACGCCGAGGTCGATGCCATCCACAGCGACAACACGTTGTTTGCCTTCGTAAACCTTACGAAGGCCATCTACCTGGACAATGGACGTCAAACGTTCCCCGCTCTGCGTGTCTGATTTTCGTGTGAATCCGATTATAGGCACGCGCGTGGGAGATGCACCAGACGGAAGTGCCAGAGCGACTGGGCGGAACGGGGATTGACAAGGGCGGATAAGGTGTTTCCTTGGGGTCGATTGCCACGAATTTAGTGCAAACACGAGCAGAGGCGTAAAATTGAGGTATGGCACGTGGATGGGAGAGCAAATCCGTGGAAGAGCAACAAGCACAAGCCGCCGTCCCCAAGGTAGATCCCGCGACCGCTCATGCGCAGGATGCTGAGCGCAAACGGCAGCGCCAGGCCCTGGAACTGCAGCGCGAACGGGTTCTGTCGGAGCGAACATCGAACCCCCACCGGCGGACTGCGTTGACCAACGCGCTGGCGGACATCGAGGAGAAGCTGGCCGAACTGGGCTGGACGATCCATCTCTAGGGGACGGGCAATAAGAAGGGCCGCTTTCGCGGCCCTTCCGGTTCCACTGCGCCTTGCAGCATTATTGCGGGGATGGTTGGCCCAGCGGCGCAATGCTCGAACTTTGACTTTCGGTGATACCGATCGCATCTCCGGAAACGACCATGTTGACTCTTCGGTTCTGTGTGCGGCCGCTCGAGGTTGCATTGTCCGCAACCGGATCATTTTTGCCAAAGCCCTGCGAGGTGATGCTATTGGGCGATACGCCCTGGGCGATCAGGAACTGCCGCACGGTTGAGGCGCGATTGTCGGACAACTTCTGGTTGTAATCGTCCGAACCGATGGAGTCCGTGTAGCCTTCCACCTGCACCTTCAGGCCAGGATAGGCTTGCAGGATTCCGGCGACCTTGGCGAGGCTGACCTGCGTGGTCGGCTTCAGGGTGTACTTGGCGGTGTCGAAGAGCACGTCAGACATATTGACGATGAGTCCGCGGGCGGTCTCGCTGGTTGTCAGCACGCTGTTCAACTGTGCGCGCAGTTTCTCGCGAACGGCGTTGGCGTCCTCGACGTTCTTGTTAGCCTCGGCTGCCTTGGCTCGGGCCTCGGCTGCTTCGGCCTCAGCTTGTGCGCGAGCCGCGTCGGCCTGCGCCTTGGCTGCCCGGGCCTGCTCGGCCTGGAGTTCCGCCTGTTGCGCCTGCATCTGCGACTGCTGCGCCTGAAGCTGTGATTGGGCCGCCTGCTGCTGCGACTGCGCCGCGTCCGCCTGGGCCTGGTTCTTGGCGGCTACGTCGGCCGCTGCACGCTCCGCTGCCTGTTTGCGCAGCGATGTGATGCGCGCATCCTCGGCGCGTTCTACGGCTTCGCGGGCGTTGGTGATCTCCATCTTGCGATCACCCTTCTTGTTGCTATCGATGTCGGAGGCGTTCTGCCGATCCTGCTGCGCCTTCGCCATGATTTCGGGAGCGTACTTGTCGGCTCCCGAGTCCTGCGCTATGCGGACGGCATTGTCGGCCTCGTACATCTCCAGCGGCGACCGTTCGTCACGCGTGATGGGGCGCGCGACGGTGTGTGCGCCGGCTGTTTCAGCGTAGGTGCCGCGCGGCAGCAGGTAGTAGTTGGCGCTTACCTTTTCGAGAATGCCGGTGGTCTTGTCCTGCCGGATCACGTTCTGCAATACGACCACGTCGCTGGGTTCAGAGACGGAGAAGTAAGGCTCGGCGGTGACGATCAAGCCGAACGATTGCAGCGCGGTGGTGACGCGGATGTTGTTCTTTGTGCCTGCGGGAAGGACTTCGCCGAGGTTCTGCGCGCGGCCGTCGGGCGAGATCGCCCATAGGACGTAGGTCAGGTACTCGCCGCCGAAGCCGTTCGCCGGGGTGAGACCTTCGAACTTGGCTTCGATGGTGATGCCGCCGCGCTCGCTGGTGACTTTCGCTTCGCCTTTCGCGCCCTGAAGCAGAGGCGTGCCTTCAAAGCCGATGGTGGTGGAGCCGCTGCGATGGAGGTAGTTCACGCAGTCGAGATTGCGCTGGACGACCTTGACGCGGTAGATGTACATCCCGTTTTCCTGCGAAACAGGAATGCCCTGTGCCGGCATGGCCTGGTCGGCCGGGTTGGGTTCCTGCGCCCAGGCTGCGGCTGGAAACTGCGAGAGGAGTGCTCCCGTAATGGCGGCAGCCGAAAATGAATGGGCCAAGAGGCTGCGGAGGCGGCTGCGTTGAGTCGTTTGCGCGCAGAGGTTCGGTTGCGGCAGGTTGGGCGCAGAAAGTCGTATTCGTTTTGTCATGGTGATCTCCTTGAGATCCACTCGGTTGGGGCTACTCGCGCTGCGCAGGCGTGAGTGGCGCTTCCAATGCCCTGAATGGGCCTGTCCTGTGGGATGCCGGGCAGTCGACAAAGGGTAGCTGCCCAATGTGACGAGGGTTGGTATGACGGTCGCAATAGGTTGCCTGAATGCTGAAAATGCGGCGGAGACGACCGCGATAGACTTAGTTCGCGTGCGAGGCGTCGTTGATCGACGATTTTGAGATTGGATGGGTGATTCCGTGGCGAATGAGGCGGTGGGGAAGGGATGGACGGTGGAGCAGATTCCCTCGCAGGCAGGGCGGCGTGCGCTGATTACAGGGGCGAATAGCGGCATCGGCTACTTTACGGCGCTGGAGTTGGCGCGCAAGGGAGCGCATGTGCTGCTGGGGTGCCGCGACCAGGCGCGGGGCGATGCGGCGTTGGCGCGGGTGCGTGCGGAGGTTCCGGGAGCGTGTGCGGAGGTGGTGTTGCTGGATCTGGCATCGCTTGCTTCGGTGCGGGCCTTTGCTTCGCGGGAGCTGGCGCTGGGGGTGCCGCTCGATTTGCTGGTGAACAACGCGGGAGTATATGCGCCGAGGAAGCGGCTGGAGACTGTGGACGGGTTTGAGCTCCAGTTCGGCACGAATGTGCTGGGGCATTTCGCATTGACGGCGCTGCTGCTGCCTGCGCTGGAGCGTGCGTCGGTGGCGGGCCAGGCGCAGAGGCCGCGCGTGGTGACGATCGCTTCGATTGCGCACAAGCGGGCGCGGATGAACTTTGACGATCTGCAATCGTTGAAGAGCTATCGCCCGAGCGGGTCGTATGGCCAATCGAAGCTGGCGGACCTGATGTTTGCGTTCGAGTTGGAGCGGAGACTACAGGCGGCAGGAGCTCCGGCGTCTGGCGTGATGAGCGTGGCTGCGCATCCTGGCGTGGCGAAGACCAACCTGTTCGTGGTGGGCGAGTTCACTCCGGTGGAACGGATGATGCGGCATGGTTTCGGCTTTCTGATTGGCACGTTGCTGAACACGGAGGCAGAGGGCGCGCTGCCTACGTTGTACGCGGCGACTTCGCCGGATGCGGTGGGTGGCGGATATTACGGGCCACAGGGGTTCCAGGAGATGCGTGGGGGGGATGTGGGGCCGGCGCAAGTGGCGGCGCAGGCGCTGGATGAGGCCGCGGCGGCTCGTTTGTGGAGCGAGTGCGAGCGGCTGACGGGGCTGGCGCTGCTCTGATCTTCGGCCGATTTGGCGGCTCGGCGGCGGGAAACTGACGTGGTTCCTGTGGCTTCCGGGGCCGGGGGAGGAGCGGTGGTCCAGCATGTGAAATTGGTTGTGTGGCGGGGAGACAGAGGATGCGTGGGAGGCATACAATCCCCGGCACTGGTGGGCTGCTGGTTTGCGGCCCACCGCCAATTTCATTTCGAAGGAGAACTTCTCCATGTCGACTACGATGCTCGCAGTTCAGCCGGGTGCGTATGGGTTTCCGGTTTCGCTCAAGAAGCGGTATGACAACTACATTGGCGGCAAGTGGACTCCTCCGGCATCGGGTGAATATTTCGACAACGTAACGCCGGTGACGGGGCAGGTGATCTGCCAGATTGCGCGGTCGAAGGCTGCCGATATCGATAAGGCGCTGGATGCGGCGCACGCGGCGAAGGCGGCGTGGGGCAAGACTTCGTCGGCCGATCGCGGGCGTTTGCTGGAACGGATTGCGCAGCGCATCGAAGACAACCTGGAGATGCTGGCCACGATTGAAACCTGGGACAATGGCAAGCCGATTCGCGAGACGATGGCGGCGGACATGCCGCTGGCGGTGGACCACTTCCGCTACTTCGCCGGCGTGGTACGCGCGCAGGAAGGTTCGATCGGCCAGATCGACTCGCAGACTGTGGCGTATCACTACCACGAGCCGCTGGGCGTGGTGGGGCTGATCATTCCTTGGAATTTCCCGATCCTGATGGCGGCGTGGAAACTGGCGCCGGCGCTGGCCGCGGGCAACTGCGTGGTGCTGAAACCGGCCGAGCAGACTCCGATGTCGATCATGTGCCTGATGGAGCTGATTGAGGACATTCTGCCTCCGGGCGTGCTGAACGTGGTGAACGGCTTTGGCCTGGAAGCGGGCAAGCCGCTGGCGTCGAGCCCGCGCATCAATAAGATTGCGTTCACGGGCGAGACGACGACGGGGCGGTTGATCATGCAGTACGCCGCGCAGAACATCATTCCGGTGACGCTGGAGTTGGGCGGCAAATCGGCGAATATCTTCTTCGACGATGTGCTGCGCGAAGATGATGCGTTCTACGACAAGGCGCTGGAGGGCTTCACGCTGTTCGCGCTGAATCAGGGCGAGGTATGTACGTGTCCGTCGCGGGCGCTGATCCAGGAGTCGATCTACGACCGGTTCATGGAGCGGGCGCTGAAGCGGGTTGCGGCGATCAAGCAGGGCAATCCGCTGGATCCGTCGACCATGCTGGGAGCGCAGGCTTCGAGTGAGCAGATGGAGAAGATCCTTTCGTATCTCGACATCGGCAAACAGGAAGGCGCGGAGGTTCTGATCGGCGGCAAGCAGAAGAAGATGGACGGCGATTTGAAGGACGGCTACTACATTGAGCCTACCGTCTTCAAAGGGCACAACAAGATGCGCGTCTTCCAGGAAGAGATCTTCGGGCCAGTGGTTTCGGTGACGACGTTCAAGACTGAGGACGAGGCGCTTGAAATCGCGAACGACACGCTGTACGGGCTGGGCGCGGGCGTTTGGACGCGGGATATGAATCGCGCGTACAAGTTCGGCCACGGCATCCAGGCAGGCCGCGTGTGGACGAATTGTTATCACCTGTATCCGGCGGGTGCGGCGTTCGGCGGATACAAACAGTCGGGCGTTGGGCGCGAGACGCACAAGATGATGCTCGATCACTATCAGCAGACCAAGAACGTGCTTGTCAGCTTCAGCCCGAACGCTATGGGGTTTTTCTAACCATGGGCGTACTGGAGACGGCTGGAGTTGATTCGACTGTTGCGGCGGCGCCCGGGACTGGTGTCCTCGAAACTGGGGCGCTGCCGCAGCAGGTATTGACGACTCCGGCGGCGGTGGAGTTGATGGAGAAGCTGCGGACGAAGCATGGTCCGCTCATGTTTCACCAGTCGGGTGGGTGCTGCGATGGATCGTCGCCGATGTGCTATCCGCTGGGCGAGTTCATGACCGGCGACAGCGATGTGCTGCTGGCGACGATTGAAGGCGCTCCGTTTTATATGAGCAAACCGCAGTTCGAGTACTGGAAGCACACGCAGTTGATCCTGGATGTGGTGCCGGGGCGCGGCGGGATGTTCTCGCTGGAGAATGGCGAGGGTGTGCGGTTTCTGATCCGGTCGCGGGTATTTACGGATGCGGAGATTGCCGCACTGCGGGCGGCCGGGCGGATTTAGACTTTCTGCTGGATTTCCTTTTCTGAGACTATGGGACTGTTGGACGGGCTTCGTTGCTGCTGGGTTCTAAGTGTGTTCGACGAAGGAGAGACTTGCGATGAAGCGTCGTTCTTTTCTTAAGACTGCGGCTGCCGCGTTTCCAATTGCGGGGCTGGATGGGTTTGCGTTCGGCCAGGGTGCTGCAACTCCGACGGCGGATGGAGTTCATCCGGTGGAGGCGGGGCAGGACCGGTTGGGCGAGACGCACTCGCTGGGGTTCAGCACGATCCTGTTTAAGGTGCTGCCGCGGGAGACGAGCGGCGGGTTGTTCGTGATCGAGCACAAGAACCTGGGGCATGGTGGGCCGCCGGTGCATTTCCATCACTCGCAGGAGGAGTGGTTCTACGTGATGGAGGGCGAGGTGTTGTTTCAGGTTGGCGACAGTCAGAAACGGTTGAGTGCCGGCGAGTCGCTGCTGGGACCGCGCGGGATTCCGCATGGCTTCGCGGGGGTGGGCGAGAAGCGGGCACACATGATCATTGCGTTCAGTCCCGCGGGAAAGATGGAGGCGTTCTTTCGCGAAGCAGCGGTGCCCAACGGGCCGAAGATGGATGCGGCGCTGTTTGCGAAGTATGACATGAAGTATGTTGGGCCTCCGCTGGTTGTGGGTTAGTCCTTCCCCATGGAACTACCGTCGCTAGTAGACTCCTTCCATTGAGACGATCTTTCTTTGGGAGTTGGCTATGGTGCGACGTGTTGTGTGTCTTTCCCTGCTAGGGCTGGCGGGCTTTGCGGGTGGCGCGTTGCGGGCGCAGCAGGCGATTTCGCCGGACATGAAAGCGAAGATCGACCCGGCGGTGAGACAGGTGCTGGATTCCACTGGAGTGCCCAGCGCCGAGGTGGGCGTGGTGGAGGGTGGGAGGATCGTTTATACGGCGGCGTTTGGCAAGGCGCGATTGCAGCCGGAGGTGGCGGCGACTCCGGCAATGCATTCTCCGATCGGGTCGATCTCGAAGCAATTCACGGCGGCTTGCGTGATGCTGATGGTCGAGGACGGGAAGATGACGCTGGACGATCCGGTGGCGCGGTGGTTTCCGGAGCTGACGCGGGCGAAGGATGTGACGGTGCGGATGCTGCTGTCGCATACCAGCGGCTACTCGGACTATGCGCCGCAGGACTACACGATTCCGGTGTGGACCAAGCCGGTGGACCCGCTGAAGCTGGTGCACGAGTGGGCGGAGAAGCCGCTGGACTTTGAGCCGGGGACGAAGTGGCAATACAGCAACACGAACTTTGTGCTGGCGACGCTGATTGTGGAGAAGGTGAGCGGGGAACCGTTCTGGCAGTTGCTGAAGACGCGGGTTTTGGATCCGCTGCAGTTGCACGAGGTTCTGAATCTGGACACGGACCGGGCTCGCCTGGAGCCGGAAGGGTATATCCGGAACGCGCTGGGGCCGCTGCGGCTGGCGATCCTGGAGGCTCCGGGGTGGTACTACGGCGATGCGAGTTTGGCGATGCCGGTAGCGGACCTGCTGCGGTGGGACATCAGCGTGATGGACCGGACGCTGCTGAAGCCGGAGAGCTACAAAGCAATGGAGACGGAGGTGCTGCTGAAGGATGGCGCGCCGACGGGGTATGCGCTGGCGAACGATGTGGCGATCCGGAATGGGCATCGCGAGATTTATCACAGCGGCGAGGTGGGCGGTTTTGTGGCGCAGAACACGATTCTGCCGGACGACCGCGCGGCGGCGGCGGTGCTGACGAACCAGGAGGCGAGCGCTGCGGCGGGGGCGATTGCTGCGGCGATTGTGGCGATTCTGGAGAAGCCGGCTCCGGGGAAAGATGCGGGGGCGGCGGAGGCGCAGGTGCAGGCGATGCTGAATGGGCTGGAGGATGGGAAGTTGGACCGGTCGGCGCTGACGGACGATTGCTCGTTTTATTTTTCGGAGCAGGCGGTGGTGGATTTTGCGACGAGCCTGAAGCCGCTGGGGCCGGTGGTGGAGGTCAAGGAGACGCGCGAGGCGTTGCGGGGCGGGATGACGTTTCGGTCGTTTGCGGTGAGCTTCACGGAGAAGAGGGTGGATGTGACGACTTACTCAATGCCGGATGGGAAACTAGAGCAGTTTCTGGTGGAGACGGTGGAGTAAGGGCGTAGCCGGGCTCAGCACTTTTGCAAGCAAGTGGGGACTATTGGAGCACTTGCGGACGCGTGCCCATGGACGTTCGAGCGCAACCCTGAGCCTGCCTGAAGGCTTTGTAAATTTCCGCAGAATATGTTCCGAGCTGCAACTTATGTCGCTGTAAAAACTTAGCCTTACGGCCGAGTTGACCTGCCCTTAACGTTCCCGTAACGCCATAGACACAGGGGACTCCTAGGCTTCTATTCGAACCAACAGACAGTGTCCTTTTGGGATGTGCGGGTGTGGCGCGGACGAGTGCGCTGGCTGGCATATGACCGTCCCGATTGATCCCCAACAACCGCGGAGGAGTCTTATGGATTTGAGAAAGAGCATTGGAGTTATTTCGCTGCTGCTTGTTTATGCAGTTGCCCCGGCGCTGAGCCAGACAGGTCGAGGCACGCTTACCGGCTCGGTGGCCGATACGCGGGGCGCTGTCCTGCAGGGAGCCAAGATCAGCGTCGATCCGGGAGGAGCGACCGCACTTTCGGACCAGACCGGCCAGTTTACGCTGAGCGGGCTGGCGGCCGGCGAGACAACCGTGACCGTCACGTACGCCGGGTTCTCGCCCTCGGTGCAGAAGGTGACGTTGATTGCCGGGCAGTCGGCGCGTCTGGCCGCAACGCTTACGGTGGCGTCCAACCAGGAGGATGTCCAGGTCTACGCAGGGCGCGAGGGTGGAGAACTGGAAGCGATGAGCCGCACGGTGAATGCGGACAACATCATCAGCGTGCTTCCGGCGGACGTGATTACGAGTTTGCCCAATGCGAACGTGGCGGACGCGATCGGGCGGCTCGCGAGTGTGACGCTGGAGCGCGATGAGGGCGAAGGTAAGTATGTGCAGGTTCGCGGTACGGAGCCAAGGTTGACGAACACGACGGTGGATGGCGTGAACATCGCGTCGGCAGAGACCGTGCGGCAGGTGAAGCTGGATATCATTCCAGCGGACCTGGTGGAGTCGGTGCAGATCAACAAGACGCTGCAGGCAAACATGGAAGGCGACGGTATAGGCGGCTCGGTGGACCTGCGGACGAAGAGTGCGGGAGATCGGCCAACGGTGTACCTGGATTCAACGGGCGGGTACACGCCGATCATTGGCGGTCGGCCGGTGTACCAGTTTGACGGAACGCTGGGCAAACGGTTCGACGAGAAGAAGCTGGGCGTTCTGTTCGGCGGGTCGTATGACTGGAATGGGCGCGGCATCAACGATGTCGAGCCGGGGCCGCTGTACCTGGGCGGGTATGACGAACGCGACTATCAGTACTACCGGTCGCGGACCGGGTTCGCGGGAACGCTCGACTACCGGATCAGTGATGTATCGAGCGTTTACCTGAAGGGCCTGTACTCGCTTTTTCACAACTACGGAAATCGTTGGGACTACAACGTTGGGACTTCGTTCGATGCGAATTACCAGCCCGTAGCAGGTTCAGGCTCAGTCTCCTTCGGCGCGGAAATTCGACGTCCGATTCAGGATTTGGGGAGTCTGCAGCTTGGCGGTCATCATCTGATCAGCCGGTCGCTGTTCAACTGGGATGTTGAGAGCTCGGTGGGGCGGACGCGGGACAAGGGGTATGACGACGCGGGCTTCACCAACAACAACTCGTACTCCTTCACTGCGGATGTGAGCAATCCACTGGTGCCCAAGCTGAAGGCTCTCAACGGAGCGAACGTTTACGACCCGACGCAGTATTATCTTTCCACTCTGCGGGTGAACAACTACTACAACCCGGAGGTTGATCTTGGGTTTGGCGGATCGCTGAGCACGAGCTACAGTGCGGGCGGACACGCGAGCACGATCGAGGTTGGCGGCCGGTTCCGCAATGCGCACAAGTTCGCCAACCAGGGTACGTTCTACTACGTTCCGGCTGCGTCACTGGCGAACCCGATGGATCCGTCGCTGAGGATGACGAACTTTCTGGGCAGCTTCAGCGACCCAAATTACTACCAGAACAGTTACATCTTCGGACCGGTGGCGGATTACACGAAGATCCAGGCGGTCGCGACTGCGCCTCCCGCGGTTCGTACGAAGCGGAACACAGACCAGACCGGGCAGAATTTCGATTTCGATGAGAAGGTTTCGGCAGGTTACGCGATGGACACCATCAACCTGGGTAATGTGCGGGTGGTGGGTGGGGTGCGCTTCGAGGAGACCAACCAGAGCGACAACGGAACGACGGCTGCGGGTGCGCCCAACATCGCGAAGTCCGGATCTTATCTGGATGTGCTTCCGAGTGTGTCGGTGCGGTACGGTCTTACGCCGATGTCGGCGGTGCGATTCGTGTATGGACGTGGAGTATCGCGACCCAACTTTTCGGACCTGGTGTCGTTTGCAACAATTGCTCCGGGCGGCGTGCGTACGACGTCGAGCGTGGGCAATCCGAACCTGAAGGCGGAGCATGCGGACAACCTGGATCTGCTGTACGAGCAGAGCCTGAAGCCCGTGGGTCTGCTGCAGGCGGGCGTATTTTACAAGCACCTCTCCGATCCGATACTTCCAGTGCAGAGCAACGTGGGAACGGCCGCGAATCCGAATATCCAGACGCAGCCTCAGAACGTTGGAAGCGCGTTTGTTTATGGATTTGAGATTGCGTTCCAGCAACACTTCACGTATCTGCCGGGGCTGCTGAACGGCTTTGGTGTGTCGGGCAACTATGGCTACGCGTCGTCGCAGGTAACGTGGCCGAAGCAAGTGACGCTTCCGGATGGATCGTTGAACATCGATCGCACCGATCATCCGCGGCTGCTGCGCTCGGCTCCGCATACGTGGAACCTCAGCCCAACGTACGACAAGCGGGCTGTGTCGGTGCGGCTTGGACTCAGCTATAACGATGCGAACATCTTTGCGTACAACTACACGGACAGCAATGCGTCAGGCCCGTTCGATCCGACGTCCGGAACCGGCGGTGGCTACAAGGGACCGAATGGGGACCTTTACCTCTACTCGCATCTGCAGGTCGATCTGCAGGGCACGTACAAGCTGCCGATGGGATTTGAGGCGGTGGCGTATGGCCTGAACCTGAACAATGAGGTGTTCGGGTTTTATCAGGGAAGCACGCCGTACTCGATTCAGCGCGAGTTTTACAAGCCGACATTTGGCGGGGGACTGCGCTGGTCACCGAGGCACGAGAACCGATAGCAATTCCTCATCACAAAGAATCGGGCGTTCGCAGAGGTTTGCGGACGCCCGATTTTTGTCCGAGGAAGGGAGAAACCCACGATCTGCTGCGCAGAGCATGGGGTCACCCGGGCTTGAGACTGGCGGAAGAGAAGCAGATTCCCTTCGGGAATGACAAACAAAAACTGCGAGACGACGTTTATGCTTTGCCGGCGAGTTGGCGGAGGACGTACTGGAGGATGCCACCGTGCTGGTAGTAGAGGATCTCCTGCGGGGTGTCGATGCGGAGGGTGGCGGAGAACTCGATGGTTTTGCCGTTGTAGGTTTCAGCGAGGATGGGCAGGATGCGGCCGTCGGCGAATTTGCTGTCGAGCATGGCTTTGAGCGCGCCGGGGTGGTCGCCGATGGAGAAGATCTCCTCGCCGCTGAGGCCGAGGGAGTGGGTGGATTGGCCGGGCAGGTACTGGAAGGGGAGGATGCCCATGCCCACGAGGTTGGAGCGGTGGATGCGCTCGTAGGACTCGGCGATGACGAACTTGATGCCGAGCAGGCGCGGGCCCTTGGCGGCCCAGTCGCGGGAGCTGCCTGAGCCGTACTCCTTGCCGGCGAGGATGCAGAGCGGGGTGCCGCGCTCGGCGTAGACGACCGACGCGTCGTAGATGGACATGTCGGTGCCTTCGGGGAGGAGGCGGGTGACGCCACCTTCGGTGCCGGGGGCGAGCTTGTTGCGCAGGCGCACGTTGGCGAAGGTGCCGCGGACCATGACTTCGTGATTGCCGCGACGGCTGCCGTAGCTGTTGAAGTCGGCTGGCGCGACGCCGTGGTCGGTGAGGTACTTGCCGGCGGGGCCGTTCTTCTTGATGGAGCCGGCCGGGGAGATGTGGTCGGTGGTGACGGAATCACCGAGAACCGCGAGGCAGCGTGCGGCGCGGATGTCTCCGACGGGGGCCGGTTTGGCGGTCATACCGTCGAAGTAAGGGGCTTTGCGGATGTAGGTGGAGTCGGGCTCCCAGCCGTAGGTGTCGCCCTGGGGGAACTTGAGGTGCTGCCAGTTGGCGTCGCCGTCGGTGACTGTGGAGTACTGGTGGCGGAACATCTCGGAGTCGATGCAGGCGTTGACGGTTTCGGCGACCTCCTGCTGCGACGGCCAGATGTCTTTGAGGTAGACGGGCTCGCCGGACTGGTCCTTGCCTAGCGGGTCGGTGGAGAAGTTGTGGCTGATGTGGCCGGCGAGGGCGTAGGCGACGACCAGCGGGGGCGACATTAGATAATTCGCGCGGACCTCGGGGGAGATGCGGCCCTCGAAGTTGCGGTTGCCGGAGAGCACGGAGACGGCGACGAGGGAGTGGTCTTCGATGGCTTTCGAGACGTCGGTGGGTAGCGGGCCGGAGTTGCCGATGCAGGTGGTGCAGCCATAGCCCACGGTCTGGAAGCGGAGGGCGTCGAGGTACTTGGTGAGGCCGGACTTGTTGTAGTAGTCGGTGACGACGCGGG
>OBLU010001127.1_pt1 | contig 24908 bp, 16 predicted proteins | sample 1518681 | NCBI WGS metagenome assembly OBLU01 (sample SAMEA3539304, study PRJEB22396) | soil metagenome | biome: tundra; feature: field; material: soil | place: USA | collected 2010-05 | depth 0.15 m
GATTCAATGCCGATGTCGCGAGTACACTCGATGCTCCTGCCGACACTTATGACGGCGCGGACGTGGGCAGGAACCACTCCCTCGGAGTAGTGGACGATACCTGTGAATTGCGGATTGAAGTCACGCTCCCGCAATCAAACCCGGTCAATCAAGTCTTGAGCGCATCTGTCAGCGTATTTGTCGCCCCTCCCGATTTTGCGCCGGATCGTCGACCATTCCTGTCATTGGCGGACGAGCTGAACGATCGTGCCGCGGACAATGCCGCGCGAACGAGGGCGATGTCGGATAACGATCGTGACGCTTGGGTGGAAGATCTCTTCCAGCGGATTCACGAGACGTTGTCCTTACTCAATTTGGATTTGTGGCGCCGCGAGAAGGCGATCACCCTCAGGGGCAGCCGGCTGAATCAGACCCCAATTCCCGGCGACGAAACAAGCGAACCCTCGAGAGCCATGGGTGGTCGAGACATGTTGCGTAATCAGTCGATGCCGTACCCGGGCACTGGCCGGGACATCAAACTTCCTTTGACCGACTATGCTCACATGCGCCACCGCTCACTCTCTGATCTCGACTTCCTGCGCGATTTCGTGTCGCAGAATCCAGGGCGAGTGGCAAAGCTGGTCCGCCGTTCGTTTGAAGCTGAGGGCGCCGAGACAAGCGACGGGATAGGAAATACGACCATGCGAATGCCTCCTTTCATGAGGAATTCAAATGCGGGACCTCTTACGCTCGCCGCGTGGCAGTACGATCTCTTGATGTCATGGGTCAACGCGATGGAGGCACAGCCGAAGCCAGCGGCACCGGCTTTGACGACCAGGCAGCCTTCGCAGGCGGCAATCCAGCGGCGTTCGGAGGTCCTGACCCGCATCAATCGTGGGCAGCAGGGAAGCCCGGAACGGAGGCACCGATAATGGAGTTGTTGTCCGTGGTTCCCGGAGAACCCTCAGCCCCGATCTTCAAGATATTCCGCTCCGCGTTGGGAAAACACCTGCTGGTGGTGCCCCATTCGCGGATTTTCGATCTCACAGTGGACCTCGCCGATGGCGACTTCACGGAAATGCCACCGTTTCTACTAGCGGCGCTCGCGGATGCGGCGAACGGAGAAGTGCCCGTCGAGAATGTGGTTGCCCCGTCGCCGCAGAGCGTTTCGTTGAATGTCAGTTCGAGTTGCAATCTTTCCTGCTCGTACTGCTATGCCGCTCAAGGATCCTTCCATGGCGCACAACCCGAACCAATGAAATGGGAGGTGGCGCGGGCGGCAATTGACAAGCTTTTGAGCGCAGCCGACCATGCGGTCCCGGTCACGGTTGGTTTTCTCGGTGGAGAACCCTTTGTCAATCGCCGGCTGGTTCACCACGCGGTCGAGTACGCTGCCGCGGAAGGAACCCGGCTGGGTTTGGACGTGCGGTTTTCCGTGACAACCAACGGCACGCTCTTGAATGACGACGATGTCGATCTCCTGAGGACGCACCGATTCGCGGTCACAGTGAGCGTAGACGGAGGGGAGGAGATACAGAATCGGCAAAGGCCCGCTCCAGCTCGGCTGGGGCGCAGTTACGATCTTGTAGTGGCGGCAACCGGTTCGCTCTTGGCCAAGCCCGGGTTGGCGGTTGTTTCGGCACGCTCCACAGTTACCCGGGGCGACCTGGATCTGCGGGAGAGGTTTGCGGCGATTCTTTCCATGGGGTTTCGGGAAATTGGATTTGCGCCCCTGAGAGCAGCTACACCGAGCAGTGGGATACTGCGAGACGAAGATTGGCCCCAATACCTGGCTGCAATCGTCGAAATATCCAAATCGGAACTGGAACGTGTTTATCACGATGATTTCATCCGCCTCACCAACTTCGCTGTCGCACTAAAGCAGTTATATCGTGGTGCCTGTTCTCCGTACCCTTGCGGAGCCGGCGGCGGCTACTTCTCGGTCGCGGCCAGTGGGGAATGGTACGCCTGCCACCGCGCGATCGGGTCTCGAGCTTTTCAACTGGGCAACAATGACGGGCTCGATAGGGAGCGGCGGCGGGAGTTCCTGGAGGCAAGGCATGTACATGCCCAGCCGGCGTGCCGCGAGTGTTGGGCGAGGTATCTATGCTCGGGTGGCTGTCATCAGGAAGCATCTGGCAGGACTGACTCCTCATGCGGCTTCATCCGTGGCTGGTTGGAATTCTGTCTGGGGGCCTATTGCGAGTTAACCCAGCGCAAGCCTGAGTTCTTTGGCGCCGCGCCGAATTGAGGAGAGCTAATTCATGAGTGAACCCGCACCGATCAAACTGATACCACGAAATGTGGCTGCCTTGAGGCGTGGACAAAACACAAGCGGCCCGGTGCGGCAAGCGCCGGGCAATCCGGTTTCGACGCGCCTGGAATCCGGAGTGGGCAATTGCTTTCCCGGATTGGAATGCGATTTGAGGAATCTTGAGCGGCGTTTCTTCCCATTCCTGGAGGTCAATATTCAGGACACCGAAATCGACGTGGCGTCGGTAGACATGGCGTCGGTCAAGACCGCTGCCGGCAACGGCAAAATCACTTCCGACGCTGCGGGCATCTACCAGCAGATCGACACCGGGTTAGCCGGAGGCCGAAAGTGGACGATCACGCAAATGCAAGGGACGTTCGGGCTGCTGGGAATGCAGACCCTGACCATTGCTAATCTTCGAGCACCCAGCGCTGGAGAAAACCGCTTACCTCCCGACGCTTGGACGGCCGTTCGCCTCTTGACCGAGGGGACATCGGTTCAGATTACCCTGCGTCAAGGAACTACAACCCGAGTCCTAGTCGGAGAACGGGCCCGCTACCTGGACGACAATGGTGCCCTGGCCGAAATGTTTTTGCCGGGCGAGTTGACGCAATCCTTGTGCAGTCCGTGGACACACGATTTCCGTGACTGTGGCTGCTTCTATTGGGCTTCCAATCATCCCGACATCGCCCTTCCTCTGCTGCCCGTTCCTGCCCCGACCACACCGGAGATTAATACTTGGGTGCCATGGGAACGTGCGGACCGTACGCTCAATGCATTGCCGGCTCCAGCGACCGTGGATGAACCTGATGAGCTCGTCTATTACGAGATCAACGCTAAGTGGCAGTCGCTGAACTTTGTAATCGAAGACCGGGAGACCGTGGCACCTTACGAGCCGGGAAAATTTGTGGCAGCGAAGTTCGCGAGCCAGGCGGAACTTGAGACGAACCTCCGCTACGCGGCGGGAGTCGAACTGGCCGTGATCCACGAGTATCTGGCTGCGGCATATTCTCTAAAGACGACCGGGTTGGCGCCGGCGGTTGCGGACGACGTGGTTGCCGCCCGCGCTGAGCTGATGAGGATTACTTTTAGTGAAATGCGGCACGTTCGGGCAGCCAACGATGTGCTGAGAGCACTGAATAGTTCTGCTGCCTTCGTACCCGCACTGAGAGTGGCGTCGGATGTGCCCGGAATACTAACGGGCACTTTCCGTCCGGTAATGCCGCGCCCGGCAACGCCGGAAACGATCCAGGATTTCATTGACATAGAAAGTCCGTCGACTTCGGTCGACGGTCTGTACTCGCGCATTTTAGCGACGTTAGAGGATTTGGGTACAGAAGCGATGCAACAAACAATCCGGTCGGTCATGGCTGACGGCGAAAGTCACTTTGAGACTTTCAGCTTCATCCAGGAATGGCTCAATAGGCACAATCCGGTCGACTATCTGAGGAAGCTCAACCTGACACCTGCGCCAGCCAGCAACCTTTTACATCGAAAGCTTCAGCAAGAATACAGAGCTCTCCTCTCGCAACTCTTCCAAGGCTACACCCTCGGAATTCCCTTCGGGGCTCCCGATATCAATTCTGCGCGCAACGCTATGCTCGGAAACGGAGGACTTAATGGCGCGGCCGAGGCTGTTGCCGATGCCGGCTTCCTGGTGGCTTTTGATGCGATCACAGATGACCCACTGCTTGCGCCTGTGGGCCATCCGTGAATTATTTCGCGAGTGTTCGCCGCAAGCCCCGAAAGGAAAGGCACGGTGGAGACGTCGAAGCTGCACAGGCGTAGGACTGAGTTCGATGTGTTGATCGGCGGTGCGGGAATAGCCGCTAGCGCCGTTGCTGTCCGCTTGTGTACGCTGGGCTTTCGGCCGTTGATTCTGGCCACGCAGAGCCGTATTCTCAGTGGGGTCGAAGCCATCCCGGAATCGGTGGTGCCATTGTTCGAGGAATTGGGCATGCGGCACATTCTGCGGCAATCCAATGGTCTGGTAACAGAAGGCTTCGAAAACCACTGGCGATCCGGCGATCCGGCGCTGCGACCGGGCCGCTGGATCCACGTGGAACGGGCGCGATTGGCAGCCGCGGCGGTTCGCCACGCAGTGGACTGTGGCGCAGTGTTGCGTCTGTGTGAGTCCATACCAAAACTCGCCGGTTCAGGTCCAATTTGTGTAAATCATGGTGGGATGCGCCTGAGCTTTGAGGCCGCGATCGATGCCACGGGACGTTCCGCGGTATGGTCGCGTCCGATTCGGCGGCGCGGAGGGCAGGTCGCCGACATTTTTATGTCTTCCCCCCAAGCATCTCCACGAGGGAGGGTCGTCCGTCTTTCGCAGGGATGGGCCTATCGGATTGGGTCAAAGAATTCCGCGACCGTTGCGATGCTTGGCGAACGCAGCGCACGTCGCCGCGTGCCGGATGTCTCGACACGAAAAGCCCTGGGGCTGATTTCGGAGCAGATCGGATATATTGGCCGCCGTCCCGCATTTCCGCAGTGGTCCGAAAATCCGATCCAGGGCAGGAGAATCGCCATCGGAGACGCCGCGTTGGCATACGATCCGCTCGCCGGGCAAGGCATTCGTTTCGCTCTTTCTAGTGCCTTCGGGGCGTCCACGGTCATCAATACCTGGCGTCACTCACCCGGTGACGCTACGGCGGCAGAACGCTTTTACCTCGACTCCGTAACCCAGTCGCGCAGCCGTCACCTCCGATTTCTTGATGAACTCCATTCGGCCGGAACGGGAGGAGAGCGCGCAAGTCTTCTTGTGCCCGAGGTCGTAATCTTTTCCGGCAAAACCTTGCCAGTGGATCTTCATGTGAATTCGCGGATCGTTTCGGGCTTGGCGGTGATTCTGGCCGATGGCACCCCAGTCCGATGGGTGGGGGGCCTTGATCTATTGCGAATTCGGGATCTGACACGCAAGCCGGTTCGCTCTGCGGATTTGTTGCGACAGTTGGTGTCTGCGAACTTGACGTCGCTTCAGGCTGCGGCTCTTCTCCACTGGTGCGTGCGGCATGAGCTTGTTTCCGCGGCTTCGGCTGTCGTTGCTTGGCGGCTTGCCGAAACTGCGGCAGACAACGCCCCCGCTTGATCGGAAAACCAAAATGCCAACATTATTTACGTCCCTTCGAGCACAACACCAAACCGGTGCCCCACGACCCATTCAGACGCTGCCTGGGACGAAAGTTGCCCCGACGACCCGCGCGGCTGCCGATGTCTCGCTCTTGGAATCCGAGCGCCAGTTTACACTTGCCGCTCAGCCTCCGCCTTTGCGAAAGCGGTCGCGGCCCAAGCCGAAGAGAAAAATTGCGGTCATCGGTGCGGGACTCGCCGGACTTTGTGCCGCGTACGAACTGCAGGGGCTTGGCTACGAAATAGTCGTCTACGAAGCACGTGACCGTGTTGGCGGCCGCGTGGAATCGCTCTCCAAGTTCGCGACCGGCAAGATCGCCGAGGGCGGGGGAGAGTTGATCGGCAGCAACCATCCGCTGTGGAATTCCTATCGCCAACACTTCGGCCTGCATTTCAGTGACGTCAAGGAATACAAGAATTCCCCATACCGTTTCGAAGGCAAAACTCTTTCATTTGAACGCAGTCAGGCGCTCGTGGACGAGATGACCGATCAGTTAAGGCATCTTGCCGATTTGGCTGAGACTGTCGTGGATGCATTTGAACCGTGGTCCAACCGAAACGCCCGCAAACTTGACAGCATGGTCCTCACCGACTGGGTTTCGAAAGCTAGATGTTCCGATATTTGTAAAGACGCCATCAACGGGATGCTGGCTGCGGATAACGGGATTCCCGCCAATGAGCAGAGTCTGCTTGGCGTTCTCGCTATGATTAAAGGAGGAGGACTTGACCGCTATTGGACCGATTCAGAGCTGTACCGTTGCGAGGGTGGTAATCAGCAACTCGCGGAGAAATTCAGGGAGAAACTCGATCGACGACGAAATTCTGTCTTCCTCCAGTGCCCTATAAAATCGATTCGCAAGGCGAATAACCGCGTTTCGCTTCACACCAGTGAAATGCGTCTGCTGGGAGAGTACGACGACGTAATCCTTGCAGTTCCTCCGTCCGTCTGGAACCGAATCCGAGTGGTTGGTTTTCCTGAGTTGGCCACCAAACTCTCAAATCCACCCGCAATGGGACGAAACGTAAAATGTCTTCTCAAGATTAAGTCCCGGTTTTGGGAAGTGTTCGCAAGCAGTCCGACCCTTTCAGAAGACGGCCCTGTCGATCTTACTTGGGAGACCACCGAACAAGATCCGAACGCGGACTTTGTCATGGTCGCATTCTCAGGCTCAGATGACGCCGATACATGCTCTTCTTGGCGCAGCAAGTCGCGGAGAAAACGGTACGTGAAGGCATTACAGGCGCCCTATCCAGGTGTCGACAAACAGATTCTCGATCTTGAATTCAAGGATTGGCCCCGAGAGGAATGGACAAAAGCCTCGTACTATTTCCCACGTAGAGGAGAGGTTACGCTGTGGGGCCCATTCTGGAAATCCGGATATGGCAACTGGCTTCACTTCGCCGGCGAACACACTTGCTACGCGTTCGTTGGCTACATGGAGGGTGCTCTTAGCTCCGGCTATCGACTCGCTCGGCGACTAGCAATCCGAGACCAGATCTTTCTTGGCTAGCTAACAGGCTGGGAAAGGCTGAGGGTCAAGGGCGACAACGCCGCTGAAGCAATCCTTCCTTTCAACCCAACCGGGAACCCAATCGCTTGATTTTATGTGGGGTGTTTTGCAGGCGCCGTGAGAGATTTGATCAGTAAATCCCAGTGAATCAATTCCAATAACGGTCCTCCTCAAACGTTTGTTCCGGCCCCGTGGGAACCAGATTCAGAAACAACTGAAGAAGCCGCGCGAATCGCGGGTATTGAGTAGCTCTAAAGTGCTTTCTCCAGGAACGAAAATATTGCATTTTGTTGCCCGTCCCGCGGAAGAGCATGATCCAGTTAAGCTTCCAGGCCTCGTGATGCCACCCGTAGTGTTCGGCTTTCGCGATGGTCTCCAGGGCCATGCGCTCTTTTTCTGGAGTGAGTCGCCAGCGTCCGGAGCGAATCCAGTCGCGTTTCATGATCACGTCCATGGATACCAAACCTAGACTGCGATATCCCCGCCGTGCCGGCAGGGGAAGCCCGTCCGCTGTGGCAACGCCGATTCTCTCTGCATTCTGTTGAAGTGCTTCCAATCGGCCCCATGCCCCAGATTCTTGCAGAATCGTTCGGGTGCGCCGATACAAAGGATCGGCTTGGCCTTGAATGTATCGGAGGATCGGCGTGAGGCGGAGTGCACGCGCAACCTGGGCAGCGCACATGTACATAATCATCCTGGCTTCTGTTGCCGCAGCGCGAAGGTCATCTGTTGCGGACGGGTGATCGAGGAGTTCTGTGTCCACCCGATTGAGCATCGTCCACGCTTTGAAATGTTGCCCATAGATGAATCTCGCGCACGAAAGATCGATCATTCGACGCAATCGCTCGTCGCGGGAACCATGAGACGTGGCAACCTCGGGCTCGAGTGCCCGAACAGCGTCACGATATAGACCGCAATGCCCACGCAGCGATTGCCTCAGGGCCGGCTTGTCCTTCAGTTCGGAAAACGACTCATACAGAAGCGTGGGGCACGCAATCCAGTTCAATACCTGCAAACGCCACTCTTCTGTAAGAGCGGGGTCGAAGTCATCCAGATGAACTGTCTGGGGCGACGGGGCCGACACCCTCAGGTTGGGGTCCAGTAGGATCTTCAGGAAATCGACGAGGTCGCCCTCCACCACCACCCCTCGCCTTTCGCGCAACACACGTTGAGCATTCGGTTGCAAGGCTCCGCGGCGCGGTTGCAGCCATACGGTGTGAGCCTGTCTCGCGGAGTTGACTAGTTCCGGGCAGATGTCAAAGTCGCGACCGCTGTACCCGATCACGATTAAGGTTCGATCTCTTACTACTTCGAGCAACAGATCCCGCTTCCATGGGTCAAGCCATCCTTCGGCCTGCAGGTCACAAACAATCGTCTCTTCCGCGCCGGGCGCTGCCGTTCCGTGAATCTTGAAATAGACCTTCGGCGGGGAGGGAGAGCCCGACCCCAATTTCAGGTAGCTGTCAAAGCTCTGCCGATCGAACACGGTAACAGCGCCCGGATCCACTTCAGCAAGGGAATCAAACGCAAGATCGTAGTTCGTTGTAATGAGACCCTTCGCCATCCCGGACTGCAATGACGAGAATAAGCAGCGGTGAATCGGGTTCGGTTTCTTCTCGCAGAAGAGCTTCTGGATAATTGGCCGAATGGCGCGTCTGTTGGGGTAGCAGTGCATGACCGCTTCAAACGGAAGGTCATCGAGGTCCTTCCCCAGGAACGCCAAATCAGACTTGCGCAGAATCCTCTGCCACAGAGCCTGTGCGATGTCCCACCCAGCGGGCAAGCTTGTGGGTGGAAAGACGGAAATGTATGAGCCGACCAGGCAAACAATACCTGCTGCCCGCCAAGTCTCGATCGTCGTGCTGTCGAGATCCGAGATTGCCAAACATGAGTAAGCCAGATGCACCCTCTTCGAGAAGGTTCGCGATGGGCCCTAAAGCGCGGATTCTCGCATCCCGCGCGATCTGACGCAACCGTGCCGTCGAAAGATCGTGAGCACAAACATTCCGTCCGGGGCAAAAACCTGCGATCAGCCCGCATACGTTTATAGAGGAATGCAAACCGATGTTCCGTCTCTACTGTGGGGTTGTGCGAAAGTTCTGCTTCTTATCTCTGCTCTTCTCCCTCGTCGCCAACTTTACCTGGGCACAATCCGAGACTGCGACAGTTTCTGGACAAGTTGTAGATCCGTCCGGACTCAACATAACGGGTGCCCAGGTAAAGCTTGTAGACATCGATCGCGACACCACCACTAGCGTGACCACCAACGCGACCGGCTTGTACACCTTTCCCAGTGTTAGGCCTGGGCGCTACCGGATGGCGGTGATGGCTCAGGGTTTCAAGGTGGTCAATGTCACAGGCGTCACGGTAAACGTCCAGGATCATCTCGAACAAAATTTCAAACTAGTCATGGGATCGGTCTCTGAGTCGATCACGGTGGAAGGCGGAGTGGCTTTGGTTGACACGGAATCTGCCACGGTCAGCACGGTCGTTGATCGGAACTTCGCGGAGAACCTGCCGATGAATGGCAGGAGTTTTCAATCGTTGATTCAGCTTACGCCGGGAGTGGTTCTTACCGGCAACAACGGCGTGGACACTGGCCAATTTAGTGTCAACGGCCAGCGCGCAAACTCAAACTACTGGATGGTGGACGGGGTGAGCGCAAACATCGGTATCAACACAGGCGTGACCGCAGGCAGCGGGGCGGCGGGTACCCTTGGCTCGACCAGCGTCTTAGGAGGTACAAACAGCCTGGTCTCTGTGGATGCGCTTCAGGAATTTCGCCTCCAGAGCTCCACGTATGCGCCGGAATTTGGCCGCACTCCCGGGGGCCAGATTTCCATCGTCACACGCTCCGGGACGAATCAGTTTCACGGTACGGCCTTCGATTATTTGCGGAACGACGCTCTCGATGCGAATGACTGGTTCAATGGGTTTACGAATAGTCCTCCACTTCCCAAGGCGCAAGAACGCCAGAACGATTTCGGTGGCACATTCAGTGGCCCGATTCTGAAGAACAGCACCTTCTTTTTCTTTTCCTACGAAGGGCTTCGACTGCGACTGCCGAAGACTGCTCTCACGCTGGTCCCGGATACCAATCCCCTGGATCCATTTTCGCGGCAATTTACAGCTCAGCCCGCGCTCCTGCCTTATATGAACGCTTTCCCGCTGCCCAACGGTCCGGAGGTTCTGGATGCGACAACCGGCAACCATCAAGGCGTAGCGCAGTTCAACGCCAGCTACTCTAATCCGGGCACGCTGGATGCCTACAGCCTTCGCGTGGATCACAAGTTCAATGACAAGCTCAATCTATTCGTGCGTTACAACTACTCTCCCTCAGAGCTAACCCAGCGCGGGAATAACGGGGCCTCGTTAAGCACGGTCTCGCCGACGACAACCACCACTCAAACTGCAACCGTAGGCGCACTGTGGGCGATATCACCAGTTGCTGCGAACGACTTCCGTTTTAACTACAGCAGTACGGACGCCTCCTTTTCATCTCGGTTGGACAGCTTCGGAGGAGCCGTCCCGCTCGGGACCTTGCCGTTCCCAAGTCCTTTTAGGGCCGGCAATGGGAGTTTTGGGTTTACCGTACTCGCGCTCGGAAACAACGGCGGGCTCTTGGCAGGGACAAGTGCAAACAACCAGCAACGGCAACTTAATATCTTGGACAGTGTCTCCCTGCAAAGGGGTTCGCATAGCCTGAAGTTCGGCGTGGATTATCGCCGCCTATCGCCTCGCCTTAATCCCTTCGTGTACCAGCAGGGCACCACTTTCCTAGACATACCTTCCGCGGAAACAGGAACCTTACTCTTCAGTCAGGTATTTTCCAGTCTCCCCATGACTCTTCTGTTTCGTAATCTTGGTGTTTTTGCCCAAGATACCTGGCACATTATGCCACGTCTAACCATGACCTACGGACTGAGGTGGGATGTGGACTTTGTGCCGTCAGCGCTGAGCGGCCCCGCGTTTCCGGCGGTTACGGGCTTCAACCTCAACGACCTGTCCAATCTGGCTCTAGCGCCTTCTGGTATGCCGCCCTACAAGACGAAGTGGGGCAACCTTGCGCCTCGGATTGGATTGGCCTATCAGGTTTCGGAGAGCCCGCGCTGGCAGGCCATGCTTCGAGGTGGGTTCGGGATTTTTTATGATCTGGCGTCTTCAGAAGCTGGAAACGGTACTAATTCGTCCTTCTACCCTTTCGGATCATCTGCCTTCATACCTGGTATTCCCTTTGGCGGCACAGCCACGTTTCCGTTGAGTCCCGCGGATGCAGCGCCGCCGTCAATTCTGCCGCCCAGCGCCAGCAATCCTGGGCTTCTCTTTGCATTCGATCCCAATCTTAAATTGCCGCACACATTGCAGTGGAACGTCGCAGTCGAACAAGCCTTGGGGAAGCGGCAAGCTCTAAGTATTTCCTATGTAGGCGCCGCCGGAAGACGTCTCATCCAGACGGCGGCCATTTCAACTCCCAATCTGAACTTGAGTTTCGCAGAATTGGTAACGAATGCAGCTACTTCTGATTACGAAGCGCTGCAACTCCAGTTCCAACGGCGGTTATCCCGTGGCCTACAGGCCCTTGCTTCCTATTCCTGGTCCCATTCCCTCGACACGGCCTCCGCTGGATCTACAGGGAGTGGCTCCAATGCACTGTCAACGCTCGATTCGAAGATCAATCGGGGGCCCTCCAACTTTGATGTGCGCAATGCGTTTTCGATAGCGCTGACCTATGATGTGCCCGCCCCGCAAGACAATGCCTTCGCGAAAGCAATTTTTCGGGGCTGGTCCACGGAGAATATTATCCAGGCTCGATCCGCTCCTCCGGTTGACGTCTTTTACCCTTCCGCCGCGCTTGGTCAACTGCCCAACGGCTTCAATGCCAACGTTAGGCCGGACGTCGTCGCGGGTCGGCCTTCCTACCTAAATGGACCGCAGTACCCGGGGGCCAGAGCATTCAACCCGGCAGCATTCACTCCACCTCCATTTACTCCGCCTGGCTGTGTTCCAGGAGTGGATTTTCCATGCTCTCCCACTCAGGGAAATCTGTCGCGGAATGCGCTGCGGGGGTTTGGCTCTACTCAATGGGATTTTGCCGTGCATCGAGAGTTTCTGCTTCGCGAGTCGCTGAAGTTGCAGTTCCGCGCCGAGATGTTCAACGTTTTGAACCATCCCAATTTCGGGCCGCCAAACGGAGATCTCTCCGGTTTCAGTGGTCCGTTCGGCCAGTCAACCCAGATGCTGGGGCAAAGCCTTAATGGTAGCTTTGGGTCGGGGTCGGGCGGGTTTAATCCGCTCTATCAACTCGGCGGTCCACGATCCATTCAGTTTGGGCTAAAGCTTACCTTCTGACTAGAGCTGCTTTCACAAATGGTTGGATAAATGGCTTCGTATCAGGGCACGGCCTCAGCCGTGCCGACCATAGCTATAAAAAATGCAGGCTTTAGCCCTGAAGGCCCGACACCACATCCGGGGGGAATCATTGATGAGACCAGTTGTAGCGCGCAACGTGAACGAAGCGAACCACGTCGCAAGGGAAGAATCTTGCAAGGCCAAGAGTCAGTGTTGTTTCACATGGTGCCGACCGTTGCTGCGGTGTCTCTTGCTGATAGTTGTCTATCTAGCGGTGTTGACTGCCCGGGTGTTGTGTAGCGATCAGTCAAATGTGAGTCCGGCGAGCACCTCAGAGTCGAAAACCGCAGCGGTGGCCAGGCTAACCAAGCGGCCCGTCACGGTTGCAGACTCGATTCAGATGACTCGTTTGGGGGACTCCAGCTATACCAACGGCGGGCCCTCCAAAGGGATCGTAGCCAAATTCTCTCCGGACGGGAGACATTTTGTAATAGTGTTGAAAAAAGGAAACCTTGAGGCGAACACCAACGAGTATTCTCTGGTCCTGTTCCAAACCGCCGAAGTGTTCCAATCTCCCGAACCCCAGGTCTTGGTTTTGCTAGCCTCATCCTCGAATCGGCCGGCGATCGATAATCTACTGTGGCTGGACGATAGCGATACCATCTTGTTCATGGGCGAGCGTCCCGGTGAGTCGGCGCAGCCCTATTCGCTGAAGTGCAGTTCGAGAACGTTAAGACCACTGACCAGTTCCGCCACAAATGTAACCTCCTTCACCGCCTCAGCCAACGGCGAGGTCATCGTATATGCGGCGAGAAACCCGGCTGGAACGTTTCTGACCGAAAGCGTCTCACGGAAAGGAATTGCTGTCACAAACGAGGCGGTGGACGATCTGATTCGAGGCAGCTATGGGGGCAACGACTACGACGACCACTCTTTGTTCGTCAAGCGCTTAGGGAAAGACCCGGAAACTAAAATAGTGCTCCAGGGACGGATTGTGAACGACGATCCTGAGATGTCGCTTTCACCGGACGGAAAGCGCCTTTTGGTTCAGACAATGACAACACATGTTTCTAATACCTGGAGCGAATACGAGGATCAATTTCTAAAAAGCGCGACGGTCCGCCCTGCCCCGGCCGGAGGTTACACGGGTATCTACCAATACGAGTTGGTTGACACGGTGACAGGAACTAGCCAAGTGTTATTCGACGCGCCAATCCCGAGTCTTGGATCGGAGTTGGCCTGGTCGCCGGACAACAAGTCCGTGGTGATTTCTGATGTATATCTTCCGCTGACTGTCGAGGATCTGGCGGAACGGACACTAAGAAGAGCGCACACCTTTTTAGTAGAGGTCAAGATTCCCAGTCGCCAGTTCGTCACAATAAGCGACGAAGACCTGAGACTTCTTCGCTGGGACTCTAAGACTGGCGATGTGGTGTGCGACGCAGGGAGGGTTGACAGCCTTACTGGAAAGACTACGCCGAAAGCCCACTTTCGAAAGACTGATGACACGTGGTCTAAGGCGAGTCCTCCGGAACAAGTGGCAGCGCCGCCCCCGCCAGAAATTGTCCTCGATGAGGGCATGAACACGCCTCCGCATATTGTTGCTGGCAATCCTGTCACCGGACCGAAGTCGTTGCTCATGGATTTGAATCCTCAATTCCAGAATCTTGCTTTGGCACGAGTGGAGGAGATTACGTGGAAGGATACTCATGGCATTGAAGTAAGAGGCGGGCTTTATTGGCCGCCAGACTTTGTCGCAGGCAAGAAATATCCTCTCATACTTCAAACCCATGGCTGGAATCCGGCTAAGTTCTGGATGGACGGCCCTTGGACGACAGCCTTTGCAGCCCAGGCGCTGGCTGGCAAGGGATTCTTCGTGGTGCAGGTTCCAGATCCCGACTGGCACCTCTCGGCCACTCCGAAGGAAGCGCCCAGAGCGATGGCAGCTTACGAAAGCGCCATAGACTACTTGGATCGCAGAGGGCTCATTGATCGGAATCGAGTCGGGATCACTGGGTTCAGCCGGACGTTCTGGTATGTTACGTATACGTTGACACATTCCAAATATCACTTCGTGGCGGCCGACGTTGCCGACGGAGTCGACTATGGCTACTCTCAATATATGGCCTTCTCGAATATGTCCCCATCTGGTGATTTCGAGCAGGTGTACGGTGGACCTCCGTCCGGAAAGAGTATGTCTCGATGGATAAAACAGTCGCCTGCCTTTCTTATGGATAAGATCGAAACACCCCTCCGCATTGAGACCTTATACCCGGCCTCGCTTTTTTCGGATTGGCATTGGTACACAGGGCTGGCGCATCTAGGAAAACCCGTAGAAATGCTTTACATCCCGGAAGGAGCGCACATTCTGGAGAAGCCCTGGGAACGAATGACCTCGCAACAGGGCAATGTGGACTGGTTCTGCTTCTGGCTCAAGGGCGAGGAAGATCCCGACCCAGCAAAGGCCGAGCAGTACAAGCACTGGCACGAATTGCGCAGCCTGCAAGGTCGAACTGCTGCCACCGTTAGTACTAATAGGTGACAAACTAGGGGGGACGCGTTTTCTACCTACTCGTCGAGATCATATGCCGGATTGAGTCGTGCCTGAGGTTTGGCCACTTCAGTCACGCCCATGACCGCTTTCAGGTGCGTCTGTTCGATCACGCGGACCGCCTGACCGAGTACTGCTACTTCCGGCTTTGTGTAGTTCGTCATATTGCTCCTTTTCAGTCTTCGCAAGCGGGTCTAGCGGACCCATGGATATATTAGCAACCGTCGTACAGACTCGTGTGTCACACAGATTCCCGGCCACCTTACGGTGGTCGGGAACGCCAGACGCGAATTGCTGACCAATTAGCGCCTGATTGTGGAGCTACTCGTCAAGGTCATACGCGGGATTGACGAACGTGCTAGGTCTGGCCGGGTCAATCTGGCCCATGACCGCTTTCAGGTGCGTCTGTTCGATGACGCGAACCGCCTGACCCAGGACTGCTACTTCTGGCTTAGTGTAGTTCATGGTGTTTCTCCTTTTTGTTTGTTGAATTATTCCGTCCCAGTACGGCAGGACGGAACACCGTTGCCGGTTGTGGCTATGCGCTAATCGGCAGCTCCGTGTGCCTAAGGGGCAAGACCGAGGCGACTGGAGGGGCCAAAAGGCCCCGCGCGGCCAAGTCCCGTAGCCAGCATTCCAGCGAAACTGTCCATAGCACCCGTACCAGCGGAGTACTCTTCCCAGCGCGGGCGTCGCAGATCGTCTTTAGCAGTCGAACCTCATGAATGTATCCGAGGCGTGAGCTCAGAGGCGTCTGAAAGATGTTTTGTAGCTCATCCGAGTATTTCTCCAAGATGAGCATAGGTGTGCGTTGTCCCACTTGTTTTGTCCGGCGGGACAGGATTTCCTGCGGTACGATGCCAGCAAGGGATCGTCGCATCAGGGACCGTCTCTCTCCAGGCCGCAGCATCTGATCGGCCGGGATCGAGAGGACAAACTCAATCAGGTCCTGATCGAGGAAGGGGTAGCGGGCTTCTTCGAGCGCCTCGGTCGTAGGCGCAACTTTCGCCAAATTGTTCGCCATCGTCAGGACTCCGGCGATGCAAGAGCGGCGAGTGGGCAACCAGAGTCCGAAGTGCTCAGCGGTATCAATCTGGCGAAGTGCCAGTCCGGTGCGCTTCGCAAAATCCCTCCGGATCCAGGGCTCGATCTTGGCCTCCTTGACAAAATACTGACCTAAGGAAGCAGGCACGACATCGATCGCGGACTGCCACAAAAGCTGGACCCAGGGCCGCCGTTTGACCAGGCTCCAAGCCATAAGCTGCCGGGCCAGTCTGACAAACTTACCCCGCACGATGAGATCGGCCAGATGCGCACGCGGATCGGGAACGCCTCCCGTGAACTCGTCGCCACCGATGCCTGAGAGAACGGCCCGATAGCCTCCACGGCGCACGGCATCCGCGCGCTCAGTGTCAAGTGTCTGTCCAAAGCCAAGGGGTCCCGGCAGAGGACAAAACTCTGTGCATGCAAGCGAATCAGGGGAAGTCCCAAGTTTGCTGCCATCAATGTGGATGCCTGCTCGTCCACGCTTCGCCTCGACCTTCTGAAAGTAAGTCCAGTCGTCTCCGCTAGGCTCGGTCTTGTCATAGTAAGAGAGGGTGTCGAGGCGAGGCGTTTCCGCTCCCTCTTTCGCCAAAATGTTGTCTGCCATGCAGACAATCGAAGAAGAGTCCAGGCCGCCGCTCAGTTCCGCGAGGATCGGTGAATCCGAACGCAATCTGCGTTGAACGGATTGACGGAAGACGTGGTGGAAGTGCTCTTCATATTCCGCGTCCGTCTTGTAGCGGATGCGCGACGTGGGGCTGAAGCGCCAGAAGCGCTCGACCAACGCCCGACCATTCCGAACGCGGACGAATTGCCCTGGAGGCACTTCGCGGATTTCGAGATACGGCGTCAGATGGGCATCCGGGTTATGCGCCAAATATCCAGCGATGTAATCATCGTCGATGTGAAACTTGTCCTTCGAGAGCAACACCAGCGAACTGAGGTCCGTTGACCACAAGATTCGGTCTTTTTTTAGGTAATAGAAGATGTGCCGAATGGCCATGTAGTCAGTGGCAAAGAGTAATTCGCGTTGGCCAGGCTTCCATATGGAGACTGCCCAGTCGCCGACGATGCGCCGGAAGCAATCAGTTTCCCAGCGATCGAAGGCGGCAGCGATGATGGCGACGTCGGTAGGGTTGGCTTCAAGTTCGCTACGCAGTTCGGAGATGAGTTCGTCGCGGTTGTCGAGGCGGCCGTCCCAAGCGACGATGAAACCCCTATGAGAGCGATACGGCTGCTTTTCGCGGCGCGACTCGGCAGTGGTGTGGAAGGGCCGATAGAGAAGCGCAACTGAACCGTCCACATGGAAGAATTCGCCGTCTGGACCTTGATGTTTCAAGGACTCACTGATATCCGTGAGAAGCTTGCGGTCGACCGGCCTTCCGTCAAAGTTCCAAATCCCAGCCTGCACGCTCACATCGTTCTCCTTACTAGCACTTGTCCCAAACGGCGTAGGTGGCCTGGACATTCGATCTTTCGTTGATGGCTCGCCCGTCGACTTCGACCCAAGCGTGGGCCTTGAAGGGCAATTTCTGCGCGCCCAGGACCATCTGTGCTGCGACGCCGTGCTTCCTGAGCAAATAAGTAGTGACGAAGGATCGCTGCAGGCAAAGGGCTTGTTTCGGGTACCAAACGCAGGCGTAGTTGACCGCCATGCACACCCTATCGATGATGCCCGATCCGTCAGTCTTGCTGTTGACCTTCCAGCCTCTCACCATGGAGTAAATAGTCTGAAAACGGCAAAGAGCGCTCAAAATGTCGTAGGCCAGGAGCATGAACAACGCTTGGAAGAAGAGAATCACACGGACCTCCCTGGCTGCACGTGAACTCCAAGTTCGTGGCAGACGAAGGCGAGTCTGTCGGTTAGGGCTTCGATCTTCGTCGAAAGAGGTTGAACCGGTGTGTGCCCCCACGCGGTTTTGTAGTCGAGCAAAACCGGGCGGGTGGAACTAGTTGCGGCCTGCAGGCGCGCCGCCATTTTGCGCGCGTGCATCGGATTGCATCGAGTGTCTGCGTCTCCCGAGATAAGCAGCACTGCCGGATAGGCCACCCTATCCAGGACATGGTGATAGGGCGAGTAGGACAATAGGAATTGAAAGTCCTCTTGATCTTCTGGCGACCCGTATTCGTCAGCCCATCCTGCCGCAAAGTCGAAAAGGTGATATCTCGCCATGTCGAGCAACGGGCCAAGGCAGATGGCGGCGCGAAACAAGTCGGGACGCTGGGTAATGGCAGCGCCGACGAGTAGGCCAGCATTAGAGCCACCGCCAATAGCGATGCGGCCGGATATGGAACGCTGTTCTGCAATGAGCCAGTCGGCCGCCGCTACAAAATCATTGAACGAGTTCTGACGGTTTTCGCGTTTGCCGGCGCGATGCCACTGCTCCCCCAGTTCGGAACCACCACGCAAAGCCGGGACAGCAAATAGAAATCCCTGCTCCATGAGGAAGGTGGCGAACGCGGTGAATCGAGGTGTCACGCAACTCCCGAAGCCACCGTAGCCCGTCAGGAAGGTCGGGAGAGGACCGGAATGTAAGAGGTCCTCGCGGGCGGCAAGGAAGAGTGGAACCGCGGTTCCGTCTGTGGAGGTGTATACCGTTTCCTCGACTGCGATCGCAGGAAGATCAACTGGAGAATTTACTTCACTCCAAGCGACAGCCTCTTCTCTGCGCGTGTCATAGCAATAAACTGCAGCGGGTTTGGAAATTGAGGTGTAGCTGTAGAACAATTTATCAGTTGCGCTCGTCCGATTGAGCAAGTCGATGGTCCCGCGGGAAGGGAAGTGCGGGACTTCCTTCCGTCCTCCGTCGAGGCCAAAGACATCAACGTTCGTGGAGAAACGATCAATCCGAGTCACAAACACTTGATCGGCCGTGACTGCAAACTGCTGAATGCGCTTGTCGGACTCGGGCACAATGTCGCGCCAACGCGAGGGATCAGAATGTTCTGAGTCGATCCGAACGATGCGGAAGTTCGGAGCGGCGAAGTCGGTGTAAGCCAGTAATTGATCACGCACAAAAAACGGGACAAAACAGCCTTCAATTTCTTGGACTACAAGCTTGGCCTCAGCCGGTTCGGATGACATTTCCTGCAGATAAACCGAGGTCAGATGTGACTTGCCTGTGCAAGAGACGGTGTAGGCCAATAGCTTGGCTTCGGGGGAGTCAAGAATCCCCAGGAACAGGTTGGGCTTTTCTCCGGCAAGAAACGTCTCCCGATCCTGTGATCGCTCTGTGCCAAACCGGTGCCCGAACGCAGCCTTGTAGTGCGGCCGCGAATCGTGCAGTTCGCGATGGGAGTAATAAAACCCAATGCCGTCAGGAGCGAACGCAATCCCGGTACAGAAGCCTTCCGGGAGGCGATCCGGAAGCACGACGCCCCGCTCGACGTCGAGGATTTCGAGAGACGAGTGATCAGCACCGCCTTGCCGCACAGAGTACGCGATTAAGCGACCATCCGCAGAGATCGTAGCGATCGTGACAGCTATCGAGTTCCCGCTTCCACGCTTGGCTGGGTCCACCAGAACAGTTTCCGGCCCAAACAACCCGTCCCTCATGACTATGACAGGCTGCTCCCTGTCTTCCTGGCGCTTGAGGAAAAAGTAGCGGTCGCCGACATTCCAAGGTTCGGAGATAACTTCCTTGAGAGCCAGCAGATCTCTAACCCGCGTCCTAATTCGCTCCCGGTCCGGAATCGCAACAAAATATGCGCGCGTGTATGCAGCCTGCTCTTCGAGCCACTTCCTCGTTCGCGGTGAGTTCTGATCTTCAAGCCACCGATAAGGGTCTGTGATCTCGATGCCGTGCAGGACCTCGGTTACGGGTTCGACCGGTGTCGGCGGAGGTGCATCTACTGTGTGAGCCATGTGCTTACTCTCCAGAACATTCAGGGCTACGGAGGTAGCAGCTCTAGGACCTGGGCTCAGCCCCACATCTGAGCTAAACGATGCGTGCACAGTAACTCCATAGCGAAGTCTTCTTCAACAAACTTTTTTCATGCAGGAAATCGTGCAGGCCAACTCTGTCCCGGGGGAGCTTCGAAATGCATTACTTGGAACCGCAGGAACGAGAATGCAATGTGATGACTGCTAAGAACTTGAACAACGCGGTGGGCGCCCTCGCTGGTCGGGGTAGCAGCGAGGATTCCGTACTACTGGTGGGCACAGTGATTCGGGTTTGGGCTCAGGATCTGCACAGAATCGTGCAAGAGACAAAGACGTCAAACTTCGCAGTTGCCAGTGGTAAGTTTCCTCAGACAGGCGCTCGGCCCAAGAACACCAATAACATGAAACCATAACCCACGTTTCCTTTTTTGATGCCTGTGTAAGTGGTCCTATGATCGGGTCAACGCCAGTATTGGGGAAGGAGACTGTCGAGCGGCCAAGCTGTTACCGGGCAACGTGCATATTGCCGAGGGCCGGGATGAAGTGGTGATCAGGGCCCGCATCGGAACCGGTTTATGGCGGGTTGGGGTAAGCTTGAAACACAGCATCCTTGCCCAGTTCTTGTTGGCCCTCGATCTCTGGCAGAAGCATTTTTTTATTGCCGCGTGAAGGGGATTGGCGGGCGTTCTCGTTTTATCGGGTATAGGCCGACTCAGGACTCTGTTCCATTTTCCGAACAAGCCGAACATTTTTCTTGCGGGAGGCAACTCTGGTTTTACACTCAGAGGATAATGGGTTATTTCTTGCATTGGTGAAAATGGCACTCTATTTGGAGTCCTTCACGCGGATCTTTTGAGAGCTATGAACAGGGTCACATAGTAGGGTTCGAGTGAGCGCTCAGCGATACGTTGCTGATTGGATTCTTCGCCGAGCCACCGTCAAATCCGTCACGACGGGGGTAGTAGTCATGACAAGTCCGGGAGGTTGGCTCCGAGAGCGCCGCGAGGAACTCCACCTTTCGCGTAGTGGCGTTGAGCGCCTTACGAATGAGTCGGCTCGCGAAGGTGCGAACGCGCGCTATCGCATCCGACGTGGCCGCCTCGCCGACCTTGAGGAAGACAGGGGCGCACCGAACATTTTTGAGGCAGCAAGTATTAGCGAGTGCTACAAAGTTCCCTATCTTGCCGTATTGCAAGCCTTCAGCCTGAAAGTGGGCGAGTCTCGGAGCACGTCGGAAAGCCCCTCGATATCCCACGAGCTTTCAAAGCAATGGTCCTTCTCTGACGCGGATCGCCCCTTTTCGCTGACATTTCAAAGCAACGTCAGTTTTGACGCCACCCGCCTGGTTACGGAGAGCGCGGAGGAATTGGGCGTTCCCGCGGTCGTGCGCCGGCGCTTGGATGTGGGCCATTTCCGGCTGGGCATAATCGGCCTAAACGACGATACCATGGGCGAACTGGTCCCGGCCGGTTCGGTGGTGGTCATCGACAACTCTCATAACACGGTTGAGATGGGTGACTGGAAAAGCATCCGGGAACGGCCGATCTATTTCGTCTGGCATGAAAATGGCTTCAGTTGCTCTTGGTGCTATGTGGCGCGGGAAACGTTGTTTATCGTGCCCTATCCGACTTCACACCAGCCAGTAATGATTTTCAAGACACCACGCGCAGCGACGATTATCGGCCGAGTTATTCACGTCTGGCCGCCTCTCATCATCCAGAACCCAGGTTGAACAACCCGCGCACAGCCCAGGTCTAGTGGGCTGATGGACGCTCCTTCCGGAGCGATAACATCCTGGAGAACCAAGGTTTTGTGGGCACGGTGTGACCCGGTCGATGTATCAAATGCTTGGCTTCCAGTGCGGCAAAGAATTCGGTTGCGTCTGAGAGAAGCTGAGATCGGGATACAGGGAATTCCTGTCCCATGGCATCCGCAATCTGATCGAGGGAACATCTCTTCTTCAACAACTCCCAGATTCGGAGCCCGACTGGGTTGAGACTGAAGCAGACGCCTTGTTCAACATCCAGGAGCACAGCTCCATCTTCCGAAGCAGTCTCCCGAACACCTGGCGCGATGGTGAAGTCTGTGATCGTTGCTGGGTCGCTCATGTTTGCCACCTTGCGATTGGCCTCTCGCCTCTGTCAGAGGAATACCGGTCAAAGTACACCTGGATTCTCAACGCTGATAAAAACTATTTTTGTCGCAGGAATTTCTGCAGAAGGAACTCGCGGCGAGATGATTTTCCAGGTATTTAGGGCCAAACCGATGGTCAAGCTTCTGTAGTCCCTGCAGGAATTCGTGCAGCGGCACGGCAGGAGCGTCGGTGTCGCCAACCTATTGACTTCCTCAAGGAAGAGACCAACCTCTTCGTAGATGTCGGCAGTTCAGTAGGTTACGGGGTCCGATGTCACGGACACAGTCTGGAGTGCGGCGAGTTCGCCGGTCGAAATTCTAGCAGCGAAAAAAGATTTGTCGCACTGCCCCCGGAAGGTGTTATGTAGCACAGAATGTCGGGGCAGAATGGCCAATCCCTGTATTCTCCCGTGAGCTGGCTCGTCCGTTACCTTCGGCCCCTACTGTCATTGGTGATCGCCGATCTCGCGTGCATGATTGTGGGCAGCGGGCTCTCGCTGCTCGACCCGCTTGTCGTAAAGTGGCTGATTGATATTGCTCTCCCGAAGCGTGACCTCCACCTCGTCCTGTTGGGCACATTGGTCTTTTGTGCGGTGTACCTGGCGAGCCTGGGGACCAACTACCTGGCGTCGTTCGTGAGCTGTCTGCTCACGCAAAAGATGGTATTCCGGATCCGAGTCTCACTGCTGCGCCAGATCCACGCGCTGCCTGCACACCGTCACGAAAAGTCACAAGTGGGAGATACGCTCTATCGCATAGAGCAAGACGTCGACCGCGTGGCCGAACTGAGCGGAGACATTCTTCCCTTAACCATTCAGATGGTGCTCATGGGCATCATGGTGTTGGTCACCATGGGAATTCTGAATTGGCATCTGACGGTGATCGTTGCCCCGATGTTGCCGATCTTCTACCTCTTGCAGCGCCGCTATGCGGCGAAATTAAAGGACGCGGCGGACCAGGTCCAAAGTCAGTCAGGAAAGATCAATGCATTTCTGCAGGAACACTTGGCAGGCATGATGCAGCTGCAACTGCTCAACCGTACCGGCACGCAAGCCAGAAAATTTGCTCGTCTTGCGGCGAAGGGAGCGCAGCTTCAGATTCAACAGCGAGCCACGGAAATGGCTTTCGGCGGGGCATCTGTATCGGTCATCGTTCTTGGTATGGGACTGATTCTTGGGTACGGAGGGTATGAAGTGACTCGGGGAGCATTAACGGTTGGCGGTCTGGTCGCGTTCTACGGTTACGTCTTTCGTCTGTTCGCGCCTGTGAGCATCGCAATTGATCTCCAGTCCCGGCTACAGCGGGTCGGCGCCAGCATTCAGCGCATTGAAGAGATCACCTACAGGCGGCAACAACCGGATGGACGAGCGAACACGGTGCCTTTGCGACGCGACATCAAGCCCGACCTGGAATTCCGTTCGGTGTGGTTTGCTTACAACGAAGACCGGCCAGTACTGCGCGATATGAGCTTTCGCGTTGAGGCTGAAGAGACGGTAGCGCTTGTGGGCCTCAATGGGTCGGGAAAGAGCACGATCGGCCTGCTCGCGACCCGACTGTACGACACGGATCGAGGATCAATCCTGGTGGGAGGCACGGACATTCATGATGTCGACCGCCGAAGCCTCCGTGCCAGCATAACCTTGGTTCCGCAAGACCCGTTTCTGTTTGATGAGACGATCAGGGAAAACCTTCTCTATGGGAACCCAGGCGCAACCAGCAGCGATTTGGATACGGTTGCTGCCCTTACACAGCTCGACCGGGTCCTCCAGAGGCTTCCGAGAGGTTTCGATGAACCCCTGGGGCCACTCGGCTGCAGGCTTTCCGGAGGCGAAAGGAAGAGACTGGCGCTGGCACGCACTCTTTTGCAGCAGCCAAGGATTTTGATTGTGGATGAAATCACGAGTTCCCTTGATGCGCCGAGTGCCGCCGGGCTGCTTGACGGGCTCGACCTATTTCGCCGCGCTCGGACTCTTGTCGTCGTTTCCCATCGGCCGGCGACAATCCTGTGGGCGGATCGCATCTTGGTGGTGGACGAGGGCGCGATCGTTGATTCGGGGAAACATCCGGAACTACTGGTCCGGTGTGAGGCGTACCGGAGAATCTGGCAGTCCCAGGATCACGAGACGCCCTCGATGAGTCTCGAAGCCGTGGATGGAATCGGGTCGAGAGCAGGGAGATGCCGGGCTCCGCATCTTAGGAGCTAGTTGGACGAATAGACATAGAGAAAGGGGGCGCAGCCAAATATGCCGAATCACGATCTCACTCCTAACCGGGCAGGTGCTAACCCCGGGCTCGCGTTCCGCGAGGTTTGTCGTAGCGTCCTCAATCTCAACACTCTTACATTCGTGGCCGCAAATGCGCCTTCGGAAGTAGTCAGTTCGTTTGAAGGGCATCAGCAACGACTCGCTAGTTTCTCGCTGGAAGTTGCAAGCAAGATGCTTGTACGGCAGTTGACTGAGAGGAGAAGCCGGCCGTTCAATGGCTCGTTTTCGCGGCTCTTTCAGTCTTCAACATCTAAGGCGAAGAATACCTTCTTGCTGGTTGCCTGCACATCCGGGCGCCTGAGCCTCGGTGTCCTGCGAGCCCTGAGTCCCGCGATTCCGCGGCGTCTGCAACTCTCCGTATCGGTCAACATTCTGAAGAATGTCGGGAATCTGTTGATTGGTACGGAAGTTGGGAATAAACCGACATCTGCCATTCGAAACAATGGAGGCCACGTTTATTCTGGCGGTGTTGAGAAGGCAACCGTCGAAGGGTTCGATCGGGATGTCGTGGCGGAAGACATTTCCAGGGCACTCAATATATCTTTGCCGAATGATTTCTCTCGCCTGATATTTCTAGCGACGTTGCGCGACAACAACTCTGGCCACTATTACCATCCCGAAGTCGCTCGCAGGTTCTCTGAGGAAGCCGCTGATCGGGCGATGCTTGTCTGTCATCGGCGGATCTACGAACAGGTTGTAGCACTCGCCATCGAAGACTTAACAGATCAACTTGACGTATACATCGCGACCGTTCCGGTGCCGAGGGGGCGCCTAATCGAGAGTTGGACAAAACTGAAGGCGTATCGAG